>Ga0194130_10004824_pt1 | contig 16792 bp, 13 predicted proteins | sample TA2KigsurfametaG_FD_160084 | JGI IMG/M metagenome (GOLD analysis project Ga0194130, IMG submission 160084) | Freshwater microbial communities from Lake Tanganyika, Tanzania - TA2015050 Kigoma 12 surface | ecosystem: Environmental > Aquatic > Freshwater > Lake | place: Tanzania: Lake Tanganyika... | reverse complement strand
CGAGTTGAACAAAGGTTCGCATAAACGAGAGAAAGTAGAAGAGATACAAATTTCGCACGATATTACGGTCAAATATAGAATACACCGTAAATATATTCTTGCGCGTAGAATGCGGGACCTTCTCTCCGAGTTCTTTCTCAATATCTACCTCACGCGGGACCATCGCGCTGAGGCCACCACCACCACCACCACCAGGCCTTTGAACCGCCAACGTGGCCGCCGCTGCCGCAATCTTCGCGTCCTTCTCTTCATCAAAAAAGATCTCTGCCATAAACGGCGTATTTTCCATCATGATCTTCAAATCACGAACATGATGTTCCGCATGACGCAATACCTCCTTAATGACATGATCGTTGTAGAATGTTTTGAGAGACGTGTAATGCGACGAAATGATTCCCTTGACGTCTTTCATGTGTGTTTGAGAGAACCCCCAGTGCTTGGGTATATTTGTATCATCGAAATCCACGCCGTAGTTAATAATCGACGGAATGACATCGATAAGACGTGTCAGCGTATTTTTCATAAACTGGATACTCTTCACGGTGGTTTCATCAGTGGCGGACATAAGGACGGTGCTACTCTTGTTGATTTCAAATTCGAGGATTGTATCCACGATACGCTCAATCTCTCGAAATTTGGATTTCGTTTGTTTCGCATACTGTTGAATAAACCCGACGACGGCTGCGCGAAGTTCGCGATTCTTGGTCTGTAGGTAATTCTTTAGATCGCGCATCTCTTCCGTGTCTTCTTGGACATATTTCGGTGTTTGTGAATTCAGATTCGCAAGGAGAAGTTGTCGCAGTTCTCTCGGAATGATACAACGGTCGAGGACGCTCTCGAGCTCTGGTGCGCCTTCGCCTTCGCCTTCGCCTTCACCTTCGCGGTAACGTCGTTCCAACGAGAGAACCGCGTCTTGAAATCGTTGAAATTGGGTGTTTTCTTGAGGCCGAACTTTCGCTGATGTTTTATAGTTCGCATCCACCATTTTATAACCATTCACTGCTTTTAACAGTCGTTCAAGACTCTTATCATCAAATATATTCGAGTCCTTCTTCAGTTTCGCGATCTTCGTATCGATTGTATCGGTGGACATCCAGTCTTGTGGTCTAGGTGGGCAAATCTCTCGAAGTGCTGGATGAAGATACAACGCGACGGCAACAGCAAGCGGATTATCGCTTCCACCGCCTTCAGAGGCCGACGCCGACGCCGATCCTGCGTATTGTTGATTCATCCGACAATAATGAATGAACGCGCGATAGATCGTTTGCTCGTTGAATGACGCAGGAATATTCGGGTATTGAAATCGTGTTTCCCGATTGTCGATAATCATCGTCGGGCGTGTCATCACCGCCATATCTCTCAACGTTTTCGTCAAGAATCCAATAATCCGGTTGTGATGATGAATATTCTGCTCACGTTCCATGAAATAATCGATGACACGCTTGCTACGACGGTCGATCGGTTCGTTACAACACGCATTTTCAAGAAACGGCTCGGAGGCCATATTCAACAGTAATGGGCTGCTGTTCTTCACAATATGATGAATCATTTGTTGGATCGAGAGACCGAAATATTGACACTTACTTTCGAGAACTGCGAGTTTATCATGCTGACCATGATACCCGCGCTTCATATCCGTAATGAGTTGATTCGTGAAATCGGCGGCGACATTCTGAGGTGTCGGCATGTTATCGAGAGATTTCATAGGCGGCATGAAGTTATCCCACCGCAATATCGAGAGATTTTCGGGAATGGCTTCGCCGGCGGCTCCTGTGCTCGCGGCTCCCTGTCGCAAATAATCACGCTTCGTTTGAAGTCGTTCTTTGATCGCGGGCTTGGTAAGAATCGATGTATCCATCAGCGTCTTCATTTTTGCCAAAATATCGCCCTCTTTCTTGAATGATTTCAAGGTGTTCCATGGCTCGATACTCGTCTTAATTTTATACGCAATACATGCGATATACATAAGTCCGCTCACGTCGCCGTCGCCATCAATCGGGTATCCTGAAAAAGAACGAACGCACCCCGCATGTGTTTTGCGCGTCTTTGGTGAGGGTATCGCACACTGAATCGAAATTCCGAGATAGCATAGCGTAAGAAGAAGCAACGTCTGGAAGAATATTTCTTTATATGGCGGAAGATGCTTTCCTTTCTCTCGAAACATACGTTCGGATTTCTCTCGGTATTTATCTTCCGTCGGAACCGAGGATTCAAGTAGTGCGAGAGTCTGCTGAATAATAAATTCTCGTTCATTATGTAAATCAATACCGATATATCCGGTCATCGTTGTAATAATATTATTGATAATACGGGCATTCGGGCTGTCATATTTTTCAAGAATACTAACGCCTTTGAGACCACCCACGCCACTACCGGCATCTCCTCCTTTTGCCGTCCCTGTGACAGGTTTTGCCACTTTGAGCACACCTTCACCGAGATCTGCTTCTATTATATCTCGCGTTACAAGGCGGAAACCTGCTTCATCAAACCCCTCTTCGGTGACGTGTTCGATTTTCTTGATCAGTGCTCCGCTATATTTATCAACCCATGCTTCACCATCGTCACTTATTGTGCCGCGTTCTTTACATATTGTGTCGATCACCACAGACAACGAATTCGCACCACTCCCGCCTTGAAGAAATGCCACCGCGATCGCTTCATAAAACGACGGAAGTAGTTTTGCGTTTGATTTAATACAGTATAACCAATTCGGGTCTTCATCCATGATTTCATTTGCCTTACGTGTAAAGCTCGTAATAAATTGAAGGAGGTCATGTTGGCGTTTCACGAAATCGGTTTGTGCGATAATTTTGTCTTTAAGCGGCTCCATCGGCGAAATAATCGCGTCGATATCGTCGTCGTCGCCGTCACTGTTGCCGTTGCCGTGGGTGTCGGCATGAAACCCAATCTTATATTTTCGGTCGTTGTATTTATAAAATTCTTTATTGTGGATTTCGCTGATACGCGCGATATTTTTCAAGTCATATTCAAATTTCTTATTAACAAACTCCATGAAATTCTCTCGCGTCACTTGATACTTCACGTCGAATTCCGCCTTCATCTTATCCAAAAACGCTTTTTTGATAGCGTCGGTCCCTTCTTTACTTGTGAACGCACCGACCCCGACGCCGCCGATTTCGCCCGCTTGAGCTATGAAATCTCTCGATGCTTCCATCGCCAAAGGAATACAATCCCGATTCACATTACAAAAATAATTACGGTCGCTGCTTGGTATCATATCCGGAATACTTGTATCGCGCACCCATCGTCCATTCTCTCGTTTGTAATACAAAAATCGGGTTTCAGTCGTTCCGATATCGTCATATTCACTCGGAAATCCTTGGCGCGAAGTTGTCGACATCGTTGATTCGACATACTCTTCTTCTTCGACAACCGCATAATCCCCGTCGCTAACTGGACGCAGTCCAGGTCCCACCATAATCGCCTCTGCTTCTTTTTTGGCTTGTTCATACGTCATCTTCTTCTTTTTGATGAGTTCGTCCACTAAAAACATGGAGAAATCGATGGCACTCATCGACTCTTGTTGGTCACGGTATGATTCTAAAAAGTCGTAGTCTGTATTATCGTATTTCTTATCAAAGAAAACAGGTCGGTCGCTGTCGTTATCTTCTTCAATCGCTTCTTGATTCGGATAATTCTTCGCAAGCACCATATTCAGGCGGCGACTAGACGGTGCCGCAGCCTCTCCAGGCGCTCCTCCAGGCGCTCCTCCAGGCGCCCCTCCACGCATCGCACCCGCATCACGTAACTGTTGGCTTTGTTCGCTTAGAACCAGATTGAAATCAAAGGGTGTAATCAGATCAGTGGTCGTGATTGCGACAGCGTCCATATATAGCTTCGCATAATCCACCGCAAGCATACGCGCAAGAAGCTCCGACGACGACAGTAAATGTTCGTTGTATTCAGTCTGTTCTGCCATTCCAGCCGCATAAGCACGACCACGCATCTGCTGACGTTGGCGTTCATCGAATCCTCCTGCGGAACCTGTCGGTGCGGTTGTTGCCGATCGAACTTGCGTGTCTGAAAAACCGTATGCTTTAAATACATCTGCGTCCATCATTCGCCCCGTCGCAATCAATTTGTATATCATACTGACACCCAAATAACGGACATTATAATGGTAAGCACGCAGACGACCGAACTTACGAAAATTCGTCGCATAATTTCGCTTATATTCAAGAACACGTTCGTATAAAAATGTCACGATTTCGTCATATTGTTTCACAGTCAGGTCTTCTTGGTAGATGAGAAATGGTTCGATAAACGCAAGAACATCTTGAAGTGTAAGGCGTCCGTGAATATATTGACGCATCATTTCGAAAATATTACGGGTTTTTGGTATAATCGCTTCAAGGAACTTACGGTATTTATCGCGATCGTTCATCGCCGCTGATACGCCGCCCCCGCCAACGACAGCCTCTGGCTCAAGAACAAACTGCTTGATCTCATGAAGAAGCGAGTGTGCGTTCAATTCAAGTGGTGTATCCAAATTTCGCACATCGTGGGTTGTAACCGACATGAGTTGACGCAACATATCCCAGTAATGAACATGTTTGGTATTGAGATCGGATTTATCTAAAATATTAATACTCGGAAGTGAAATACGCGAATAGTTTATAACCGGTTCAGGGAAAGTCATGAATCCAACAATATTCATGCGGTCATTCGACGTGATATTTGTAAATCCGGTGGTTCGTCGGAGGACGGCGCGAGAACCACCAGCGTCTTCTGAAGTATTCAACAATTGGACCTTTGATAGACCAAGATTGTATTTCTGCGTCACGAAACGACGGCGTTTCACTTCCTCGCCATTTACAACCGACGAATAAAAATCGTCCAAATTGTCGATGACCGCGGTGATATTTTCATTTACCTGACGTGAAGTAATAATATCGTGTGTGTAGCGTGGTTCATAGGACGGCGTAAAATGACGCACCGAGAGATTTGTCATATATTGTGCGTAAGTGAGAGAACCGTCATACCACTGACGTTGAAGCTGATTCTCAGTTTCTCGTTCTTCTTGGATAAGACGAGGTATGATATCCATTTCGGCAGCGGTTCGTTCATCAATCGGAATATCATAGATCACCTTTTTTGATCGAACCACCGGTATAATCCAGCGAAGCGCATGGTCCATACGCATGAGTGTTTCGATAAGTGGACGGTAGAGCGCACTCTTATGAGGCGGAATGGATGGGTTGCCATTTGCATCAAACTGAGAGAATTTATGACGAAGTTCGCGAAACCGAACCACCATCCTTTGAATATGCGCCATCACCGCACGGGTCTTTTCGACGGAGGGGACATTCGTAATGAGCGTATCCAATAAATCGTCGCACTGCTTATCTAGATTGAAACGGCGGTTCTCGTCTGGAATATCGATGGTCTGAACAAGGACATCTAAGTCTTCACCCACCTCAATTTGATCGGCATCGATAATGATCGCACGTAATTTCTCTCGAAGTGCTGATGTTGGAACCGTCATTTCTTGTCCGGTGGTGGCGGCGGCGGCGGTGGTGGCGGTGGCAACAGACAAAACAGTATGTTCCGACTCACCTACTGGTTGCTCGCTCACGTCTTCTTCTTTGTCAGTCATTGCGGCGGAATCACCACGAGCGAGTTGACGTTGTCGGCGTCTCTCTTCTCTCGGTGTAAGTGTGCCGCTAGGCTGCTCTGTTGAAGACAGCGCATCCATCCCCATCGTCAAAAAACCGGCTTCGGCATCGGATCCGGCCGCCAGTCCAGTCGACGAGAATGCGGCAGGAGGCGCACGAATTTTGATTTCTTCTATCGGTATATCTTCTGGAATACCCATGTAACCAAAATTAATATAAATCATTTCATCTTCTGGATAGGTGCGTATTTCGATCATATCCTCTTCCAAATTTGTAATCATACCGGTTATAATCGCGGGCACGTCGCCTCCAAAACGAATATCAACCCATGTAGACACGACTAAATTATTTTGACGAGCATACCCTTTTTCATCCGCCCTACTTAAAAGTTTAATGGTTGTTATACTTTCATCTGTGATCTGGCCGGTGGCATCAAGCCTTAAAACGCTCTTTTCGAGAGATTCGGTGTCGATAAGCTTGATGATACGCGATGACACATAGTCAACTAAAAAAATATGTTCGTGAATTTCTTGATGGGTTGGTGCGATAATCTGTATAATATCACCGAGTTCGATTGTTAATGAAAGTGCCTGCTTCTGCTGCTCTTGCGACATTTCTACTGTGGATTCTTCTTGTTCCACATCAATCGGTTCAAACTCCATGGTATGATATATATAGTTACTATTTTATATAATTTGTATATAATAACCGATATAAAGATTACTCATATGATAATATAGATTCATACTCATTATATTGATTATCGTAATGTTTTCTGTATCCGACGCTGAATTTTCTGAGTTGACCGAGTTTGTGAATAAGTTGAAGACAAGCACACATGACAAAGCTGAGTTTGATACGATCCGTAATTGGTGTTCCGAGAGAGGGTTTTTAATTCATTTCTCTAAAACGGCGGATGCGTCGCCGTCGGATATTTTCTATACACTAAAATATGACCGTTCTAAATTGACCGCTGAACAATTTTCTACACTAGGACGGTTTCGTTCAGTTGTGTTTGATCGTGATGGAAATATTTGTTGCGTCGCACCCCCTAAGATGCTCGCGTTGACGGACGAGATGAACGGGAGAGAGGTGAATTCTGTAAGCAGCACATTAACCGCTGAAGAGTTAGTGGAAGGAATTATGGTGAATTTATTCTGGAAAAGTGACAAATGGTATATCGCTACAAAGAGCTGTGTTGGACAAGTGTCATTTGATCATATCATTCAGGCAGAAGCTGAGTCGGCAACCTCGGCGGCAACAGTAGATGTTGAGGTAGATGTAGTAACAGAAGAATCTAAGACATATCAAAAGCTGGGGGTTCAAGAGATCTTGCGTCGTCGTATTTGCGAAGTCTTTTGTTTGCTTTCTGGAGGACTTGATAGTGTCCCCAAGCAATATTGTTATTCCTTTGTTGTTCAGCATCCTAAGAATCAGATTGTCAATCATATTACAGTGCCAAAATTGTATCTGGTTGCTGTATATCAATTGTCGAAAGTCGGCGACAGCGGCAGCGGCGTGAATGTGATTCGGATCAATCGCGATGTTTTTTCACAGAATTTCGGCGGTTCGGTTTCGCATATGCCGTCTACGCTGACATGTGTGTCCGATGACGTTGAGACCGATGTGGTGGAGACCGTTTCATTTACTCCGCATACTGTAGCAGACTATTGTAAGATGTATGCGTCTACCGAGACTCGTAGTGTTTCTTTGCCAGGCGTCGTCTTCGTAGATAAGGAAACCGGATTCTGCTACAAGAAGCGTAACCCCAAATATGAGAGTGTCAAGAAACGTAAGGGAATGGAGCAGAAATTGGCGGCACAATATCTACAACTTCGAAAGGATCGTGGCATCGATGAGTATCTGAAGTATCACCCTCAACATTCACGTGCGTTTCATCAATTCCGCGAGCGTCTTCATGTATATACCCAAAAGCTTTATGACGCATATATCGAGCATTATGTAAAGAAAGACGCAAAGCCGTTGAAGGAGTATGACCGTGAGTTGAAGATCCATATGTATAAGCTTCATTATGATTTCTATTTGGCGAAGATGAAAGAGACCGGTGTCTTTGTTACCAAGCATACGGTGATCGATTATGTGAATCAATTGGCGGCGGCGCAACAATTGGTGTGTTTGAATGCGACTCCTCATGTCGATGGGTCACACGAAAGGTCCGCGACACGGATTCATAATCATAATCATAATCACAAAAAGCAGATTGAGAGGGCAAAGCCTCAACAAGAGGGAGGAAACGAGGGTAGTGGTGGATCTGGATCTGGATTTCGAAACACACGTCCATCTTCAAGAGGCGGTCGTCGCATGACTCCATCACTTTCTGTTCAGATTCCGAATGCCGATGACACCATATCGGGTGAAGAAGGAGAACGCCGATTCAAAGGAACAAAATCAAGCGGAAGTATAAAGGTTCAGAATCAGTTTGCTGGGTTGCACGTGGACGAGTAATGATGATCGGAATATAAAATTGATTGATAATAATACGAATATCTAATATTATCAAACGAACGACGATGTCGACCTGTCCTATTACACCTCCATCAACGCCTTATCCAGAAGATACATCGGTATTTTTCGGTTGGTATTCAGAAGCAGCACAACAATTACGCGTGTCACACCCGTCCGAACACCGAGTTCATGGAAAAATCATAACAAGCCCGCCATATTGTTACTGGACGCAAGGCGACAAAAAAGTGCTTGTGACTGAAGTCACGCATACCAGCATTCCAACGCAGCGTCAGGCGGCGAATGGCGATATTTGTGTTGGACAGGTCGATAAATATTGGGGGAGATTGTATTCGAGGCTTTAGGTTACCGTTTTAAATTTGTTTTAAATTTAATAATGAACCGACACGATTTGTCAACACATCAACTTTTGAACCGAGACTATCTTTAAATTCAGTATATTTTGAACCGATACGACCTTGCTTTACACCATTAACCATCCCGTTCACAACATCAGCTCCTGTTGTTGCATATTCTGTCATGGCATTCTTAATATCGGCAAATATATTGTTTAAAAAGTAATTTTTGACATTCGTTTTGATATCAGCTAAAACCGCATCTTTCAACCGTTTGATACAATCAATATCATTTTGATCAAAGATGCCGAGTTTAATTTCATTAAACAACGAATCTGTTTTACTTTTTAATTTATTTATGATATTCGTAACACTTTTTATAATAATATTTTTAACTTTATTAATTATGTTTATGTTATCAATGTTCAATTTCTGAAAAATACCTTTATTATCTGAACTAGATTTAGCTGTTTCTTGTCCCACTTTTTGTTCCAGTTCTTGTTCTTGTTTCACTTCTTTTTTCACATCTTGTTCCAGTTCTTGTTCCAGTTCTTGTTCTTGTTTCATTTTATCATTCGATAAATTTTCAAAAGAAGTATCTTGTATTGACTCAGTATTAATTTTATTAATTTTATTAATCAAGTTTTGAATACATTCATGTTGTCCAGGAAAACTCGATTGTAGTGTAGTTAGTTTTTCTATTAAATTGTCTTTTAAATTTTTATTTAAATCACCACCTCTTTGTTTTTGTCTATTAATTGACTTATTACTACCTCCAAAAACTATCGCCGCCGGATTAGATAATTTGATTAGTATTTTCAAAATGCTTGTAAAAGTAGATAAATTGGATAAAATTATAGGAATTAATTTTGGTATAATATTTAAAATCAAACGAATCAACATTTCTTCTTCATTTTGAACGACACCACCTCCTCGCTGTATTTTACGACGCAGAGTCGTTTTCAATTTGCGAATTGTGCGTCGTTTTTTATACGAACGCTTTTTGTATGAACGCTTCGGTGCCATAGTCGTTATATAGTATAACAATATAATTATTCTGTGTAAATTATTCAGTGTTACTAAAATCTAACTGCTTAAGAATGGATGTGCTCGGACTTAATGGTCCTAATTGTAATTGTGGATTACGGTTTTCTTGGTTTGTTTTCTGACCGAGTGGTGGCGGCGGTGAACGAACTTGTGGAGATGATATAGGCGTCTCAGTTCCAAAAAGAATTTTCGATGGTGATTTCGCATCGTCATCGTCGTCGTCGTTGTGATCGACCTCTGCTCGATTGCGGTGGCGGAGTTCTCTCTTTCTTGGCAGTTTCGCAGGTGTGTTTGTTTGTGGTAAATATTTTGGATTACTCTTAGTATTTGGCGAAGAAAAAGGCATATTTACAAATTGTTGTAAATTCGGAGATGAAACACCAGTAACAGAAGCAATATGTTGCGACGTTGGTATTATTGCTTTTCCTACAACCATTAAGCCTCGTGCTTGTGCTCGTGCTTGCTCTTGCTTTTTTCTTTCTTCTTCCAATTTCGCCATGATCGCGTCATATTTATCCTTGATCGATTTCATTTTATCCGCATTTTTCACCGGATTGTTCAATTCTTCATATAAATTTCGAATACTTTCTTTGATACCATCATCAACGGGAATATCTGCGAATGTCTGATAGAAACGTTCATTTGCTTTTGTAATACTACCTTGATCGGGTTGTGGGTCATGACCAGTATTGTATATGATTTGTTGAGCTCTTATTAGTGGTAATATTTCATGATAGAATAGTCTTCGTACCGCACGCATCATTCCACCGCGTTTTGTTCGGCAGCGGCGGCAAACCCGACTACGTCGCATTCTTGTTCTGTGTGCCGGTTTTTTACGCGATACATTTTTTCGTGATTTCATCACCAGACGTAATAACTAATATAATTATAGAGTATTTATTACGGGAATGGAATGGAATGGAATGGAATGGAATGCCTAAAAGCGGATAGTTCCACCGACCATTCCGCCAACATTAGGGCGACCAGACCAGCCACCGTTGATTTGGCCTTCAGCCCAAATGTTTCGGTTAGGGCCACCAACGGTCACGCGGCCGGTGCCGCTAAAGCCTTGGTTATTGGCGTTGAATGATCCGGAGACACCTGCGGGGGATGTGCGGGGATTGGGGTTGGGGATACGGATAGTTTGCATCGAACGAACGAACGAACGGACGGAGAGAGAGATTTCAAAGAGCGTTTTATGATACTTATTGAGAAAATAGTTTTATATTGATTTATGGAACACGCATGACAGCCTGGGCGACGCTGACTTCAAGAGCACGACCGGATAATCCGGCGGCAACACCAGCAGCTCTGGCTTGTCGAGCCGCTGCGAATTGTGCCGAATTTAGCGCACGATCGGGACGCTGACCGGGGACAAGCGCACCAGGCGGATTGATGGGGGATGACGCAACAGAAGGACGTGCTGCGGAAGTGCTTGGAGAGAATGAAAGAGACGGACGAGACGGACGAGACGGACGAGATGACATGTAGTAGTAACTATGATACTACATGAGAAAATAGTTTTATGTTATTTTTCGATATTACATACACATCCACATCCACCCACGACACATCACTCCAATCCGTCCGCCATCTGCCACCACTCCAATCCGTCCACCATCTGCCATCACTCCAATCCGTCCGCCATCTGCCACCACTCCAATCCGTCCGCCATCTGCCACCACTCCAATCCGTCCGCCATCTGCCACCACTCCACTACCTTCAACGCGGAGCGGAGCGACGCTAGCGCCGTTGGGGGGCGCAACCCCCCGCGCACCCCCCCTAAAACAACTTCGCCTCCGCATGCTGAAACGGCCTCGCAGCCTTCTCCACCACCAGCGGTTCCGGCATGAACATCGCCATCCTGTCAAAAAACTTCACTTCCGGTAGTTGCTTCAACTGTGGAACAACCGGCGCCTGTGGTTCAACAAGGTTCGTCGAGTTAATGCCGAATAACGCGGATTCAATATCCACAGAATTACGCGCAAAATGCTCGCGGGACATCTTGGTGGGGAGAATACCTACACTTTCAAATGCGAGAGCGGGAGCATATGCCTTGCCAGCATAACTGTTTTCAAACGCGACATAATTGCGTGCGAGGTTTTGAGTGTTTTGCTCGATTTTAAAATCGGTGCGTGTATTTTTGTTTCGTGTAGATGCCATAATGAAATGGAATGAAATGTATAATAATATAACAATCGTATTATTATATCATATTATTTATTATTTACGATTTAGATCGCCTAAAACATGGTCCGCCAACTTTCTATAATTTCATCACGCAGGGGGGTCGGTATTTCTTCGCCGTGTTTGGCATGCCGAATACATCTGTGAAAAAGGTCAAACAACTGAAATGAAAACATCATACAAAAAATCATTTCAGAATTGTCGTTCACATGGAATGATGACGATGACGATGACGCTGGCGGGTCGTGGTCGTGGTCGTGGTCGTTGTCATCTGACGGCGATGGCGTTGTCTGTGTGTGATAAAGCGGATGTGATTCTAATATCTCTCGAATTCCTCGATTCTCTCGAAACCGTTCGTATAAATCGTCGATAACCGCCGAAACAATCTCCGGATGATACTCGTCATCGTTAATTCCGAATGCCTGTAAAAACTGAATCCGAAACAACGAATCTTGGTCGTCTGGATCTTCAATCATTTTGTATGTAGGGACCAAGTCGTAGTTGTATCCGGATAAGTCTATCTCTGTAATAGAAACCTCACGTGAATCGTCTAAAGTAGTAACAGACGGCTCAGGCTCGTTCGATGACATGGTTTGATACAAAGAATAATCGTATATATAAAAGTAGATATACCTTTATATAACATCGGGAATCGACTCGACTCGACTCGACTTAGCGAGATCCGCTAAACAAATGCTCCTGATCGCGAACCAACTCACGTGATGGCACACCTCCGCGAATCCAGCCATTCACGGCCGCACCCTCCACATAATTCGCCGGATTGTTGATCGTCGCTTTGAATTCCTCCTGAAGAGGATACTCAGAATGAGCAGAATTCAATTGTTCCGAGAGCTGCGTAATGCTCTTCTTGTTGGTGTTCATATCACCATGAAGCATCCTCGACTCAAAATCGACATTCACTGCACCACGTCCTAAATAAGGGACGGTCTTGAAGGGACGCTCCAGAAGGCTCAACTTACACTTCGCATGCGTATTCAGGCTTCCGATCAAGAGCTCCGAGTTCGTGTCGATATTACAGCCACCAAATCCTGTTTGATGACCACCCTTGTAAAATACGTTGGGCTGGCTCGTCGCGAATTGGATCGGGCGTTCCATTTGACAGTCAGTGGAAAAAAAGTTGTTCAGCGCATAATTGGCCGCATTCAAGTTTTGAACGTTGCGTTGCGAGAGATCACCTGTATCGCAACCGATACGCGACATATTATCAAAAGCAAAGTTATGAACGTAAGCCATTTTTCACGGATTGGATTCCTTTCTTGTATTCTATACATATAAATAAATATTTATGCGTATAGCGTCTGTATCTCTGTCTAAATACTCGGCGTTCGGCGTTCGGCGTTTACTGCCCAACAACCGCCCCAAGACGAGAATTAATACGTCCACATGCGAATTCGTCGCCTTCCTTACATGACTTCATCTCTCCATAACAAAACTTGGCAAATGCATCTTGGTCATTTGGAATCCTTGTATTCGCCACCGGATGAAACTGGCGCATCGACGAGTCAAATGCGGCATTATCACCTAAAGTTCCGAACAATTTTCCATACGTTTCCTCTGGTGTATGATTCGGTGCTTCGGCGGGAACATTCGAGCCTTGGTATATCACATTACTCGCATTCGTGTCAAAACTTCCACTGACGAATTGTTTGGTCGCTTCGTTAATATCGGCCTCTACAGCAGGATTAAAAGATGGCGCGGCATTACGGCGTTGCGGGTCGTCGCCGATTTCTGGAATAAGCGGATTCATGAGTGGATTTTGAGGGCGAGGTGCCGTAAATTCATCGCGCATCAGCTCATACATCTCTGGTTTGTCAATATTATTCGAGAAACCCTCTTTTGTTTTCAAGATCTGTTTTGCCTTTTCTGTTTCCATACCAGCTTTGCCTTTGTGAACAAAATTATAGATCATCACAATAATTCCTAAAGTAATTGCGCCGAGAATAAAGAGTGAAAAGGATGATGTGAGTAAGTAGCCTAAAATAGTGGCGAGGATGACGAAGCGGGTGATTGCGTTCAGTTTCGCAGGGGGGTCCATCGACTTTTGCGGCCATATCTCGCGAATGTATTCCTTATTCATAAGGACGGCGGGGTCTTCCATCCAAAATACTTGGTCTTTGCTCATTTCTTTTGTAGCTGTGCGGTAGTAATGTAATCTAAATTGATACTATATAATATACTTGAATACTTATATATTATGTAGATTGTTTGTTCGTACGCCGCTTTCGCGTTCGCGTCCACAGCTACCGAACAAACCCTGATACGTCTCGGCTTAATCATTTTTCTCTTTCGTGAAAGAAGATGCCGGTGATGGTCTGGGTGGAGCCGATGACGATGGTGTGGGTGGAGCCGATGCTGGTGCTGCCGGCACACGTGGTGTCTTCGCCGGCTTTTCTCCCGACTGAAATACTGCGGTCGTCGCACCACTCTGTAAAGAAGCAGCGGCACCAGCAGCGGCAGCAGCAGCGGCAGCAGCAGCAGCCTGTTTATCCTGAACCTTCTTCAATAATCTCTCACGCATCTGTGCTTGTTTCATATTACGGTTCAACTGTGACTGCATCGCTCCGAAATTTACCTTTCCACCGGCCGCTCCGCCACCTCCCGGCATATTCATCCCCATCTTGCTCAACATACTCGCGAGGTTATTCATTCCCGGCATACTCTTCATCTTCGACATAAGCTCACTCGCCTCTTGCATGATTTCGCTTTCCTTCAGCTCACCCGACTTCAACTTCGAATCAAGTTTAGATCCCACCGTCTTAATAATTCCCGACAACTTGCTCGGGTTTTTAAGAAGTTGCTGAAATACACCCTTCATCGATGTCTCATTCTCCATATCCAAATTCAGGTCCGCGGCGGTCTCTTCCGCGATCTCCTTGGCGAGCTTTCCGATCTTTCCGTTCAGAATTCCCGAGAGATGCTCATGAATCGAGCTTGCGTCAGGCATCGCATGGGCGGCGGACCCAGACGACGGACCACCTGAGTGTTGCTCTTCTTGCGCCGCCTGTCCCTCAAATGCCTGATTCATAAACACGGTTGCCTTCTTAAATGTCTCGTCGAGGTTTGGCTGCTGTCCGCCTTCCGCAGCCCCGAACATCGAACCCATCTCACCAATCACCTCTTCGAGCTTCGTCTTCAACTCGTTATTATCGATCGCTTCGAATAGCTTGGCGGTGTCGCCGAATGAACCCATATCTGAGAGATTATTCACAATTGAAAATAGGATGAGCTGAAGATACTTCCAAATCGTGTCTTTCGTATTCTCGGTAATATCTTCGGTGGCCCAAATCTCTCGGAAATCGACTTCAGGAAGGAATTCAACGCTCGCGGTGCTCGTCTCTGTCGCAGTCGCCGCAAACATCGCATCATTCTTATACAGAATATCAAAAAAACGGACAGGATATACGCTTTTGCAGTGAGCGTATAATTCAAGATACAACTCATCGGGCATCGGCTTCATCTCATGTGAATATCCTAAATACTTCGAGAGAACCTCATGGTATTCTGGGAATGTGCCATCGATATCGCGCAGAAAATCGAGGATTATTGTTTGAAATTCGGCGGAGATGTCGTTGATTGTGATTTGTTTGTCCTTTGCTGACGTAGACGTAGACGTAGCTGTAGGCTTTGACTTGTGCTTATTTCCTGATTTCTTATGTTTTTGACCACCCATTCGTGAATATGTATTATTACTATATCAAATATTTAAGTTGATTAGTAGCGATTTGAATAAATGAATAAAATTGATTTGTATTAGATAATCAAAATTATGATAAAAGTATCGCTACGCTACGCTACGCTACGCTACATCGATGAACGCCGCCGCCGACCCCACCGCCGCCTACCCCATCCCACGATTCAAAAACAAAGAAGAAGATGATGAATACGCACGAACGCATACCCGCAAGTGTTCGAAATGCGCACTTGAAAAGGCGCTCACCGAATTCGAGAATAATACATCCGGAAGTCAACCATACGACAAACAGGGGTATCGCCTGAAACGCCCTGAATGTCGCGAATGTAGCCGCGCGGCAAAAAAAGGACTTGCCGACGCAAAAAGGGCCGCGAAAGAAGCAGGGATTTCGACCACACCAAGCGAACACGATGTTTGTGCGATTTGCCATAAAAAAGGCGATGACCGACACGGTCTTGTATTCGACCACGATCACATCACGAACAAATTCCGCGGATGGTTATGCGATCCATGTAATCGGTCGATGGGCGGCGGACATGGCGATAAACTGGAAACACTCGTTGCGCGATTTGACTATATTTGTCGCACCGATCAGCGTCATGATTTCGTGCTTCGGGAAACGGTGCGTGTTGCGCTTGATGCTGCCAATCGTATATACCCAGCAGATACGACGACGACGACAAAGCCGACAATCGACGAAATCATCGCATTTATTACTGGGAAACCACCTTAATCTACGCCCTCGGAATCTTCACACCGAGAACCGACTGGATTTTATTCACATGGGTCGGATTATACACGCAATTACCGCCACGTTCGATCTCAGCGACGATGCTGACGTCCATATTACACTTTTGTGCGAGTTCTTTTTGGGTGAATTTTTTTTCGCAACGCGCGGTTCGGACAGCGTCACTTGTGGCTTTCGCGACGTATTTGGTCTTTTTTGCCATGTCGGCGGCGTCATCATCGCCGGTGCCTGTGCCTTTTAATGCGGAAGTGGTTGCCGCCACAACAGCGGACGCAGAATTCTTGGTGGCGGCCATCGATGCGAGTGTTGGCCTAGCCGCCGCCGCCGCCGCCGCTTTATATGACGATACTGATGTTGAGTTGGGTCTCGTTTTACTCATCGTAACGGGTGTCCAGTCTTGACAATCGGGGGCTTCACGCTCGGGTGTGCTATAACGGTTTCGTTGGTTGTTGGATGACATCGGGGATAAGAGGTATAACGGTATTCGTCACTATTATGAGTATATCCTTATAATTTTATATCTGTTTATGTTACTATTATTCATAAACAAATATTATACATAAATGCGTTTCGCGGTTTTAATTAGTGTAGTTTAGCAAATCTGGAAAATTATTAGATAATTCGGTTCCGTCCTTATTACCTG
>Ga0194130_10004818_pt1 | contig 16799 bp, 13 predicted proteins | sample TA2KigsurfametaG_FD_160084 | JGI IMG/M metagenome (GOLD analysis project Ga0194130, IMG submission 160084) | Freshwater microbial communities from Lake Tanganyika, Tanzania - TA2015050 Kigoma 12 surface | ecosystem: Environmental > Aquatic > Freshwater > Lake | place: Tanzania: Lake Tanganyika... | reverse complement strand
GACCCGTTCTCCCCCCTCAGCAACAGGTGACGTGATGGCCGAGGTCCTCTACCAGATCATGGGGCGACACCGCGCCGAGCCGCTGCCGGAGCGGAAGCCCTCGTGGCTCAAGGTGAAGGCGCCGGGCGGGCCGAACTACCTGCGCCTGAAGCACCTAATGCGGGAGCTCGACCTGCACACGGTCTGCGAAGAGGCACACTGCCCGAATGTCGGCGAGTGCTGGGAGCACGGCACCGCGACCTTCATGATCCTCGGCGATGTCTGCACCCGGAACTGCGCCTACTGCGCCGTCGCCCACGGCCGCCCGCCGAAGTTCGACCCCGCCGAGCCGAGCCGTGTGGCCGAGGCCGCGCGCGCGATGAACCTCAGGCATCTGGTCATCACCAGCGTCGATCGCGACGACCTCCCCGATTTCGGTGCCTGGGCCTTCGCCGAGACCATCCGACAGGTCCACGAGGCCGTGCCAGGGTGCTCCGTCGAGGTGCTGGTCCCCGACTTCCAGGGAGATGTCGACGCCATCCGCACCGTCCTCGAGGCGCGGCCGGAGATCTACAATCACAATACCGAGACCGTCCCGCGCCTCTACAAGAAGGCGCGCCCCGGCGGCCGGTACGAGCGCGTGCGGGAGATCTTCCGCACGAGCAAGCGCCTCGCCCCCGACATCCCGACGAAGACCGGGATCATCCTCGGGATGGGCGAGACGAACGAGGAGGTCCTGCAGACGATGCGGGAGCTCCGCGAGGTCGATGTCGACATCCTGACCCTCGGCCAGTATCTCCGCCCGTCGGATGACCACATCCGGCTCGACCGATACGTGACGCCGGACGAGTTCGCGATGTTCCGCCGCGAAGGGCTCGCGATGGGCTTCCGCCACGTCGAGTCCGCACCGCTGGTCCGCTCCTCCTACCACGCGTGGGAGCAGGTCCAGGCGGCGGGGGTGGGGCAGTAGGTCAGGGATGAGGGGGTCAGGGGTGAGGGGCCAGGAATCGACCTCGCTCCCAGCACTCCCCTCCCACACGAGTCCTGCCCACCTGCCCCCTGCCCCCTGACGCCTGACCCCTGATCCCTGCCCCCCCCAATGGCCTCCAAGAAACGCCCTGACGCTCGCCCCCTCCCCGGGGATCCCGCGCTCCGACGCGAACTCCTCCACTCGATGATCCTCCAGCGCCGCTTCGAGGAGAAGGTCGGCGAGGCGTACGCGCTCGGGAAGATCGGTGGCTTCTGCCACCTCTACATCGGGCAGGAGGCCGTCTCGACCGGCGTCCTGTCGATGCTCCGCCCCGACGACTACGTCATCACGACGTACCGCGACCACGGGCAGGCCCTCGCGCGCGGGATGTCGCCGCGCGCGATCATGGCCGAGCTCTTCGGGCGCATCGACGGGTGCTCGCGCGGCAAGGGCGGCTCGATGCACCTCTTCGACCGCAACCTGAACTTCCTCGGCGGCCACGGCATCGTCGGCGGGCACGTCCCCGTCGCCGCGGGCGTCGGCTTCGCGATCAAGTACCGCGGCGGCGATCAGGTCATCGCCTGCTTCATGGGCGAGTCGGTGGTGAACACCGGCGCCTTCCACGAGGCCCTGAATATGGCGGCGCTCTGGAAGCTCCCCTGCGTCTTCATCATCGAGAACAACAAGTACGGGATGGGCACCGCCGTCGAGCGCGCCGCGGCGATCAAGGAACTCGACCGACGCGCCGACGCCTACGACGGGATGATGGGCGAGCACGTCGACGGCCAGGACGTCTTCGCCGTGCGCGAGGCGGTGGGCCGCGCGCTCGCGCACGCCCGCGGCGAGTCACGCCCCGTCCTCCTCGAGGTCCGCACCTACCGCTATATGGGCCATTCGATGTCCGATGCCGTCAGCGGCACCTACCGCTCCAAGGCCGAGCTCGACGAATACCTCAAGCGCGACCCCATCGCGCTCCTCGCCGCGCGGATGAAGGAGGCGGGCGACCTCGCCGACGCCGATCTCGACGCGATGGAGCAGGAGATCAAGGTCGTCTGTCAGGATGCCTGGGACTTCGCCGACGCCTCGCCCGAGCCGCCGCTCGATTCGCTGTACGAGGACGTCCTCGCCGAGACGGGGACCTGACGATGCCGATCATCACGTACCGCGAAGCGCTCAATCAGGCCCTCCGCGAGGAGATGGCGCGCGATGACCGCGTCTTCCTGATGGGCGAAGAGGTCGCTGTCTACAACGGCGCCTACAAGGTGTCCAAGGGTCTGCTCGAGGAGTTTGGCGAGATGCGCGTTGTCGACACGCCGATCACCGAGCTCGGCTTCGCCGGCGTCGGCGTCGGCGCCGCGATGGTGGGGCTCCGCCCGGTCGTCGAGTTCATGACTTGGAACTTCGCACTCCTCGCGATCGACCAGGTCGTCAACGCTGCGGCGAAGATGCTCTATATGTCCGGCGGCCAGTACCCGATGCCGATGGTCTTCCGTGGACCGAACGGCGCCGCGTTGCAGCTCTCGGCGCAGCACTCGCAGGCGTTCGAGTCGTGGCTGGCGCACATCCCGGGCCTGAAGGTCGTCACGCCCGGCACGCCGTACGACGCGAAGGGGCTTCTCAAGGCCGCGATCCGGGACGACAACCCGGTGATCGTCCTCGAGGGCGAGATGCTCTACAACACGAAGGGCGAGGTGCCCGACGAGGACTACATCGTCCCGATCGGGGTCGCCGACCTCAAGCGCGAAGGCGACCACTGCTCGATCATCACGAACGGCAAGATGGCGCTCGTGGCGATGCAGGCGGCCGACCAGCTGGCGAAGGACGGGATCCGGGTCGACGTGGTCGACCTCCGGACCGTCCGCCCGATGGATGTCGACGCGATCACGACCTCGGTCCGGAAGACGAACCGCGCCGTCGTGCTCGAGGAGGGATGGGAGATCGCCGGGATCGGCGCGCAGGTCGTGGACTACGTCCAGCGGCACTGCTTCGACGACCTCGACGCCCCGGTGCTCCGCGTGCATCAGGCCGACGTGCCGATGCCGTACGCGAAGCAGCTCGAGAAGTCGGCGAAGCCCGACGTCGCGAAGACGATCGCGGCGGTCCGGAAAGTCATGTACCTCGACTGAGTCCCACGACCATGGCAACCAAGGTGTTCATGGAGGCGCTGAGCCCGACGATGGAAGAGGGCCGCCTCGTCAGCTGGCTCAAGCAGGAGGGGGACGCCGTGAAGCCGGGCGATGTCCTCGCCGAGGTGGAGACGGACAAGGCCGTGATGGAGCTCGCGGCGCGCGGTGAGGGCGTGCTGCGGAAGCAGCTCGTCGCGGCGGGCACGACGGCCGCCGTCGGCACGCTGGTCGGCATCATCGCGGGCGCGAGCGAGGACATCGCCGCGTTGCTCGGTGGTGGTGCGGCCGCCGCGCCGGCCCCCTCACCGGCCGCAGCCGCCCCGGCACCGGCCGCGACCTCGCCAGCTACCCCGCCCGCGGCCCCCAGCGTGCCGGTCACGCCCGCCGCCCCGAGCGCCCCCGCCGGCCGAGTCGTCGCCTCCCCGCTCGCCCGGCGACTCGCCGGTGACGTCGGGGTCGACCTCGGCGCCCTGCACGGCTCCGGCCCCGGTGGCCGCATCGTCAAGCGCGACATCGAGGCCGCAATCGCCGCAGGGGTCGCCTCCGCCCCGACGTCCGCCGGCGGCGCCACGGCCGCACCGCGCGCCGCCGTGCCCGCCCGCACCGGTGCCGGGTTCCGCGACGAGCCGCTCACGCAGATCCGCAAGACCATCGCCCGCCGCCTCAGTGAGTCGATCGGGCCGATCCCGACCTTCTACCTCACCGCGGAGTTCGACCTCAGCCGCGCCGCCGAGATGCGCGCGGCGGCCGCCGAGCTCGGCGACGCGTACAAGTTCTCGTTCAACGACCTCATCCTGAAGGCGACCGCGACGGCGCTCACCAAGCACCCCGAGGTCAATGCGCACTGGCTCGGCGACAAGATTCGCTACTTCGACGCCGTGCACCTCGGGATGGCCGTGGCCACTGACGACGGGCTCATCGTCCCGGTGATCTTCGACGCCAACGCCAAGGGGATGGGCGCCATCTCCGCCGAAGCGAAGACCCTCGCGAAGAAGGCCCGCGAGCGGAAGCTCAAGCCCGAGGAGTTCACGGGGTCGACCTTCTCCGTCTCGAACCTCGGGATGATGCAGATCGACCAGTTCACCGCGATCATCAACCCGCCCGAGGTCGGCATCCTCGCCGTGGGCGCGATCGAGGATAAGGTCGAGGTCGCGCCGGACGGTGGGTTCATCGTCCGGAAAAAGCTCCGCGTGACGATGAGCTGCGACCATCGCGTGATCGACGGCGCCGTCGGCGCGGCGTTCCTGCAGACGCTGCGGCGGCTGGTCGAGAATCCGCTGCTCCTCTCGCTCTGACCCCTGTGACCTGAGACCTGGTCCCTGACCCCTGAGACCTGATCCCTGCGACCTGAGCCCTCACCCCTCACCCCTGCCCCTATGTCTCAGTTCGATGTCATCTACCTCGGCGGCGGCCCCGCCGGCTACGTCGGCGCCCTCCGCTCCGCTCAGCTCGGGCAGACCGTCGCGGTCGTCGAACGCGAGGGGCTCGGCGGCACCTGCGTCCTCTGGGGCTGCATCCCGGCCAAGGCGCTTCTCGAGGCCGCGTCCATCGCGGAGAAGGTCGCCAAGGGCGCCGAGTTCGGCGTGAAGGCCGAGAAAGTCACGCTCGACTACGGAGTCGCGATGAAGCGCTCGCGGCAAGTCTCGGCGCAGAACTCCAAGGGCGTCGAGTTCCTGTTCAAGAAGAACAAGATCACCTGGCTCAAGGGCACGGGCGTCCTTGGCGCCGGCAAGAGCGTGAAAGTGACCGGGGCCGACGGGAAGACCGAGATCCACACCGCCACCAAGGGCGTCGTCATCGCGACCGGCTCCCGCGTGAAGGGGCTCCCGCAGATCGGGCTCGACCTCGACAAGACGCAGGTGCTCTCCTCCGACGAGGCGCTCACCCTCGACCACGCGCCGAAGACCGTCGCCGTGATCGGCGCAGGCGCCGTGGGGTGCGAGTTCGCCGACGTCTTCAACGCCTTCGGGTCGAAGGTCACGATCCTCGAGGTGATGCCGCGCATCCTCCCCGTCGAGGACGAGGAGTGCTCGGTGGAGCTCGCGAAGGCGTTCAAGAAGCGCGGGATCGAGATCGTCACCGGGGCCAAGCTCGGGACGGCGAAGAAGGCCAAGGGCGGCGTCACCATCCCCGTCGAGGCGGGGGGCGAGAAGAAGGAGATGACGTTCGACATCGTGCTCGTCGCCGCGGGGCGCGCGCCGAACGTCGAGTCGATCGGCGCCAAGGAGGCCGGCGTCCAGCTCACCGAGCGCGGCTTCATCAAGATCAATGCCACGTTCGAGACCACCGCGAAGGGCGTCTACGCGATCGGGGACGTCGCCGGCCCGCCGATGCTCGCGCACAAGGGCTCGCGCGAGGGCCACGTCGTCGCCGATATCCTCGCCGGCCACGCGCATCACCCCGTGAACTACGGGAACATCCCGAATGCGACGTACTGCCACCCCGAAGTCGCGAGCATCGGCCTCACCGAAGCGCAGTGCAAGGAGAAGGGGCTTCAATACAAGGTCGGCAAGTTCCCCTTCAGCGCGAACGGCCGCGCCCGCACCTCCGGCGAGACCGAGGGCTTCGTGAAGGTCATCCGCGAGGCGACGTACGGCGAGATCCTCGGCGCGCACATCATCGGCGCGCACGCCACCGAGATGATCCACGAGTTCGCCGTGGCGCGCGAGAACGAGTACACCGTGGAGGAGATCGATCTCGCGATCCACGCGCACCCGACCCTCAGCGAGGCCATCGCCGAGGCGGTGCTCGACTCGATGGGGAAGATGCTGCACGCGTGAGGCGTGCCGACGCGTCAATGCCGCACCCACTGACGACCATCCCGCGGACACCGCACGCGTGAGCGAGCTACTCGTCCTCGACCTCGGCCTCCGCGAGTATGCGGAGGCCTTGTCGTTCCAGCGCGACCTCGCGGCCGCGCGCCTCGCCGGCCGGGTCGCGCACGATGTGCTCGTGCTCGTCGAGCATCCGCCCGTCATCACATTGGGCCGCTCGTCGAAGGCGGCGCACCTGCTCGCCTCACCGGAGGCGCTCGCCGCGCGGGGCGTGGCGCTGCACGAGGTCGAGCGTGGCGGCGATGTGACGTTCCACGGGCCGGGCCAACTGGTGGGGTATCCGATCGTCGACCTCACCGGGCACCAGCAGGATCTCCATTGGTACCTGCGGCAGGTGGAGGAAGTGCTCATCAAAGCCGTCGGCGCGCTCGGCGTCCCGGCGGAACGGAACCCCGGGAAGACCGGCGTCTGGACCGGGGGGCGGAAGCTCGCGAGCATCGGCGTGCACGCGCGCCAATGGGTGACCTGGCACGGCTTCGCCCTCAACGTGACGACCGACCTCCGCTACTTCGACCTGATGGTCCCCTGCGGCATCGCCGATGTGGAGATGACGTCGGTGGCGGCGGCGCTACGTCAGCGCACCGCCGCGGGTGCGGCTAACGATGCCGCACCGGACGACCAGGCGACCGCGGCGTGGGCGGCGACCCTCGCCGCCTCCACGCGCAACGCCGTCATCGACGCCTTCGGGACACTCTTCTCGCGGACCCCGCGTCGCGTCACCCAGATCGCGATCTGACCCCGCGCGCGGCGCGACCTCCACGGGTCGCCGCCACCGTCGCACCCCCCCCCCCCCCCCCGGGCCCCCCCCCCCCCCCCCCCCCCCCCCCCCCCCGCGGGGCGACGACTCCGCTACTTACCCGCCCGCCGATGCTCGTCGATGAGTCGTGTGATCGCGACACGGAGGTCGCGACCCGACGCCTCGAACGCGGCCTCGAACCCCTCGAGGTCGTGGAGATAGACCCGGCGGGCGAGCAACGCCGCGTTGTCGAGGGCCACTCGCGCGGCGTACCGAGGCGAGATCGTCTCGAGCATCGGGGCGAGCGAGTCGACGAGTCGACGACGCGCGGCGGCGTAGACCTGCTCGCGTGCTACCAACCGCGCCGCACGCGCCGGCGGACCGGGGTGCGCGGCGAACGCGGAGTCGAGTGCGCCGGTGAGGGTGCGCCAGAAGACGGCGAGTCGGCGTTCATCGTCCCACCGCGCCGCGGCACGCGACGCCCCGGCCGTGTCGCCGCGCGACCGGAAGAACCGCTCCGCGCCCCGCGCGCCAACGAAGTTCGCGAACGATTCATTGAAGACGGCCCCGCCCGGTGCGTAGTAGCGATTGTGCGTGAGCTCGTGGATCACCGTGTTCACGAGGTCGACCGAATCGGCGGCCAGCGTCGTCGAGAGCAGCGGGTCGTCGAACCATCCGAGCGTGCTGAAGGCCGGCGAGGGGCGGAGGTAGACATCGCGCCCAGAGGCGGCGAGCGCCGCCGATGCCGACCGCGCGTCCTCGGCGTCGAAGAACCCCTTGTACGGCACCCGCCCGACGATCGGGAACCACCAGGTGACCGGCGCCAGGGTGTCCGGCTCCGCGCCCGAGAGGACGAGGACCAGCGTGTCTCGGCCCAGGTCGGTGTACGTCGTGAAGGCCCCGCCGGCCGGGAGCCCCAGTGAGTCCTCGGCGAACGCCCGAGCCGCCAGGACGAGCTGGAGTTTCGCCCGGACCGGCGCGGCGACCCCGAGATCCGCGACCAGTGCCTCGATCGGCCGGCGGGCGAGCAGAATCCGCCCCTCCTCCCACCCCGCCCGGGCGAGATAGCGCCCGGTGGGGGTCCCCCCGAGGAACGCCCCCAGGAGCAGGAGCACCCCGGCGGTAGCCCGCACCGCCACCTGCCCGGCTTTTCGCCTCCAGCCTCCCGCCTCCAGCATCTCGCCTCCTGACCCCTGGCACCTGCCACCTGATTGATACCAGAGAGCGCCCCCATCGCCCACCCCCCCGGATTCCACTATCCTTCTGGGCCCATGACCTTCGTCCATCTCCACTGTCACTCCGAGTACTCCCTCCTCGACGGGGCGAACCGGATCGACGACCTGATCGCCCGGGCGAAGGAGTTCGAGCAGCCCGCGCTGGCCATCACGGACCACGGGAACCTCCACGCCGCGTGGGAATTCCAGGAGAAGGCCCGGAAGGCGGGAGTGAAGCCGATCATCGGGATGGAGGCCTACGTCGCCCCGGGCGACCGCCGGGTGAAGACCCGCGCCCAGACCGGCGAGAAGAACTACTTCCACCTTGTCCTCCTCGCGCGCGACCTCGCGGGCTACCGGAACCTTGTCAAACTCTCCTCCCTGGCCTACACGGAAGGGTTCTACGGCAAGCCGCGGGTGGACCGCGAGCTCCTCGCCGCGCACCACGAGGGGCTCATCGTCTCGAGCGCCTGTATGGCGGGCGAGGTCGCCCAGCACCTCCTCGACGACCGGTATGACGAGGCGCGGGCGACCGCCGCTTGGTACGCCGAGCTGTTCAAGGGCCGGTACTACCTCGAGGTGCAGGCGCACGAGGCGGGAGAGCAGCGCCGCCTCAACGAGCTCGTCTTCCGGCTCGGCAAGGACCTCGGCCTCCCCGTCGTCGCCACGAATGACGCGCACTTCCTCAAGGCCGACGATCACGACGCGCACGACGTCCTGCTCTGCATCGGCCTGAAGAAGGACCGGCTCGATGCCGACCGTCTCCGCTACGACCGCGGCCTCTACTTCAAGAGCGCCCCCGAGATGGCGACGGTCTTCCCCGACCGCCCCGACGTCCTCGAGAACACCTGCGCGATCGCCGACGCCGTCGACGTGGCATTCGAGAAGAAGTACTACGTCCCGGCCTTCCCCCTCCCGAAGGGGGTGAAGAGCGAGAACGACCTGCTCGTGACGCTGGCCACCGACGGAGCCAAGCGCCGCTACGGGACCCCGCTCCCCGCCGAGGCCAAGGAACGCCTCGACTACGAACTCGGCGTCATCACGAAGACAGGCTACGCGGGCTACTTCCTCATCACCGCCGACTTCATCAAGGCGGCGCGCGACCGCGGGATCCCCGTGGGTCCGGGCCGCGGCTCGGCCGCGGGCTCGCTCGTCGCCTACGCCACCGGCATCACGAACGTCTGCCCGCTCAAGTTCGACCTCCTCTTCGAGCGCTTCCTCAATCCGGAACGCGTCTCGATGCCCGACATCGACGTCGACTTCTGCGAGGAGCGGCGCGGCGAGGTCATCGAGTACGTCCGGGAGAAGTACGGCCGCGAGTCGGTCGGACAGATCATCACCTTCGGGACCCTCAAGTCGCGCGCCTGCATTAAGGACGTCGGGCGCGTCCTCGGCTTCACCCCCGCCGAGACCGATGCGATCGCGAAGCTGGTGCCGAACCAGCCGAACTTCTCCCTCACCGTCGCCGAGGCGATCGAGAAGGTCCCCGAGGTCCGGAAGCTCTACGAGCAGGATGAGCGGCACGCGCAGCTCTTCGATTTCGCCATCGCGCTCGAAGGGCTCTCGCGCCACGCTGGCGTGCACGCCGCGGGGATCGTGATCGCGCCGGGCCCGCTCGACGACTACGTCCCGGTCTGCACGGCAGAGTCGAAGGGGAGCGGCGGCGGGGGCGACGAGCGCGTCGTCGTCACGCAGTACGATATGGTGGCGCTCGAGAAGGCCGGGATGCTCAAGATGGACTTCCTCGGCCTCACGACGCTCACGATCCTCACCGACGCGCTGCGCGCCATCCACGACCGGCGCGGCGTGACGATCGATCTCGACGCCCTCCCGCTCGACGACGAGGCCACCTACCGGATGCTCCGCGCCGGCCGCACCGCTGGCGTCTTCCAGTTCGAGTCCCCGCTCGCGACGGATATGGTGCGCGCGATGCGCGCCGACCGCTTCGACGACCTCGTCGCCTCCAACGCGTTGATGCGCCCGGGGCCGCTCGACGCCGGGATGCACAAGGTCTACCAGCGCCGCAAGAAGGGGGAGGAGCCGGTCGCGTACCAGCTCCCGGAGCTCGAGGAGATCCTCGCGCCGACCTACGGCGTCATCACCTACCAGGAACAGGTGATGCGCATCGCGCAGCGCCTCGCCGGCATCTCGCTGGCCGAGGCCGACGTACTGCGCAAGGCGGTGGGCAAGAAGGACGCCGAGCTGATCCGTCAGGAGCTCGGGAAGTTCTCGACCAAGGCCGTCGCCAACGGCTTCCCGCCCAAGGTCATCGAGGACATCGCCGGCCAGATCGAGACCTTCGGGCGCTACGGCTTCAACAAGTCACACTCCGTCGCGTACTCGATCCTCTCGTACCACACGGCGTATCTCAAGGCGCATTACGCGCCGGAGTTCATGGCGGCCGTCCTCTCGGCCTGCATCGGCGACACCGATGCGGTCGTGAAGTACATCGCCGAGGCGCGCGACCTCGGCCTCGAGATCCTCCCCCCCGACGTCAACGAGTCCGGGTGGAAGTTCACCGTCATCGGGGACCAGCGGATCCGCTTCGGCCTCGGGGCGATTCGCAATGTCGGCCACTCCGCCGTCGAGTCGATCCTCGCGGCGCGCGCGGAGCGCCCCTTCACCTCGCTCTACGACCTCTGCGAGCGCATCGACCTCCGCACCTGCAACAAGCGGGTGCTCGAGGCGCTCATCCACGCCGGCGCGCTCGACGGCCTCGGCGGCCATCGCGCGCAGTTTGTCGCGGCGCTCGACGGCGCCATCCAGGCCGCCTCCCTCGCCCAGGCGGAGATCGCCACCGGTCAAGGCTCCCTCTTCGGCGATCTCCTCGGCGGCGGCGAGGCCGAGACCACCGCCGCACCGCTGCAGCCGACCCTGCCAAACGTCGCCCCCTTCTCCGAGTCCGAGCGGCTCACGCAGGAAAAGGCGATCCTCGGCTTCTACATCTCCGGGCACCCCCTCGAGCCCTTTCGCGCCGAGTGCGAGCTGCTCGCGACGCACACCGTCGCCCAGCTGGGCACGTGGACGCCGGACGCGATCGCGCTCGCCGGGGTCGTGACCGCCATCAAGCGGCAGGTGAGCAAGAAGTCAGGGAACGAGTTCGCCCGGCTGACCGTCGAGGACTTCTCCGGTGCGGCGGAGCTCCTCGTCTTCCCAGAAGCGTGGGCCGCCATTGGAGACCGCATTCAGGCCGACATCCCCGTCCTGCTCAAGGGCGGGTACTCCCGGCGCGACCAGGACGCCGACAACCCGACCTTCATCGTGGAGTCGGTCACGCGTCTCGCCGAGCTGCGGGCAACCGGCCAGTTCGCGGTGCGGCTGGAGCTGGATGCGGAGACCGGGGTCCCCACCGGGGTGATGCAGGACGTCCGGGCGATCGCCGAAGCCCATCCCGGGTCCGCCCCGCTGGAGCTACGTTGGAAGGGTCGGGATGGGGTCCCAGCGCGGATGCGCTCCTCGCTGCGGCTCTCGGCCGCCGGCCCCGCCCTCAAGGAACTGCGCGCGCTCCTCGGCGATGACCGGGTGAAGCTCGTGCGAGGAGGTTGACGATGGGAACGTCCGTGCTCGAATTCGACAAGCCAATCGCGGAGCTGGAGCGTCAGATCGAGGAGCTCCGGCAGCAGGCCGAGGCGCAGAAGATCGACCTCGCCGCGGAGATCGCGCCGCTGCAGCAGAGGCTTGGGAGCCTCCGGGAGGAGGTCTACCGGACGCTCACCCCGCTCCAGCGCGTGCAGGTCGCGCGCTCGGCCCGGCGGCCGTTCACGCTCGACTACCTGCGCCTCGCCTTCAGCGATTTCATCGAACTGCACGGCGACCGCGCCTTCCGGGACGACCCGTCGATCGTCGGTGGATGGGCCCGGCTCGACGGCGAGACGGTGATGGTCATCGGGCACCAGCGCGGTCGCGACACCAAGGAGAACATCCACCGGAACTTCGGGATGCCGCATCCCGAGGGGTACCGCAAGGCGCTCCGGCTGATGAAGCTCGCCGAGAAGTTCCACGTGCCGGTGCTGACCTTCATCGACACGCCCGGCGCCTGGGCCGGCATCGGTGCGGAGGAGCGCGGCCAGTCCGAGGCGATCGCGCGCAACCTGCTCGAGATGGCGCAGCTCACCGTCCCGATCGTCGCGACGGTCATCGGTGAGGGTGGCTCGGGGGGCGCCCTCGCCCTCGGGGTCGCCGACCGCATCCTGATGCTCGAGCACTCGGTGTACTCCGTCATCACCGTCGAGGGGTGCGCGGCGATCCTCTGGAAGGACGGGAAGAGCCCCGAGATGCGGGAGAAGGCCGCCTCGTCCCTCCGCATCACGTCGCAGGATCTCGTCCGCCTCGGCATCGTGGACGAGGTGATCCCCGAGCCGCCCGGCGGCGCGCACGCCGATCACGCCGCGACGGCGTCGGCGCTGCACGATGCCATCCTCGCGCACGTCGACGAGCTCCGTCGACTCAAGCCCGACAAGCTCGTCCGCAAGCGGCGTGAGAAGTTCCTCAAGATGGGGGCGTTCACCGAGTGAGCCCCGCGTGACTGCGCCCGAGGCACCCGAGGCACCGGTCGCCCCTCCCACCACCGGGACGCATCTGGTGGAGGTGGAGTTCAAGGGGAATCGTCGCGTCTTCTTCACCTGGACCGGCGAGGCCCCGCCCGCGCTGCGCGCCGCCGTCATCGTCAAGGTCGAGCGCGGCGAAGACCTCGGCCGCGTGCACAGCACGGGGGAGCTCGCGGAGCGCCGGAAGGCAGGGACCGCTCACGGCAAAGCGTCACCGGAGACGCTCCCGGTCCTCGTGCGGCTCGCCACCCCGCGCGAGATCGACACGGCGGTGCGCCTGCGGGCCGACGAACACGCCGTGCGCCAGGCCGCGGTAGAGCTCGTCCGCGAGCTGAAACTCGAGATGAAGGTGTCGGATACCGAATGGCAGTTGGACCGCCGTCGACTCACCTGCTATTTCACCGCTGAGGCGCGCGTCGATTTCCGCGAGCTCGTGCGTCGACTCGAGCGCCGCTTTTCGACCCGCGTGCATATGTGGCACATCGGCGTCCGCGACGAGGCCAAGCGCCTCGATGGCGTCGGGCGCTGCGGTCGCCAGTTCTGCTCCGCGAGCTGGCTCCCCGAGCTCCTCCCCGTGAAGTCGAGCAGCGCGAAGGACCAGCGTCTCTCGACACTGAACCCGGCCCAGATCTCCGGCACCTGCGGTCGGCTGATGTGCTGTCTCCGCTACGAGCACGAGTTCTACGTGCAGTCGCGGAAACGCTTCCCCAAGGAAGGGAAGATCCTGCAGACCGCGGCGGGCGAGGAGAAGGTCATCGCGAACGACATCTTCCGGGACCGCGTGACGCTGCGGCTCGCCTCGGGCGAGTCGCGAATCATCCCGCTCGCGCAGCTCCGGTACGAGCTCGGCGAGGCGCCGATTCCGGTGGAGGAGGAACTGCCGGGCGACGGGGACAGCGACACGGAGGACTCGGAGGAGGGGCACCGGCAACCCCTCGTCCCGATCGCGCGGGCCGAGCGCACGCCGCGTGCCGAACCACCTCGGGACCCGCGGGCGGCCTCCCGCTCGGGCGCGGAGCGTGGTCCGCGCCGCGACGAGCGCCGCGACAGGCGCGCAGCCGCCCGACCCCTTGAGCGCGGCACCGTCGCCCCGGCACCGGCGCCCACCCCCGATTCGACCGGCGACACTGCCGCCCCCACCGACGACGCGACCCGCAAGCGCCGGCGTCGCGGCCGCCGTGGCGGACGTCGCGGGCGCGGGGATGGCACCGGGCCCGCCGGCGCCGCCGACCAGACCGACTGACCCCGACGATGTCCCGCTTCTACCTCACCACCGCCATCGACTACGCGAACGGCGACCCGCACCTCGGGCACGCCCTCGAGAAGATCGGCGCCGACGCCATCGCGCGTTTCCACCGCCAACTCGGCGACGACGTCTGGTTCCTCATCGGGATGGACGAACACGGACAGAAGGTCGCCCAGACCGCCGAGCAGGCGGGGATGGCACCGCAGGCCTTCGTGGACCGCGTCGCGGAACGCTTCCAAGCGATGTGGACCACCCTCGGGATCTCGCACGACCAGTTCATGCGGACCTCCGCGGCGCCCCACCACGCCGCGGTCACCGACCTGCTGGAGCGAATCTTCCGGCACAGCCCCGACGATTTCTACGAGCGCTCCTACACGGGCCGGTACTGCGTGGGGTGCGAGAGCTTCAAGCAGCCCGCCGACATCACCGACGAGCGCTGCGCTCTCCACCCGACGCGGAGCCTGCAGGAGATCACCGAACGGAACTGGTTCTTCCGCCTCTCGGCCTACACCGACCGACTCAAGGCGCACCTCGCGGCGCACCCCGAGTTCGTGCAGCCCGCCACGCGCCGCAATGAGATCCTCGCCCTGCTCGAGCAGGGACTCGAGGACGTCTCCGCGAGCCGCGCGCGCTTCGCCTGGGGCGTCCCCTTCCCGCGGCCGCTCTCCGACGGGGAGACGCAGACCACCTACGTCTGGTTCGACGCCCTCCCGAACTACTGGACCGCGCAGACCTTCCCGGGCTCCCGCGCCCCGTGGCCCGCCGACGTGCACATCGTCGGGAAGGACATCACCCGATTCCACGCGGTGATCTGGCCGGCGATGCTGATGGCCGCCGACCTGCCGCTCCCCGCGATGATCTGGGCGCACGGCTTCATCTCCCTCGGCGGAGAGCGCTTCTCCAAGTCCGCGGGGGTGAAGCTCGAACTCGCCGACGCGATCGCACGCTTCGGCCCCGACGCCTTCCGGTACTACCTCCTCCGCGATGTCCCCTTCGACGGGGACGGCGCCTTCTCGTGGGAGCGATTCGAAGCCGTCTACACCGCCGAACTCGCCAACGGGCTCGGGAACCTCGCGAGCCGCATGACGGCGATGCTCGAGAAGTACTGCGACGGCATCGTCCCGACGGGGGTGCGCGGCGCCACCGATGCGGCCGACCTCGCCGACTACGCAGAGGCGCGCGCCGCGATGGCGGGGCGCCGTGGCTTCCCGGTTCACGAGGCGCTCGAGGCGGTCGTGCGCACGGTCGGACGCGCCAACCAGCTCATCCAGGACGCCAAGCCCTGGGTCCTTGCGAAGAACCCCGCCCAGCGCGAGGCGCTCGACGGGGTGTTAGCGACGCTGGCGCGCCAGCTGGCACGCCAGGCGGTCTATCTCGCCCCCTTCATGCCCCAGAAGGCCGAGGCGCTCTGGCAGGCCCTGGGCGGCCCTGGGACGGCCGGCGGCACGACCTTCGCGGCGGCGGACACCCTCGACTGCGCCGGCTGGCGCGTGACGAAGGGCGAGGGGCTCTTCCCGCGGCCGGAGCCCCCGGCCGGCGCCTGAGTCGCCGCGCGGAACGCGACGGGGGTGGCGCCTGGCGGCACCACCCCCGTCGGCGCTCTACCAACCACGAGACGTCAGAACGAGACCTTCGGCACCTCGCGCGCCGCCTCGCTCTGCACCTCGAAATACTCCCGCGCCGCCGCCCCGGAGAGCTTCGCGACGAGGACCGCCGGGAACTTCCGGATGTACGTGTTGTAGTCGCGGACCGCGCCGTTGTAGTCGGTGCGCGAGACGGCAATGCGATTCTCCGTCCCCGCGAGCTCGTCCTGCAGGCGGAGGAAGTTCGCGTCGCTCTTGAGCTGCGGATAATTCTCGGAAATCGCGAGGAGTCGCCCGAGCGCACCGGTCATCGCCTCGTTCGCACGCGCCATCTCACCGACGTTGCGCCCCTGCACCGCACCGGCGAGCCCAGCCCGCGCCTGCGCGACCTCGGTGAAGATCGTCATCTCCTGCTTGGCATAGCCTTTCACGGTCTCGACGAGGTTCGGCACGAGATCGGCGCGCCGCTGCAGCTGCACCTCGATCTGCTGCTGCGCCGACTGCGCGGTCTCGTCCTTGGTCTGGATGCTGTTGTAGCTACCCACCCCGAAGAGGACGAGGAGGATCGGGAGGGCGATGAGGATGAGGAGACGGGGCTTCATTGGAGGCTGGAGGTTGGAGGTTGGAGATTTGAGGCTGGAGGGATCAGGGGTCAGGGGTTAGGGGTCGGGAGCCGGGCGGGGCATCGACCCGGCCCCTGAGACCTGGCCCCTGAGACCTGGTCCCTCATCCCTGCCCCACGATCGCATCCACGTGCGCCACGAACCGCTCGAGCCCAGCGTGGTATGCGGCGAGCAGGGAATCGGCTTCCGCGGCGACGATCTTCGCCGACCCATCCACGTGGGCGAGCACCTTCAGGAAGGGCGCGGGATCGAACCCGGCGTGACGGGCGGCGCGGCGCACCACCTCGGCCGCCGTGTCGGCGGCCGGCTCGCCGTGCACGCGGAGCAGCGTCCGGAAGAGCACCAGCACCGCGCTCCGGGTCGCCGCGAGCAACGCGATCTCCTTCGCCGCATCCCCATCGGCGGCGAGGAGCCCCTGCCGGAGGGCGAGGAGCTTCCCCATCGCCTCGAACTCGAGCTGGTGGCGCAGGTTGGCTGCCTCCACCGGCGTGCCGTGCGGCAGGGCGCCCCACAGCTCCCGGTGGTGCGCGAGGATGTCGGCGACCTCGATCGCGAAGACGTCACGGCTCGCGTGCCACTCCGCCTCCGTGAGGATCAGCGGCGGCGGGTTCCCTAGCGCGCGCCACTCGCGCGTCGCGCGCGCGGAGGCGCGGAGCGACGCCGGGGTGAGCGCTCGGACCAGCACGAGCACGTTGTGGTCCGAGTGCTTCGCCACCTGCTCCCCACGCGCAGCGGAACCGTAGAGGACGACCGCGCGGAGCGCGTCGCCATGCGCGTCGCGGAGCGCCTGTGTGAAGCCATCGAGTGTCATCGCCGCCATCTCAGAACCTCCCGCCGGCGCCACCGCCGGAGAACCCGCCGCCCCCACCGAAGCCACCGAATCCGCCCCCGCCGAACCCACCGCCCCCCCAACCGCCGCCCCCCCAGCCGCCACCACGACC
>Ga0194130_10004817_pt1 | contig 16799 bp, 14 predicted proteins | sample TA2KigsurfametaG_FD_160084 | JGI IMG/M metagenome (GOLD analysis project Ga0194130, IMG submission 160084) | Freshwater microbial communities from Lake Tanganyika, Tanzania - TA2015050 Kigoma 12 surface | ecosystem: Environmental > Aquatic > Freshwater > Lake | place: Tanzania: Lake Tanganyika... | reverse complement strand
GATCGCCAGCCGTGCTCCGACGATCGCCGGGGCTCCTTCGCCGTGCTCACGCAGGCGGGCTGGGACTTCCTGGTCGCCACGGCGCCGGTGCATGTCGAGAGTGTGCGGGAGCAGCTCGTCGACGTCCTCACTCCCGAGGAGTTCGCGGAGTTCGGGCGCCTGTGCGCCAAGGTCGCCGACCGCTTGCGTCCGGCCGGAGGCGAGGACTGCGCGGGATCCGATGGCCGGGAGTGACGCCGCGGAGATAACCCGCCACCTGGCTGCCTTCCCCGCGCCTCAGCGGCAGGCGCTCGAGGCGATCCGCTCCCGGATGCGTGACCTGCTCCCGGGTGCCGACGAGGTGATCGCCTGGGGCATGCCGAGCTATCGCGTCGATAGCGACCTCGTGCTCAGCTTCAGCGGATTTTCGGACCACAACAGCCTCTTCCCCGGCGCGGGCGTGGTGAAGGCCATGCGCACCGCGCTGCCCGGCTACGCAAGCACCAAGGGGACCATCCACCTGCCCCGCGACGTCGCACCACCGGCAGCGATGCTGCGCACCGTCGTGCGCGCCCGGATCGAGGAGATCAACGCCGGCTATCCCAAGGCCTCCGGAGCCGCCAAGGCCTTCTATGACAACGGGCACCTCAAGCATCGCGGCCGGATGAAGGATGGGGAGATGCACGGGGCCTGGGAGTTCTTCCGGCGAGACGGCTCCCCCCTGCGATCGGGGCGCTTCGACCGCGGCCGCCAGGTCGGCCCCTGGACGACGTACGACCGCAGCGGGAAGCCCCACCGGGTGACTGACTTCGGCTAGGTCGGGCATCCCCGACCGTGGGTCGTCCCCTATCCACAGGGCACGGGCCGATTGCCGGTGATTGGGGGGACTCCCACGGAGAAATCGCCGTGAAATCGCGGGGCGGGGGTGCGCCGGGCCGTTCGGCCCGACACACTGGGGCACGTGATCTCCATCAGTGTCCTCAGCCTCAAGGGCGGCGTGGGCAAGACATCCGTCGCACTCGGCCTCGCGGGAGCTGCCGCCAAGCGCGGCCTCGCCGCCTTGGTGATCGACCTCGATCCCCAGGGCAATGCCACGTCGATCCTCCAGGCCCGCCACGGCCGGTCCCATGCGGCGGCGGTGCTCGCCCACCCGACCATCGAGGTCCTGCAGGGTGCGATCACCAAGACCGCATGGACCTTCAAGGAAGGTCGCGTCGACGTCGTGGGCAGCGACCCGGAGCTCATCCGCTACGACGCCTGGACAGGCAAGCGTGGATTTGCTCCCAAGCTCGCGCGGGCCATGCGCCGTCTCGAGGGCTACGACGTCGTCATCATCGACTGCCCCCCGTCGCTGGGAGCCCTGACGCGCGAGGCGCTTGCGGCATCGGACCTCGCCGTGGTGGTCACCACGCCTTCCTACTTCGGCGCGCAGGGTGCAGAGCGGGCAATCGACGAGATCAAGGAGATCCGTGCGACCGTCAACCCCGGTCTGCGCTTCGCCGGCATCATCGTCAATCGCCTCCGGGAGAAGACCGAGGAGCACCGCTACCGCAAGCGCGAGCTCATCGCGATCCACGGGCCTGGCGCTATCCTAAAGCCCGCGGTCCCCGAGCGGGTGGCCCTGCAGCAGGCCGAGAGCACCGGCGAGCCCATCTCCGCGGTGAAGTCCGCTGGCGCGCGCGACGTTGCGAAGGTTTTCGACAAGCAGATGGCTCGACTGATCAGGATGGCGCGCGACGCCGACGCGTCTGAGTGAAGAGTCGCGCCTGGGTACCCGCCCGGAAGCGATCGCCGGTGTGGCACTACGGTCACCTCATGCCTCTCCCCCGCCGATCGGTCCTTGTTGTCGCCACCGCCGCCCTGGCAGCTCTCACGCTCGCTGGTCCAGCCCTCTCCGCGCCACCATCGGCGGCCCCGTTGCCCATCCCCAACGGTCCCGGGTACGACAAAGCGGTGAAGTTCATCGGCAAGCCAGCGATCGCCCGTCCGGTGGCCTTGCCGCCGGTCCCCACCAACCCCTTCATGGCAGACAGCGGCACCAGCAACATCCACAACGACACCTACATGACCGACTCGTACTCATGGAAGGGCCCCCTCGGTCGCAAGACCAAGGTCACTTCAGGTGGGGCCAAGGGTGAGTGCGCCAGCATCTCCTTCGATAGCAGGGGTCGCCTCGTCGCCGTGTGCATCGCCGGCAGCAAAGGCAGTTACCTCACGCTCTTGAACCCGGACACCCTTGCCATCATCGCCCGCACCCAGATGCCAGAGCCTGCCAGCGCCGACGGTTCCACGAGCACCCCGCGTGACTACACCGAATTCGCCGGCAGCTACTTCTACCTGGACAACAAGGATCGGGCCGTGGTTTCGACCGCGACTCACCACATCATCATGTACGCCGTTCGCGGCCCAGCAGGTGATCGTTCCTTCAAGGCCGTGAAAGACCTCGATATCTCGGCCGCGATGGCCGACAGCGATGTGATTCAGTCTGCGTTGCCCGCGTTCGACGGCCGGATCTGGTTTGCGACCAAGGCTGGCGTGGTCGGCAATGTCGATCCCGAGACCGGCGATGTGCACCACATCTCCCTTGAGGGCGAGCAGATCGCGAACTCCTTCTCGATGGACGAGGACGGTGGTATCTACATCGTGTCTACCGTCGCTCTCTATCGCTTCGATGCTGCCGCTGACGGCGCACCCGAGGTGACCTGGCGCGAGGTATACGAAAACACGGGCGTGCAAAAGCCGGGCCAGAAGAGCATCGGGTCAGGCACCACACCGACGATCATGTCCGGCGGCCGCGTCGCCATCGCCGATAACGCCGATCCCGAGAATGTGGTGGTCTACCGCACGGCCAAAGACGCGCAGGAGCGAATCATCTGCAGCGCCCCCGTATTCACCGCGGGGGCCAGCGCCACGGAGAATTCCCTCATTGCGATCGGCGACTCCCTCATCGTCGAGAACAACTACGGCAACGCTGACCTGGAGTCCACCCAGGCTGGTCGGTCCACCACCCCGGGCATGGCTCGCGTCGATGTCACCGACGAAGGCTGCGTCAACGTGTGGACCAACACGAAGGTGCGAGCCCCATCGGTAGTGCCGAAGTTCTCGGCCAAGACCGGCCTGATCTACACCTACTCCAAGCCGCTAGGCCCAGGCGCGGTAGACCGCTGGTACTGGACGGCGCTGGACTACCGCACCGGCAACGAGGTCTACAGCGTCCTGGCCGGAACCGGCATCCTCTTCAACAACAACTACGCCTCGGCGTACCTCTCCAAGGCCGGAGTGGGCTACGTGGGTGTCGTCGGTGGTGTGGTGAGGATCGAAGGCTGATCGGCAAGGGCGGCGGACGAGTCGACCTGTAAGCCGGGTTCTGTCCTCGCGTGAGCGAGGGGTGATCATCCCTCTGGGACCACCGTTGCCGATGGCCTCGTGCGACCTACCAGCAGGATTGGCGAGCGGGCCGCTCTCCTGCCTGGATCTTGCGATCCGCTTGGTCTAGCTCCGGGTGGGGTTTGCCGAGCCACCGCAGTCGCCTGCGGTGCTGGTGGTCTCTTACACCGCCGTTTCACCCTTACCGACGTTGCCGTCGGCGGTTTGCTTTCTGTGGCACTTTCCCGCGGGTTGCCCCGGGTGGGCGTTACCCACCACCCTGCCCTGTGGAGCCCGGACTTTCCTCGACGCTGAGGGAATCAGCGCCGCGATCACCCGGTCGGCTCGTCCGCCGCACCTCCAGGGTACCGTCGGTGATGACCTGCGAATCCGTCCGCGGGGTCTAGTCTGCGTCGCGGAGGTGGGTCCGTGAGGAAATCCGTAGGCACGGGGCTGTTCATGGTCGTCACGACCGTGGTCATGTTCATCCCACCGATCGTGGCGCACACGGCCGGCTACCCGGCTGTCGCCGGCGCCCTGGTGATGCCCACGGTCGCGGCGTTCTTGCCCGCCCTGCTCGCCGACGTGCGGACGTCGCTCTTTGCCGCCGTCATGGTCGGCGTCGGCAGTGCCGTTGCCATCGCGGTGACGGGGCATGCGCTCTTGGCCGGCCTCACGATGGCCACCGTCGCCCTCATCACCGGCCTGGGTTGCCACTGGGGTCGCTCCAAGCACCTCATGCTCGTGCCGATCACGCTGGGCTTCGTCGTCTGCGTGCCACCCTCTCTGGGAGATGGCCAGCCGATCAACGCTCTCGCTCTCGGAGCTACGAGCCTCGTCGCCGCCCTGTGGGGAACCCTGGCTGGCACTCTGCTGGGCCGCAAGTCCCCCAAGCCACCGCACCAGCCCGAGGTGTGGGCGCGCACCTGGACCTACGCCATCGTGCTCGCGCTCCTCACCGGTGTGGCCGCCGGATTCTCCGTCGGAGTGTCGTGGAGCCACGCCGGAGCGTGGTTCATCATGACGGTGGTCCTCGTCTTCCAGCCATATCTGCAAGACGCCTTCCAGCGCACCTGGCAGCGAGGGGCGGGCACGGTCATCGGCGTCCTGCTGGCCTTCCTCATCCATCTCGTCGTGCCCTGGTCCACCGTCGAACTCATCGTGGGAGAGGTGCTCCTCGTCGTCGCGATCCTGGTGATCTCGACGGGCAAGTACTCCTACTGGTTCTTCACGTCGCTCATCACGCCGGCGATCGTGCTGCTCGTGGGCACCTCGGGCAACTTCGTGGCCACGGACGGCGCGCGGCTCGTCGCGACGTTCGCGGGCGTCGGCCTGGCCTTCTTGGCCGAACTGCTGCTCACTCCCCTCTATCGAGCCGGGGCCAAGAAGCACCCCTCGAGCGGTTCTGAGTCGACTGCTCCAGCGCACTAGCGTGGGCGCATGCTCATTCTGTTGCCGCCCAGCGAGGGCAAGGCGTCACCGTCACGTGGACCGCGCCTTGCATGGACGACACTCTCCTTCCCCGACCTGACCTCCACGCGCAAGCCGGTCGCCGATGCACTCGCGCGGCTGAGCGCGGGGCCGGCGACCAAGGCTCGTGCCGCCCTGGGGATCTCGGCACGCCAGGAAGACGAACTCGAGCGCAACAGGAATCTCCTCGCATCCCCCACCGCACCCGCGGGCGAGGTATACACCGGGGTCCTCTACGATGCGCTCGACCTCGCGAGCCTGGACACGCGTGCCCGGCGCCGAGCGGCCAGCGACATCGCCATCGCATCAGCACTCTTCGGGCTGCTGCGGGTCACCGACCGCATCCCGGCCTATCGCCTCTCCGCCGACACGACACTCCCGGGAGTGGGTCGGTTGGCGGGCGCTTGGCGTGAGCCCGTCGCGGATGCGATCGCCGAGGCGGCCGGACGCGGGGTCGTGCTGGACCTGCGCTCATCGGCGTACGTCGCGCTCGGCCCGGTGCCGTCCGCTCTCGCCGAGCGCACCGCAGTTGCGCGAGTCCTTCAGGAGAGGGGAGGCAAGCGCGTCATCGTCAGCCACCACAACAAGGCGACCAAGGGTCGCATCGTGCGCGGACTGCTCGGCGAGTCGAAGCCACGGACCGTCGAGGACCTCGCCGGCGCACTCGGTGCAGCCGGATACCGCGTCGAGCTCGCTTCTCCCGCCGGCGACGGCAAGCCCTGGACCATCGACGTCATCGTCAAGGACCTATGAGCTAGATCCCGAACCCCGCGTCAACGTCACGCAGGTGCGCGGACTCCGCGAAGCCGAAGAGCGAGGAGTTGCCGTCGGGGAACCACGCGATCGTCGTGAGCGAGCAGGGCGCGAGCTCCATGCGATACAGGCTCGACAGCGGCGCATCCACGCACATGCCTGTCATGAGCTTGATGGGCGTCACGTGGGAGATCACGGCGATGCGCTGACCCGCATGGCGCGTGAGCAGTGCGCGGCGCGCGCGGTCGACGCGGTCACGGCACTCAGCGAAGGACTCCCCACCGGGCGGCGCGACATCCGTCGAGGCCAGCCAGGCGGCGAGTTCCACGGGCCAGCGCTCACTGACCTCCGTGAAGGTGAGGCCATCCCACTCGCCGAAGGCGCACTCGACTATCCCGGGCTCGATGTCGATCGGGGCGCCGGTCGCATGCGCCACCCGCTCCGCGGTCTGCAGCGTCCGCAGGAGGGGCGACGCGACGATGGCATCGACGCCACCTCGAGCTGCGATCTCCCGGGCGAGCGCCTCGGCCTGCTGCTCCCCCAGTGGCGCAAGGGGCATGTCCGCTCCCCCTGCCCCCGAGAATCGCTTGTCGAGGCTGTACGCCGTCGCGCCGTGGCGGCCGAGCAGAGTCGTCGTCGGAGTGCCGAGGTCGGTGGCCCAGCCCACCATCTTGTGCGGGCGCCTCGCTGCAGCCTGATCCTCGAGGGCATCACCCACCACGTCCTCGGCGTCCGGCAGACCCGTGCCCACCCGCCGGTCGATGCGGACCGTCTCACCGCGGGACTGGGCGTCGAGCGCTTCATTGACCAGCCGGTCGGCAGCGGTGTTCTGCTCGCGGGGCACCCAGGTGTAGCCGACATCGGCACCCAGCCGTCGGACGGCGAGGGCGAGTTCTCGGAGTGCGGCGCTCTTGATCGCCCAGCGACCACTCATCTGCTCGACGATGAGCTTGGAGTCCAGCCGCGCCTCGATGCGGGCCTCGGGATCGACTTCCAGTGCGTGCTGAATCCCCGCCAGCACGCCGCGATACTCCGCCACGTTGTTGGTGGCTTCCCCGATCGTCTCGGCCACCTCCACGAGCACCCGGCCGGTCTCACCGTCGCGCACGACCGCGCCGTAGGCCGCGGGTCCGGGGTTGCCGCGGGATCCGCCGTCGGCTTCGACGATGAGTCGTCGGGTCACAGGCCGGAGTCCGGGGTGCGGACAAGGATGCGCCGACACTCCTCGCAGCGGATGACCTCGTCTGCGAGGGCCTCTCGGATCCGACCCAGGTCGACCGGCGTGAGTTCGATGCGGCAACCCTCGCAGCGACCGCGATGCAAGGCGGCCGCGCCGATGCCGCCGTTGTCGGCTCGGAGCTTGTCGTAGAGCCCGAGCACGTCGGTCGGGAGACCCGTGGATGCCGCTGCGCGCGCGGCCAGGGCGATCTTCTCCTCGTCGGACAGGTCCGCTAGGGCGTTGTCGCGCGCCGTGATCGCCTCGGCGATCTCCGCCGCGAGGGTGTCGCGCTGCACACGAAGAGCGGCGTGGGCCTGCTGCGCAGCCTCCAGCCGCTCCATGATCTCGAGTTCGATGTCCTCGAGTTCTCCCTGACGACGCGCGAGCGACTCGAGTTCATGCTGCAGATTGGAGAGTTGCTTGGCGTCATTGATGGTCTCCAGGAGCGCTCGGTCCTTGTCGGAGCGCTGGCGCACCAGGTCGACGTCGGCATCGGCCTTGCGCTGCTCCGCCTCAAGGTCGCTGACCTCGACCGCGGCCCGTGTGATGTCGTCGTCGATCGCCTTGGCGGTTGCCTCAAGCTCGGCAACCCGGGCCGACTCAGGCGCGACGGTGTCGCGCTCGATCGACTTCGAGATCGTGGCGTTGCACCTCGAGCAGGGTCAGCTGGTCCTGCGGATCGGCCTTCACCCCTCACCCCTCAGCGTCATCGCCCACGGATCGGTGGGCTGTGTGGACACGATGCTCTCCACCGTAGCCCCCTCCTGCGCTAGGTCCTCCGCGAGGAGACCGGCTGCCTGCGCCAGCCAGGGCCACTCGCTGGCCCAGTGGGAGACGTCGATGATGGCGCAGCCACCGTCCTCGCGGTGCTCGAGCGCGCGATGATGCTTGAGGTCGGCGGTCACCAGGACATCGGCTCCCAGGGCGGTGGCCGCACCCAGCAGGGAGTCGCCCGCGCCACCGCACACCGCGACGCGGCGTACCGAGCGCCCGAGATCCCCCGACACGCGCACCCGGTGATGGGTCGGCGGAAGCGCGGAAGCGACATGGGCAGCGAAGTCGGCGAGAGTGGCCGGCTGCGCGATCTCGCCGATGCGTCCCAGGCCGGTGCCCGAGGGCAGGGCAACACGCTCGTGGAGCTCGTACGCCGGCGCGTCATCGGGCGCAACCATGCCCGTCAGGGTGTCGATGGCCGAGCCGGGTGAGGGGATGACCGGGCGCGTGCCCTGCACGCCCAGCGCGGCTGCGAGCGCATCGGATACGCCGGGATCGGCGACATCGGCGTTCGTGTGCGCGCAGTAGAGGGCAATGCCCGCTGAGATGAGCCTATGGACGGCACGACCCTTGGATGTATCGGCAGCGACGGAATGCACACCGGAGAGGAAGAGCGGATGGTGGGTGACCACTAGGTCGACCTCACGGGCGATGGCCTCATCGACAACCTGGGCGACGGGATCGACGGCCCACAGGATGCGGCGCACGGGCGCTGCGGGGTCGCCGCACACCAGCCCGATGGCATCCCAGGGCTCGGCGGTGGCGGGCGGATAGCGGCCTTCGAGCGCGGAGATGATCTGCGCGAGCGACAAGGCCGAGGTCATCCCCGGAGGCTATCGCCGCTAGCCTCGTGGCTCGGGCCTGTAGCTCAGTTGGTAGAGCACTTCCCTTACAAGGAAGGGGTCGTCGGTTCGAGGCCGGCCGGGCCCACCGCGCGGGCGAGGCCCTCGCATGAGGATGCGGTCGGCAGGGTCTCGGGCCCCTGCCGACCGCATCTGGTCCAAGTGGACACCCCATCCGGGGAGTCCGCATCTTGAGGTGCTCCGCCGCTGCGCCCATGCACCGGGCGTTAGAGAGCAGCCAGAGCCTGCGAATACTCCCGGGGATCCCTCGCCCGCTCGGGAGTGGACTCCCATCGAGCGGCGATTCGGCCCTGTGCATCGATGAGGAAGCTGATCCGTCGCGCGGTGCCCGACCGCTCGTCCAGCGCACCGAAGGTGCGCGCGACCTCTCCGTGCGGCCAGAAGTCACTGAGGAGGGGGAAGCCCAGGCTCTCGGCATCGTCCAGAGCCCGCAGCACGAATATGGAATCGCACGAGACGGCCAGCACGCGAGCGCTTGCCCGGAGTTGGCGCAGAGCCCTCAGCTCGTCGTGGCACACCGGCGTGAAGGCGGCGGGGAAGAAGACGAGGAGCACCGGACCGACCTGGGCCGACAGCGATGTCGGGTGACCGTGCTGGTCGGGCAGGGTGAAGTCCGGTGCCACGTCACCGATCCCGTGGGCCATGTCATGCCTCGCTCCCGGCTGCCTGGCGGCAGGATGTCAACGTGACGCTACCCCCCGAGAGCCTGTCTCCCGCGCCGGGCGAGCGTGGCCGCGTCACCTCAGACCTCGCCGGCACCCTGCGAGCAACCCTGGAGGCCTGGGAGGAGTTCCTGGCAGCGGTCGCCGACGTCGACACGGCGGCCCCGACTCGCAAGCGGGGCCGGACCGCTGCGCGCACCCTCGTCGTGCTCGGATCCTGGCCCGAGGGGCGCCCCCTGCCCGACATCCGCCGGGACGCACTCAGGGGTGATCTGAACGCCGAGCCACTCGAGGCCATCGACACTCGTGTCATCGCAGCGCGCGCTGGTGGTCCGCGCGCGGCCATCATGGACTCCTTGCAGCGCGCGCGCGACGAGGTCGCCGCCTGGGTCGCATCACCCGATGTCGCTCGCGAGGCACTGCTTCCGGTTGCCGGGCCCCTGGGCATCGTGCCCCTGGGCACGATGGTCGCGGCGACGGCATACCAGTGCGCGGTGGCGGTGCGTGACCTTGCACCGGCGGGCGTGACGGCACCTGACGCGCTCATGGGCCGTGGGTTGGCGGCGCTTGTGGACACGGTCGGCGCCGTGGCTGCCCAGCAGGAGACGGCGCTCGCTCTCTCCGCGATCACCCCCCAGATACGCATCGGCACGGGGGCGTGCAACGGCGATTGGCGGACGGTTGCCGTCGACGGGGCCGAGGGGCCCGCTCTCCTGTGCGACGCCGGGCTCCTGCTCGACGTCGCGGCCGGCCGGACCTCGGCTCCTGCCGCCTACGCCCGGGGTGAGATCCGCGCCCAGGATCTGCCCGGCCTGCTCACGGTCGCCCAGGCGCTGGCGCGTGCTCCGGGGCTGCCGGGCACGGATGGACTGCGCGTGGCGCTGCAGGCGTACGAGTCGAGCGCCGCGACGGCGCGGGCGGTGGGAGACGCGGTGGGGTCAGCATGGCGAAAGCTGCGAGGCAGCTGAGCCCATCAGCATGGCGAAAGCTGCGAGGCAGCTGAGCCCATCAGCATGGCGAAAGCTGCGAGGCAGCTGAGCCCATCAGCATGGCGAAAGCTGCGAGGCCGTTCTGTGGTCCAAAAGTGTCACCCGGTGGCACATATCGACCACAGAAGCTCAGCGACGGGCAGCCGTGAGCAGTGATCAGCGACGCCCGGCGCGGGGTGCGACGAGTCGCGTGCCCTGCCAGTCGCGGCCCGCGCTCACCGTGGACGTCTGCTGAAGTCCAGCCGTCGGCGCCGCATCGGAGATGTCCTCGGCCTCGACGTGACCGTCGCGACCGGGCTTGGGCGTCAGGAGCCAGACGACGCCGTGATCGGCGAGGGGACCGATCGCATCGACGAGCGCGTCCACCAGGTCCCCGTCATCGTCGCGCCACCACAGCAGCACGACATCGACGACGTCGTCGTAGTCGTCATCGACGATCTCGACCCCGGAGGCGAGGACCAAGGCCTCACGGAGCTCCCCGTCAGCGTCGTCATCGACGCCGATTTCCCACACGACCGACCCGGAGGCAATGCCCAAGGAGCCGAGGAGCGCCGCCTCCTGGCCGCTCACGGTCGCGTCCTCTCGCGTCGACCCACAGGCGTAGTCCACCGGACCGGGGGCTCTCGCGCAACCAACTCGGACGAAATGGGCTGAAGCCGCCCCGACCCGCCGTAGCCCGGACCCGGGCCTACTCGCGCGTAGCCGGGGCGCGACGGGGCCTCGTGGGCTGGTGCGCGAGGATAGTGGCGACCGCACGGTGCCCGGCGATCCTGGGCTCCCCGGCGAAGGGCAGGACATGGCAACCGGCTTCGATCCGCTCCGACAGCAGCCTCTCCTCGCGGGTGGCCTACCCACGCAGTACGTCGACGTGGATCCCGAGGAGACGTCCGAGTGGACCGGATCCCTCGATCAGGTCATCGATGGCTCCGGCGCCTACCGCGCGCGCTACCTCATGCTCGCCCTCCTGCGACGGGCCGCCGAGCGCAATCTCGGCGTACCCAGCCTGAGATCTACGGACTACATCAACACCATCCCGCCGGAGATGGAGCCCTGGTTCCCCGGCGACGAGGCACTCGAGCGGCGCATCCGCGAGTTCATCCGCTGGAACGCCGCGATCATGGTCCACCGAGCGCAGCGCCCGGGCATCAGCGTGGGCGGCCACATCTCCACCTACGCCTCGTCAGCCTCGCTCTACGAGGTCGGCTTCAACCACTTCTTCCGCGGCCCTGATGCACCCGGGGGCGGCGACCAGGTGTTCTTCCAGGGGCACGCCTCCCCCGGCATCTACGCGCGCGCCTTCCTCGAGGGACGCCTCACCGAGGGGCAGCTTGACGGATTCCGCCAGGAGCTCTCGCACCCCAGTGGAGGCCTGCCGTCGTACCCGCATCCGCGGCTCATGCCGTGGTTCTGGCAGTTCCCCACCGTGTCGATGGGCCTGGGTCCGCTGTCGGCCATCTACCAGGCCCGTTTCAACAAGTACCTCCACAACCGCGGCATCAAGGACACGTCCCAGCAGCGTGTCTGGGCCTACCTCGGCGACGGCGAGATGGACGAGGTCGAGTCGATCGGTGCGCTGGGGTTGGCCGCGCGCGAGGAGCTCGACAACCTGGTCTTCGTCGTCAACTGCAACCTGCAAAGACTCGACGGGCCGGTGCGGGGCAATGGCAAGGTCATCCAGGAGCTCGAGTCGCTCTTCCGCGGCGCAGGCTGGAATGTCATCAAGGTCATCTGGGGCCGCAAGTGGGATGAGCTACTCGCCAAGGACCGCGATGGCGCACTCGTCAACCTCATGAATGCCACGCCCGATGGCGACTTCCAGACCTACAAGGCCGAGAGCGGCGGATTCATCCGCGAGCACTTCTTCGGCCGCGATCCGCGCACGGCGAAGCTCGTCGCCGACTGGTCCGACGATCAGATCTGGAACCTGCAGCGCGGTGGCCACGACTACCGCAAGATGTACGCCGCCTACAAGGCCGCGGTGGAGACCACGGGCCAGCCGACGGTGATCCTCGCCAAGACCATCAAGGGCCACACGCTCGGGCCGCACTTCGAGGCCCGCAATGCCACGCATCAGATGAAGAAGCTCGCCCTGGACGACCTCAAGCTCTTCCGCGATCGGCTCCACATCCCGATCTCGGACGCGGAGCTCGGCGACGGCTACCTCCCGCCGTACTTCCACCCGGGCCCCGACTCGGAGGCCTTCACCTACATGCTCGACAGGCGCCGCAGGCTGGGCGGGTCGATTCCCGAGCGGCGCACCCGCTCGGCGGCACTGCCCATGCCGCCTGCCGACACCTACGAGGTCGTCAGGCGGGGATCGGGCAAGCAGGCGATCGCCACGACGATGGCATTCGTCCGCCTGCTCAAGGACCTCATGCGCGACCAGGGCATCGGCGCGCGATTTGTGCCGATCATCCCCGACGAGGCGCGCACCTTCGGCATGGATTCGCTCTTCCCGACGGCCAAGATCTACAACCCCGGCGGCCAGCAGTACACCTCGGTCGACCGCGAGCTCGTGCTCAACTACCAGGAGGCCAAGGACGGCCAGATCCTGCACGAGGGGATCAACGAGGCCGGCTCGGTGGCGTCGTTCATCGCGGCCGGATCGTCGTACTCCACGCATGGCCAGCCGATGATCCCGGTCTACATCTTCTACTCGATGTTCGGCTTCCAGCGCACCGGTGACGCCTTCTGGCAGGCGATGGACCAGATGGTGCGCGGCTTCGTCCTCGGTGCGACGGCAGGACGCACGACGCTCAACGGCGAGGGGCTGCAGCACGAGGACGGTCACTCGCTGCTGCTCGCCTCCACTAATCCCGCGGTTCTGGCGTACGACCCGGCGTACGGCTACGAGATCGGCCACATCGTCGCCGACGGCTTGCGCCGGATGTACGGCGAGGACCAGGAGGACGTCTTCTACTACCTCACGGTCTACAACGAGCCCTATCCCCAGCCCGCGGAGCCCGAGGGCGTCGACGTGGAGGGAATCCTCGCCGGCATGCACCTGGTCTCCGAAGGCGGCGGCGAAGGTGCGCGACCGCAGATCCTTGCGTCCGGCGTGGCGGTCAACTGGGCCCTCGACGCCCAGCGCCTCCTGCGCGAGGACTGGGGCGTCGAGTCGGACGTCTGGTCGGTCACGTCGTGGGGGCAGCTGCGCCGCGAGGCGCTCGATGCCGAGCGACACAACTTCCTCAACCCGCTCGAGGAGCCGCGGGTGCCCTACGTCACGCGCCGCCTGGCCGGGCGCGGTGACCTGGTGGTGGGTGTCTCCGACTGGATGCAGTCGGTCCAGGATCAGATCCGCACGTGGGTGCCGGCGGAGTACCGCACCCTCGGCACCGACGGCTGGGGCATGTCCGACACCCGCGGCGCACTGCGACGTCACTTCCTCGTCGATGCGGAGTCGATCGTCGTACGCACGCTGACGGGTCTGGCGGAGCAGGGGCTCGTCGAGCGACAGGATCTGGCCAAGGCGATCGACCGCTATCGCCTGACGGATCCGTCGGCTGCGGATGCCGGCAACACCGAGGGATCGGGATAATGGCCGCATGAGCAAGCAGGACCCCAAGCGCTTCCTGAAGTACCTCGAGGCTGAGCGCAAGGCCTCGATGCTCTACCGATCCCTGGCTGAGGCCAGCGACGGCGAGCGGCGCGAGGCGCTGCTGGAGCTGGCCGACATCGAGGATGAGCACGCCGCGCACTGGGTCGCCAAACTCCAGGAGTACGGCGTACCCATCCCACCTGCGCCCACCGCACTCGATCCGGAGGACGCCGCCATGGTGGCGCGCGCTCGCGCAGCAGGCATGGACGACGTACTCGCCCATCTCGAGGAAGCCGAGGGCGCCGACGCGGGGATGTACGACGATGAGCCCGAGGCGCCCGACTCCATGTCAGCGGACGAGCGCGATCACGCCGAGACCTTCCGACGCCTTCGCGAGCACGCACCCGCGACCGCGGCGATCGATCGCGGCGTGATCAGTGCGGATGGCAGCGTCGACTTCGGCGAGAAATGGCACCGCGTCGATGCTTCGGGCTCCGTGCGTGCCGCGATCTTCGGCATCAGCGATGGCCTGGTGTCCAACACCGCGCTCGTCATGGGCTTCGCCGGCACCGGCACGGACACCGGCGTCGTGCTCTTCGCCGGTGTAGCAGGCCTGCTCGCCGGGGCCTTCTCCATGGCGGCGGGCGAGTACGTCAGCGTGGCGAGCCAGCGCGATCTCTTCCAGCGGGAGATCGAAATGGAAGCGCGGGAACTGCGGGACAAGCCCGAGGAGGAGCGCAAGGAACTCGAGCTCATCTACCGGGCGAAGGGCATGGACCGCGCCACCGCGAAGGCGGCTTCACAGGAGATCTTCTCGGATCCCAAGAGCGCCCTCGACACGCTGGCCCGTGAGGAGCTGGGCCTCAACCCCGACGAGCTCGGCAATCCCTACAAAGTCGCGCTGTCCAGCTTTGCCGCCTTCGCCATCGGCGCCTTCGTCGTCGTGCTTCCCTACCTCCTGGCGGTCATCTGGCCGTCCCTTTTCGGCAGCGACTCCGTGCCGCTCATCATCGCCGTCGCTCTGTCGGTCATCGCCATGCTCGTGGTGGGTGGCCTCGTCGGTCGACTGTCCGGGCGCGGCGTGGCTCGCGGGGCGATACGTCAGTTCGTGGTGGGTGCTCTGGCGGCCGGCGTGACGTTCATCATCGGCCGAGTGATCGGCGACCTGACCGGCCTGAGTTCCGCCGGCCTGGGCTAGTGGGCGGACCCTCGCGCACGGAGACCGTGCGTCGGCTCGAGCAGGCCTCCGGCACGCTCGCGACATCGGTCACCGCCCACCTCGACTCGCGACTCGAATGGTTCCGGGAACTGCCCGCCGATGAGCGCTCCTGGGTGGGGCTCATCGCGCAGGCGGGCATCGCCGGAGTGATCGCGTGGTACCGCGATCCGGAGGCGACACGCGCGAGTGCCCTGGATGTCTTCAGTTCCGCACCACGCGAACTCGCCGGAGCGATCACCCTGGAGCAGACCGTGGAAATGGTGCGCTGCACGGTCGACCTCCTCGAGCAGGCGCTGCCGGAGGTCGCCGGGCCGCAAGCAGCGGCGGGAGTGCGTGACGCCGTGCTGAGCTACTCGCGCGAGATCGCCTTCGCCGCCGCTGAGGTCTACGCGCGCGCAGCGGAGGCACGCGGCGCTTGGGATGCTCGCCTGGAGGCACAGGTCATGGAGAGCCTGCTGCGAGAGGACGCCGACGCCGGAGTCCTCGCGCGTGCGGGGGCGCTGGGCTGGCCCGCGGGCTCTGGCGGGATCGTCCTCGTCGGTCCTCCACCCGACGCGGACACGGCGGGTGGATTGCAGGTGATGCGACGCGCTGCTGAGCACCACGGATCCACCGTGCTGACTGCCCTTCACGGTGATGCGTTGGTGGTCCTCGCCGAGAGTCGCGGCGACGACGAGCGCACCGCTCGGCTGCTCTCACCTCACTTCGGTGCGGGTCCGGTCGTCGTGGGACCGCGTGCGGAGGACATTGCCTCCATCCCCCTATCGTGCGCCACAGCGGTCAGTGCCTTCACCGCCGCACGCGGCTGGCCGGAGGCACCGCGACCCGTGGCCGCTGACGACCTACTGCCCGAGCGCGCACTCGCCGGTGAGACGCGCGCCCGGGCGCAGCTCGTGGATGAATTGAGCCCGGTGCTGGCCGATCCCGAATTGCGTCAGACGCTGGAGGTGCACCTGGAGCGTCGGACTAGCCTCGAGGGCACGGCCCGGGAACTCTTCGTGCACCCCAACACGGTCCGCTACCGCCTGCGTCGCGTCGAGGCGCTCACCGGGCGGTCCCCCGCCGACCCCCGCGATGCCCTCGCCCTGCGGCTAGGCCTGATCTACGCCCGCTTGTAGGGTTCCTACAAATCCCGCAGGGAGACATTGGCGCCCCCCGCCCACCTCCCGCCCCTCACGTCGCGAGAGAGTGACGCCCGTGCTGGTCGTTGTCGCCCCCGGACAAGGCTCCCAGGCCCCCGGCTTCCTGGCCCCGTGGCTGGAGGTCCCCGGTGTCGAGGCCCGTCTCGAGTGGCTCTCCGTCGTCAGCGGCGTCGATCTCGTCGAGCACGGCACACGCTCAGATGCCGACACCATCCGCGATACCGCCATCGCCCAGCCCCTGCTTGTCGGGGCTGGCCTGGTGACCCTGCTCTCCCTCTTCCCCCATCCGGCCGAGGCCTTCACGCGCGTCGCCGTCGGTGCAGGTCACAGCGTCGGGGAGATCACGGCCGCCGCCGCTGCCGGCGTGCTTACCGCGGAGCAGGCGATGGTCTTCGTGCGCGAGCGTGGCCGAGCCATGGCTGAAGCAGCCGCTCTCACACCCACCGGGATGAGCGCAGTCCTCGGCGGCGATGCCGATGAGGTGGTTGCGGCCGCGACGGCTCTCGGCCTCACTGCTGCCAACATCAACGGGGCCGGCCAGATCGTCGTCGCCGGCACGCTCGAGGCGCTGGCAGCCTTCACCGACGCTCCGCCGGAGAAGGCTCGCGTCCGACCGCTGCAGGTCGCCGGCGCGTTCCACACCGAGTTCATGTCACCGGCGGTCGATGTCCTCACGCGGCACTCGCGATCAATCTCCACGCACGACCCGCGCATCCACCTGCTGTCCAACGCCGATGGTCGCGTCGTACACGACGGCAGGGACGTCCTCGCCCGTCTGGTGGCTCAGGTGAGCCGACCCGTGCGCTGGGACCTGTGCATGGC
>Ga0194130_10004809_pt1 | contig 16829 bp, 20 predicted proteins | sample TA2KigsurfametaG_FD_160084 | JGI IMG/M metagenome (GOLD analysis project Ga0194130, IMG submission 160084) | Freshwater microbial communities from Lake Tanganyika, Tanzania - TA2015050 Kigoma 12 surface | ecosystem: Environmental > Aquatic > Freshwater > Lake | place: Tanzania: Lake Tanganyika... | reverse complement strand
CTATGAAACCAGAGTGGGTTGAGTTGATTGCTACCTTACTTCCTTTAACACAAACCTTACAACCTAAAGAAATGTATAAGTTGTATATTAGTGTTATTCCAAAAGGTAAATACTTTTTAAAATATATAAAAGGTAAATCTGCAGATAAGTATGAAAGTTTTTTAGTTGATTTAATTAAAACAGATTTTCAATGTTCAGAAAAAGAAGCATTGGAATATATTGAAGTCCTTTATTCTACAAGGGAAGGTAGAGAAAATATTAAATACATTTGTGAAAAATATGGTACTGATAAAAAACAAATTACAAAACTCAAATTAAAAATTTGATAAATTAAAAAAATTTGTTTATATTAGTATTATGGCAAGAGTATCATTTTCACAATACAGCATGTGGAGTACATGTCCACAGCAATATAAGTTAGCATACATAGATGGATTATCGGAATCCACATCCAACATACATTCTGTTTTTGGAACAGCAATGCATGAAACCTTACAACACTATTTAGATAAGTGTTTGCGAATATCCAAATCACAAGCCGATAAGATGATTGATTTAAAGGAGTATCTCAAAGAAAGAATGAGAGAAACTTACCTAAAAGAAGCTGAAGGTGAAATTGGTTCTACTATTTGCACAAAAGAGGAAATGGTAGAATTTCTACACGATGGTAATGTTTTACTAGATTGGTTTCAAAAATCTAAAAACTTTAATAAGTTCTTTTCCCTAAAGCATGATGAGTTAGTAGCAATTGAACAACCAATTAACACAAAGATTGCAGAGGGGGTAAACTTTATGGGTTTTATTGATTTAATTATTAGAGATACATTTACAGGCAAATATCGTATTATAGATTTCAAAACATCTACTGCAGGTTGGAGTAAATATCAAAAATCAGACCCCGTCAAAAATTCACAAATACTACTTTACAAAAAGTTTTATGCGGAAATGATTGGTATTTCCGAAGATATGATAGATGTTGAATTTATTATATTAAAACGTAAAGTAACTGTAAGAGAAGATATACCAACACACCGAATAAGTAAACATATTCCTGCAAGTGGTAAACCATCTATAAATAAAGCGTGGGCTGGTTTCAAAGGATTTGTAGAGAGTGTATTTGATGAATCAGGTAATTACCGATTAAATACAAATTATATTAAAAAGCCAAGTAAACTTTGTGATTGGTGTGAATTTTTAGGAACGCATTGTGATGGTAAAAATTAAACTCAAACTATATATATTTAAAATAAGTTATGGCTAAAAAGAAAATTCTGTTACTCTCCGATGACCTTAGAATGGCTAGTGGTATCGCAAATGTTTCAAAGCAATTAGTATTAGGGACTGTTGATAAATATGATTGGGTACAATTGGGTGCAGCAATCAAACATCCGGAAGCTGGTAAAATAATGGATTTAAATGAGGACGTTCGTAAAAATACAGGTATATCAGATGCATCTGTCAAAATTTATCCCTTCGATGGTTATGGTAATCCAGATATCATACGTCAATTGATAATGGTAGAAAAACCTGATGCAATTCTACACTTTACTGACCCAAGATATTGGATTTGGTTATATGATATGGCACATGAAATTCGCCAATCAGTACCACTTTTCTTTTATCATATTTGGGATGATTTGCCAGACCCAAAATACAATAGAGATTATTACGAAAGTTGTGATTGGATTGGTTGTATTTCAAAACAAACTTATGGTATAACCCGTAGAGTTTGGGGATGGGATAAAGAAACATATTGGAAAAAGCCAGCCGATTGGCAGGTGAGTTATGTACCTCACGGTATAAACTCTGAAGATTATAAACCTGTAGAAGTGCCTGAAGATTTTAAACAATCTATTTTTGGTGATACAAAATATGATTTTGTTCTTTACTGGTCAAATAGAAATATTCGTAGAAAACAACCAATAGATGCTATGTTAGCATTTGATGCTTTTAGAAATCAATTACCAAAGGATAAACAGAATAAAGTTTGTATGGTAATGCACACACAACCTGTAGATGAAAATGGAACTGATTTACCTAAAGTTGCAGAGCATCTTATGCCTGATGTAAAAATAATATTTGCACCAAATCGTTACTCAGAAAAAGAATTAAATTATCTTTACAATCTTGCAGATGTAACAATTAATTTAGCTTCTAATGAAGGTTTTGGTTTAGCAACTGCAGAATCTGTTATGGCAGGAACACCTATTATCCTTAATGTATCAGGAGGTATGCAAGACCAGTGTGGATTTAGAGACGCAACAGGAAAATTGTTTACTGCAGAAGATTATGTAAAAATAGGTTCTTTACACAAACGTGATTGGAAGGATAAAGTATCCTATGGAAAATGGGTAAAACCTATTTGGCCAGTACGTTCAGTAACAGGTTCAGTGCCTACACCATATATTTTCGATGATAGAATTGATTTTGAAGATGTAGCACCGTTAATACGTGAATGGTATGATATGGGTAGGGAAGCCAGAAAAGAAGCTGCACTTAAAGGTAGGGAGTGGATGTTAGGAGATGGAAATTTGAGTAGACAGTATATGTGTCAATCTTTGGTAGATGGAATGGAAAGTGCATTTACAAATTGGAAACCAATAAAAAAATACGAATTAATTAAGATATGAAACCAACATTAATATTTCAGGCACCAGTAGCAACAAGAAGTGGATATGGTGACCACGGAAGAGACCTTTTACATTCCCTTTACAAATTGGATAAATTTAATGTTAAAATTATTAGTACCCGTTGGGGAAATACACCAATGGATGCTCTTAATTATGATAATGTATTCCATAGATGGATTGTAGATAATATTATACAGAATATTGAACAAAAACCTGATATTTACATACAATTGACTGTACCAAACGAATTTCAGCCAATAGGGCATTACAATATAGGAATTACAGCCGGTATTGAAACCACAGCATGTGCATTGGATTGGGTACAAGGTTGTAATAGAATGGATTTAATAATTACACCATCTGAACACGCTAAAAAAAGTTTAGTTGGTACAATCTACAACGAAGCCAATCCACAAGGGCAATTGATACGTCAACACAAAATTGAAAAACCAGTTGAAGTTCTTTTCGAAGGATTTAATGAATCTGATTTTGGAACGGATACAGTCGCAAAAATTAATGTATTAGATGAAGTAAAAGAAGATTTTGTTTTCTTATTTGTTGGACATTGGTTAAGAGGTGATGAGGGTGAGGATAGAAAGAATGTTGGTATGATGATTAAAACATTTGCTATGGCTTTTAGAAATGAAAAAGTAAAACCAGCATTGGTGCTTAAAACATCATCTGCAACATTTAGCGTTTTAGATAGAGAAGGGATAGTTTCAAAAATTAGACACGCATTGGCAAAGGATTATGGAACGGTTCCTGTATATTTAATTCATGGTGACATGAGTGCACATGAATTAAATAGTTTATACGAACATCCAAAAGTAAAAGCGATGTTGAATTTTACAAAAGGTGAAGGATTTGGTAGACCTCTTTTAGAATTTAGTTTAACAGGAAAACCTATTATCGTTTCTAATTGGAGTGGTCATTTAGATTTTTTGAAAGATGGGGCAGTATTATTAGATGGTGAATTAAAAAATGTACATGAATCTGCAGCAGACCAGTTTTTGTTAAAAGAATCACAATGGTTTAATGTAAATATTTCTAAAGCATTACAGATTATTAAAGATGTTTATAAAAATTATGATAAATATAAAATTGCATCTTTTCAGTTAGGTAAGCAAAACAAACAGAATTTCAGTCTTACAAAAATGACAAAGTTATTTGATGATATTTTGAATGGGTATGGTATTTATAGTAAAGTACAACCAAAGTTTCAGCAATTACAATTACCTAAATTAAAAATGTTAAATAAATAATGAGCAATTTTAATCCTATATATCGTAAATTTATAGATGATAGAAATGCCATAGCCTCTAATAAAATTTCTAGAGGTAAATTCTATCTTATAAAAGAATATGAATATGTGGATGGTGAAAAGGGTAGATTTAGTGAAACTACAGCTCCTATTGTTTTTACTTTATTTGTATCAAAATCAAAAGATATAATACATTGTATAAAGGTATCAAATATAAATCCAAATGTAATTAAAAAATTCTTTGGAAAATTTGTAAACGAAGATACCGAAAAGTTACAAATGAGAGGAAATGCAAAACAAATATATTCAAAAACTATAAGTAAAATGCCAATGATTACAGATGATTCATATAGAACATATAAAATAAGTGGTTTAAGAAAAGTAGTTGAATTAAATATGGATGTAAATCAAATTACACCTAAAAATAAAAACGTAATTGGAATTGATACAAAATCACAAGTAAAAAATAAATAGTTATGACATCAAAAGAATTTACGATTTGGTTAAAAGGTTTTATTACTGCATGTAATGATTACGCTCCCACACCAAAACAATGGGATACAATAAAAGAAGAATTACAAAAAGTTGATTCTTTAAAATCTACAAATACATCGATTGCTTATTCTTATCCTGAAAATACTACTTGGTCATATTCTAATGGTGAAAATAAGTAAAAAGTTAAATAAATGAAATTAAGTTACGCAATTACAGCTTGTAATGAGCACGAAGAAATAATTCGTTTAGTCACACAACTACTAAACTATAAGGGTGAAAACTCTGAAGTAGTTGTACTTTTAGATACCCCAAAGGCACCAACTGAAATGCTTGAATATTTGGAATTACAAGCAAATGCAGACCATATTACCTTAGTAGAATCGGAATTTAATAGTGATTTTGCACAATGGAAAAACCTTTTAAACTCACAATGTAAGGGTGATTGGATATTTCAATTAGATGCAGATGAATATTTAATGCCCGAATTAATAGATAATTTAGAGGATATATTAAGTAATAATGAAGATAAAGATTTAATACTTATACCACGTATAAATACCGTTGAGGGGTTGACTGATTCACATATTCAAAAATGGGGTTGGAAAGTAGATGAAAAGGGTTGGGTAAATTTTCCTGATGTACAAACCCGTCTCTATAAAAAATCGGACAAAATAGGTTGGAGCGGTAAAGTTCATGAAAGGATTGTTGGATTTGAAAATTATACAGCATTCCCAACAGAAGAATTATATTGTATCAAACATCCAAAAACAATTGATAGACAAGAAAAACAAAATAATTTTTATAATACCTTATAATGGTTCATGTTTATTATCATATATACGCAATAGATGGCATTGAATCTATAATCGAAGAACAAATTCAATTAATCCAAAAACATTTTAATTTTCAATATAATTTAAATATAGGAATTTCCATATCAGATGAGAATATAAAGTCAAAACCAATTATTGATAAAATTTATAGTTTTAATAAATTTAATTATAAAATAAAAGATATAAGATGTAGGGGTAATGAATTTATTACTTTAGATTTAATAGAAGAAGATAAAAAAATGTTTGGAGATGAAGATTATATTTTTTACTTCCATACAAAAGGTGCTTCCAAAATTAGTCATGTTTTTTACAATTATATTTGTGATTGGAGAAATTTGCTGAACTATTTTAACATAGAAAAGGTAAATAGTGTATTTAAAATTTTAGAAAAAGGAAATTTTAACACATATGGTATTAATTTATTGGATAGAATTTATAATAATAAACCAACAAAAATGTATGGGGGAAATTTCTGGTGGGCAAAAGCAAAATATGTAAAGACAATTGATACAAAAAAATCTGATAAATTTATTAGAGTAGATGCCGAAATTAATTATATACAAAATGGAATTGATTGGAACCCTTTTAACGCATTTAATAGTAATGTAAATCACTATTATCATCCATACTCAAAAGAAAATTATGCAAAATAAAATAACATTTATATACGATTATAAAGATGGTGAAATATGGTCCACACCGATGGCTTTGGTAAATGAATTTAAAAAAAGAGGATGGGAAATCCAAATAATAAAAACTAATGATACTGATTTAAAAAATTGGGTGGATTCGAAACCAAAAACTGATATAGTCCTTTTTATGGATTGGGGTAGATTTGATTCACAATATCTAAATAAGGATTTAGTTTCCGCATTTTGGATTCAAGAAAGCGGTGATGACCCACAAAACTTTGAGAGAAATTATCCAAAAGCAAATCGTTTTCATTATACAATTACACCGGATAAACAAAGTGCAAAAGAATATCAGAATAGAGGTATAAATGCTCATTGGATAAATCATTTCGCAGATACCGCTGTGCAATTTCCAATGAATATAGAACCAAAATTTGTAGGGGTTACAACTAGAGGACCAGGAGGTTCTCAATTTCTTGATTACCTTACCAATTGGGCAGAGGGAGTTATAGGAAATCGTAATGGTATGGGACCAAAAGAACATACAGAATTTTTAAATAGTGGTCTAATTGTAATTCAAAATAGTAGGTGGAAAGAAATTACTCGTAGAATTTTTGAAGGAATGGCATGTGGCAAAATGGTTTTAACAGATAACTTACCCTCTGAAACAGGATTAAGAGACATGTTTATAGATGGTGAAGATATTGTATATTATGATGATATGTTTGATTGTATCGAAAAGATAAATTATTACAATGAGAATGAAGGGGAAAGAGAAAGAATAGCATTTAATGGTATGCAAAAAGTTCTTAATAACTATACACAAATTCAAGTCGTAGATAAATTGATAAAAGAATATGAAAGTTTTAATAACAGGAGTAGCGGGTCTGTTGGGTAGTACATTAGCAGATTGGATAATAAATAATCAGAAAGAGGTTGAGGTATTTGGTATAGATGATTTAAGTGGTGGATATATTGAAAATATTAATTCCAAAGTTAATTTTTGGGAGTTAGATTTAGTCAATGGAAAAGTAGAAGATTGTTTCGAAAATCATAAATTTGATTTTGTATTCCACTTCGCCGCATATGCGGCTGAAGGATTATCACCTTTTATTAGAAAGTACAACTATGAAAATAACTTGGTAGCTACTGCAAGAATTATTAATCAATGCATTAAACATAATGTAAAAAGATTGGTATTTACCTCAACACTTGCTGTATATGGTTATGGTAATTACGAAATTTTTGATGAATCACAAACACCAAAACCAATAGACCCTTATGGTGTAGCTAAATATGCTTGTGAAATGGATATACAAATAGCAGGAGAACAACATGGGTTAGATTGGTGTATTATTCGACCTCACAACGTTTATGGAATAAAACAAAATATATGGGATAAATACCGAAATGTATTAGGTATTTGGATGTATCAGTATTTGAACAATGAACCAATGACAATATTTGGTGATGGTGAACAGAAAAGAGCATTTAGTTATATAGATGATATATTGGAACCTTTATGGAATGCGGCCGTTAAACCGGAAGCATCTAAAGAGATTATTAATTTAGGTGGTATTGAAGAATGGTCTATAAATGACGCGAATAAAGTGTTAATAGAAGTTATTACAAACGGAAAGGTAATATACAAAGAAGGTAGACATGAAGTAAAAAACTCAATACCCACACATAAAAAATCAGCTGATATACTTGGATTTAAACATAAAACTACATTAAAAGAAGGATTAACAAAAATGTGGGCTTGGGCACAAAAACAACCACAAAGAAGTAGATTTCATTGGGAAAAATATGAAATAGACAAAGGTATTTATTCATTTTGGAAAAAATAAGTTATGGAAAAATTACCAATTAGCATAGGAATTTTAAGTTGGCATAGTGGCCAGGTATTAGTAGATACATTAACAACATATCACAATAACGGATTGTTTGATATGGTAAATGATGTAACTATCCTATTTCAAGAATTCAATGACCAAGATTATCAGATAGCAAAACATTTCGGATTGAATCTTATCGGTATGAATTCTAATATTGGAATTGGAAAGGCATTTATTAAACTTACAGAAAATGCACAATCCCATTATGTATTAGTTTTAGAACATGATTGGAATTTAATAGAAGATATAGATACCACATACAAAAGATTACAAAGAAGTATATCGGCAATTGAAATGGGAATGGATGTTGTTAGATTAAGACATAGAAAAATGCCTGGTGTGCCACATTTTTCATTTCAATATAGAGATAGGGAATTGGAATACTACGATAAAGAAATAGAATGTACTTCACCACATCTGTTAGATTCAGTACATTGGTGCGAACCTGATGTTAAATTTCCAGAATTAATAAAAAAATCAGAAGATATGTTTTGGACGACTTCTCGTTACGGTAATTGGACAAATAATCCATGTCTTTACAAAAAACAATTTTATTTAGATGTGGTAAGACCTTTTGCCGGCGAAGGAATTGGTTTGGAGGGTAATATAAGTAAATGGTGGGCACAACAAAATTATAAAGTTGGTCATAATGGGGGTTTATTTATGCATAATGATTGGCAAAAATATGATAGATTATGATAAAGTTAATTATTTTTGATTTAGATGGAGTGCTTGTAGATGCAAAAAAAATACACTATGAAACATTAAATAGAGCATTATATGAAATTGACCCATATTTTGTAATTACAGAAGCAGAACATCTTTCAATTTATGATGGTTTAAAAACTACACAAAAATTAGAAATACTAACCAAAAATAAAGGTTTAGACAAAATTTATTACGATAGTATCTGGAATAAAAAACAATCTTTAACATTGGACGCCATATCAGAATTACAGCCTGATTTTAGAATGATTAATATATTTAAGGAGTTGCGAAGTATGGGATATCAATTAGCATGTTGCTCAAACTCAATTAGGCGCTCAGTATTAGTAATGCTTTCAAAAATAGGTATTATTGAGTATATGGATTTAATCCTTTCTAATGAGGATGTAAAGAACTCTAAACCACATCCTGAAATGTATTGGAAGACTATGAGTATGTTGGGATATCTTCCCGAACAAACTCTTATTGTAGAAGATTCACCTCATGGATTATTGGCGGCAAGCAGGAGTAGAGCAAATGTATTAAGAGTGGATAATGCAAAAGATTTGGTTTTATCAAAAATTATTAGTAAATTAGAACAAAATCAAAATATGAAAATACCTAAATGGCAAGGTGGTAAAATGAACGTTCTTATTCCGATGGCGGGAGCAGGAACACGATTTCAACAAGCAGGCTATACATTTCCAAAACCTTTGATTGATGTAGAAGGAAAACCAATGATACAGGTAGTGGTTGATAATCTTAATATAGATGCAACTTATATATATGTAGTACAAAAAGAACATAGACTCAAATATAATTTAGATACCCTATTAAATCTAATCACTCCTAATTGTAAGATTGTAGAAGTAGATGGAATTACCGAAGGTGCTGCGTGTACAACCCTATTAGCAAAAGAATTTATTAATAATGATGAACCTCTACTAATGGCAAATTCTGACCAATTCGTAGAATGGGATAGTAATGAATTTATGTATAAAATGATAGAACAAAAAGTTGATGGTGGTATCTTAACATTCAAAGCAACACATCCAAAATGGTCATTTGCAAAAGTTGATGAGTATGGATATGTGACAGAAGTAGCAGAGAAAAATCCAATTTCAGATATTGCAACTGTTGGTGTTTATTATTGGGCAAAAGGTTCGGATTATGTAAAGTATGCAGAAGGAATGATTAAGAAAAATATCAGAACAAATAATGAATTTTATGTATGTCCTGTATTCAATGAAGCAATTGGTGATAGTAAGAAAATTAAAACATTTAATATTGAAAAAATGTGGGGATTAGGAACACCTGAAGATTTAAACTATTATTTAGAAAATCATAAATAATGAAAGTAGCGATAGTAATATCAGGCTTACCCAGAAAAGTTGAGGAAGGATATAATCAATTTTGGAAACATATTATTGAAAAATATAATGCAGATATTTATTTACATTTTTGGGAAGATGAAGAATATCAAAAAGTATTAGAATGTTACAATCCAAAATTTTACATTTGTGAAAAACCATTTTCATTTAAAGAGTATGTAGATGGATTGCAAGCAGATGAGTCTTTATCTCGTCCTACCAAACCATATGATGTTGCCGGAAATTTTAGAGGATTTCCAATGTTTCATGGTTGGCAAACTGCTTGTAATTTGGTAGATGGTAACTACGATTATATTGTTAGAGGTAGATATGATTTAAGTGGTAATTGTGATTTAGAAAGAGTTGAATCAAATAAAATAAACGTATCAGCATGGCATTGGGGAAATGGGCATGAAATATGTGATGATAACTTATATGTTTCTAATTTAGATTTATATAAAAAAATTCATTCTGATGCGTTTACTAATTTAATAAAAGATGCAAGAGAATTGGGCAGAATATATTTTCAGGAAAAGAATTTTACAAGAATGATACAAAGAAAAGGTTTGTATGATTTAGTTATAAAACATCCAGATTTAAAATTTAATTTATTAAGAGAAGACAAATTATGGTATTAATATCACATAGAGGAAATATTGATGGAAGAATACCAAGTAGAGAAAATCATCCAGATTATATCAACGAAGCAATTAAAGAAGGATATGATGTAGAGATTGATGTTTGGTGGACTTCTGATGGTTGGTATTTAGGACACGATGAACCACAATATAAAGTGTATTCCGATTTCTTTTTTAATCCAAAATTATGGATACATTGTAAAAATGCAGCTGCATTGGAAAGATTTAATAAGTGGAATAATCTTAAATACTTTTGGCATGCAAATGATGATTATACGTTAATATCAAATGGAATGATTTGGGTATATCCAGGAAAAGAATTATTAAAAAATTCAATATGTTGTATGCCTGAATGGGGAGTTGGTGGGGATTTATCAGTTTGCTACGCAATTTGTTCAGATTATATAGAAAAATATAAATAGTGAAAGAAATAATACAGGTTACAAATTGTCCAATCACAGGTGATTCTGATGGGTTTACATACATAGATTTGGGATTAATGCCATTGGTTAATAATTTATCTTTTAGTAAAGATGAATCAATTAATTGTAAAAAATACCCACTAACAGTACAATATTTTAAAAAAAGTAAATTGTCCTGTCTCTCTGAAAATGTTGACCCTAATTTGATGTTTTCACAATATGCATACAAGTCTGGTGTAGTAAAGGCGTATTCAGAACATTGTGAAGAGATGTTTGAATTTCTTGACACGTATTTATATTTAAATGAAAATGATAATGTATTAGATATAGGGGGGAATGACGGAACTTTATTACAAACATTTCTTAAAATAAAACCATATCTAAATGTAATAAATTGTGATGCATCTAAAAATCTTACAGAAATAAGTAAACAAAAAGGTATTCCAACCTATAATGCATTTTGGGGTGTAGAGACCGCTAAAAAATTAGATAAAAAATTTAAACTGATAACATCGACAAATGTATTTCAGCATACACCACCAATAGTAGATTTTGTAGAAGCAATATCAATTAGTCTTGATAAGTTTGGAATATGGTGTTTAGAATTTCCATATTGGAAAACAAATATGGAAACAAAACAATTTGACCAAATATATCATGAACATGTTTATTTTTATTTGGTAGAACCTATAAAACAATTAGTTGAACAATTTGGATTAAGAATAATAAAAGTAGTTCCACAATCTATTCATGGTGGCAGTTTAAGATTGTTAATTTCACATAAAGGAGAATTGGGAGAAGCTTGGCAACCGTGTTATGGGGTGGATGAAGTGATAAAGAACGAACAAACTTTAACCGAAGAATATTATAGGGAATTCGGAAATATTATACAAAATCATATTGTTGATTGTAAACTTTTTTTAAAAATGTTAAAAAGTATTAATGTAAATATAGTAGGATTTGGTGCAGCTGCAAAAGGGTGTATATTTTTAAATAGCACAAAGATAGACCACACAATATTGGATGTGGTAATTGATGATACTGATTTGAAACAAGATAAATATATTCCAGGTACAGGTATCCAAATTAAAAATAGAGAATATTTAAAACAAAACAAAGTAGATTATATTTTAATATTAGCACATAACTTCAAAGATGTGATTATTGAAAGTTTGAGAAATGATGGATATGAAGGTAAGTTTATTTTATTATTTCCAAAAATACAAATTGTAGATGAAAATAGGAATTAATTTGGTAGGAGTTTCATACAATGATGGAACGATTGGTAGATATAGAAATTATGAAGATGCATTGGAAGGATTTATGTCCAATGTGGTGAATCCTCTAAAAGAAGAAGGACATGAAATATTTTTTTATACATTTACATATGACTCTCCAAAAAAAGATGATATTATAAAAACATATAACCCAGTTAAATCTACATTCTTAGACCCAAATTATAATAAAATGGGTGGTGGGGATGTTTTGGAAAATACAATTAAAATAATATCAGTTACATATATAAATGCTTTAAATGAATTGGTAGGAGAAGATTTAGATTTAGTTATTTCAACTAGATTTGATATATCTTTTAACATAAATCCATTTAAACAATTTAATTATGAATTTGATAAATTTAATTTCTTTTTTAGAGAACCAATTTTAAAAACAGTTCCATTAGTTTGTGATACTTTTTATGTATTTCCACATTCAATGACTGAAAATTTTATAGAAGCAATAATTGATATGGAAACAAATCCAAAAGATGGTGTGAATATTGCAATGCATAATATGTTAAGACCCATACAAAAATTTGTAGGTGAACAGAATGTAAAATATGTTTGTGATGAGTATTATTCTAGTTTAGAAAATCCTTTTTATAAATTGACAAGACATGGGTAAATTATTAAACGCATATTTGTGGGGATATAAAAATTGGGAAGCAGCTGACCATGTTTTAAGAAAATTTAGAGAATTTTATTCGGATGGTTGGATATACATAAAAGTAGATAGTGGTGGTGATTTTGAAAATTATACAAAAATTGCAAAAAAATATAATGGATATTGTTCTAATAATCCATTTCAAATAGGCTACCCAGGAAATCATCAGCAACATAATGTTGGTAGAGATTGTTGGCCAAAAGACAATGCAATACTTTGGTGTGATAACATATATTGGGCATGTAAAGATTCGGATTCTAAATTTATGATTATATTGGAAGAAGATAGTTTTATTCTTAAACCAATTAGTATTATAAACAATAATGAATTTGGAATTGCAGGATTTGAATACAATACAAATGTGATGCCTGCTGTATTATTGGATGTTATTAGGCAATTAGGTGGAAATACTGATATACCTTTAAACATATTTGGAAATAAGGGATATGGAGCAGGGGGTGGATTTATAATTGATTGTCAGAAATGGTGCACTAGTTGGGAAAAATTTAGACCAGTATTAGAATTAAATTATGATATCATTTCATCTCAACATAAATTAATTGGTTGGTCGGATTGTTTGGCACAATTAGTTATTATGGCAGGTGGATATGAAGTTTTACAAAATCCAAATCATGTACAAACTTGGTATCACGAAAGACCAGACTTATACCCAAACTATACGGATTGGAGAGATTATGAAATTGCAGATTATATAAAAGATATTAAAATAATAAAATCTTTATAATGAAATATACAATAGTAGGGTGTATAACCAAATATAACGTACAAGATATCAAACCATATGTTGAATCCATTGAACGCACTGGATTTAAAGGTGAGAAAATTATGTTGATATATGATGTATCGAGTGAGGTTATTAAATATTTGGATAAAAAGGGTTGGTTGATTGTAGAATCCGAATTACAAGAGCACATTATTTTACAAAGATTCAGAGATATGTATGCACTTTTACATCAATATAAAACCGATGTTATTATTTGGACTGATGTAAAGGACGTTATTTTTCAAAAAGACCCAACCGAATGGTTGGATAAGTGGATGGTAAAAGATATTCTTGCATTTAGTGAATGTGTTCGTTTAAAAGATGACCCATGGGCATGTGTAAATAGTGGAACAACATTTCCTATGGAATGGGAATTTGGAATAAAGGAACAAATTAGTTATTGTGCAGGAACTATTGTTGGTAAAAGGGAAGCTATTAAAGATTTATTTATTGATATTTACAGATGGAGTAAAACAACTGCAAATCCGGAACAACTTTCTGACCAAGCTGCATTTAATGTTATATTGAGATTAAATCAATATAAAAATTCAGTAGACTTTGTAGAGCAAGAAAGGGGATTCGTAACTCAGTTGGGAACAGTTTGGGTAAATAAAAATAAGTTTCCATTATTAGAACCAACACCAATATATAAAGATGGAAAATTCTATAGTCAATCTAACGAGCAATTTTGTATAGTCCACCAATACGATAGAATTGAACAAATAAAAAAAGAGATTTATGAAAGGTATAATTAGTATATTTGTAATGCCACAAGAAATAGATGATTTGGCATTAACTTTAGAAAGATTAAAAAGAAATTCGGTATTTGTAGACCCATCTGTAAAATACAAAGTCGATATTACAATGTGTCTCTCCGATGAATTGACAGATTGGGAAAAGAGTAAACTACCAAAAGAATATATTAAAGATAGAACAATCGAATTAGTAGAAAAAAATTTAGATTGGTGTTTGTGGGATTTACAATTAGATAATCCAAATATATTAGGGTGTGTATCTCAAAGAAGAATGAGTTTGCAAAAAAATACAGATGCTGATTTTTTTATTTGGTTGGATTGTGATATGGTTTTTAAAGATACAACTCTATACTATATAACATCTGCGTATCAAATAATTAAAGAATCAGGAATGGATATGTTTGTAGTTACACCACAATTTGTAAAGCAGTGGGATAATACATGGGATATCGTTACGAATAAAAATTATTGGAATCAACCTGTAAATTATTATTTAGATTGTAATATATACGCGGAGGGATTACCACAATTAGAAGAAGTAAACGTTACTCAAATAAATGCATTAAAGTTTGCAGGAGGTTGGTTTACACTAATTTCAAAACCGCTTTTGGATAGAGTTGGAATACCCGAATCATTTGGCCATTATGGATTAGAAGATACGTTTGTTATGGTTTGTGGTTCATTAATGGCTAAAAGGGGAGAAACAGTTACCCAATTTGTTTTAGAAAATCTTATAATTGGCGAAAACCATAAAAATAGAACTAATCAATCAATTAAGAAATATTTATCTATAAAAGACCGAAAAGAGGAATTTAAACAAATTGCCCATTCTAATTGGGAAATAGAAATAAATAAATTTATAGAAAATGAAACTAATAGAAGCAAAGAATAAGTTACACGAAATAGGGTATTGTGATTTTGATTTATCAGAATATAATAACGAATTTTTTTTAATTTTGGAAAAAATAAAATATGTAACCAACGATAAAGAATATTTAGAAGGATTTACTAATTTAAGATTTGATTATCATAGTGATGATATGCATGTTCAGAGTTGTGAAAATTATAAGACATTTGATTTATGTAATGAAAAAAAAGTTGAACTAATAAAAAAATATAGTGAAAGTGGTATAGCTCAGATTTGGATATCAAAGTTTTTTAATTCTGAAATAAATTTAAATGTAAAAAAAATTTTTTATAACATTTTGGAATATTTTTATGGAAAAACAGAAAAAGATGTTAATGCGGGAATACAATGGACGTTATATAATGAGGGATGTTTTTTAAAAGACCATAATGACGGGCGGGGCATAGAATATCAAAATACTTGCGCAATATTAATTTATCTAAATGAAGATTGGGAACAAGAGTGGGGAGGAAATTTAATTTTAAGAAATACAAAGAATACAAATAATAATAAAGAAGTTGCTCATAGAGTAATACCAAAATTTGGAAAGGTAGCTATAATTGATTTAGAAACATTTGACACATCACATGCAGTTGAAAAGGTAATTGGGGAACATAATAGATTTACTATACTAGCATTTATGATATCGAAAACCAAAAGAGAAAAAAGTTTAATTTAATGAACAATTTATATATATTTGGAGATTCATTTTCTACTAATTTTTCCACAATCAACGAAATTAAAAAAGAGGAATCTTGGCCGGTACTTCTTTCAAATTCGTTTAATTTAGAATTAAAAAATTATTCTTCAGCAGGTATATCAAATTTTGGTTTGCTAAACATAATTTATAAAAATTTAGAAGTTAATAAGATTAAAGAATCAGATATTGTTATTATAGGTTTTACTTTTTATGATAGAATGTATGATTTTTATAAGGATACAGGTATTGATTTGAGAAATAATAATCTACAAGGTTATGAAAGTTATGAAATTGATTATTATCAAAAAAAATGGATTAATGAAAATTCAATGGCACAATACACACAAACTGCATTATTACAATATAAATTTATTTTAGATTGTTTAGATAAACAGAGAGTTAAGTTTTTATTTTGGAATATGGATAAATGTGGTTTACCTATATTTGAAAAATTGATAGAAAAATATCAAAAAAATTATATAAATCCATTCGGAAAAAAATGTTGGATTGATTTTTGCGATACGCAACCAGAATGGTGGCAAACTAATAATGATAGGCATTTCGGTAAATTGGGGCATTCTAAATTTTTTCAATATTTATATTCGTATATAATAAAAATAATATGAAATTTGAAGTAACACACCCGAAAATTTGGAAAAAACTCGCAGAAAAATCTATACCTATTAAAAATAGGATTAAGATTTATGAAAAAATGGGCGGGGCATACCGATTAGGTGAGAGTGGTGGAGAGCAAGTATTTAACAAAATGACAGAATTATTAAGGCATAAAATGCAGGAAGCAGATTCAGGTGGAGACCACGAAGTTGGTATGGCTATGGGTCAATTGCAAGATATAAT
>Ga0194130_10004807_pt1 | contig 16833 bp, 15 predicted proteins | sample TA2KigsurfametaG_FD_160084 | JGI IMG/M metagenome (GOLD analysis project Ga0194130, IMG submission 160084) | Freshwater microbial communities from Lake Tanganyika, Tanzania - TA2015050 Kigoma 12 surface | ecosystem: Environmental > Aquatic > Freshwater > Lake | place: Tanzania: Lake Tanganyika... | reverse complement strand
CGAAGGGTCCTGCGTCGCTGGGACATACGCGTTTCGTGGTGAAGCGTACTGGTCCGGGGCTGCGCATGCCGGGATGGACACGCCGGTAGCGTGCGCCGCATGTCCGTTCCCGCCACCATGCGTCAACTCCGCTCGCTCGTGACCCCGGAGGGCCGGATCGAGGTCCGTCTCGTGGAGGTCCCCGTGCCGGTCCCGGGCCCGGACGAGGTGCTGTTCCGGGTCGAGGCGACTCCGATCAACCCCTCCGATCTCGGCACCTTGTTCGGCGCCGCCGATCTCGACGACCTGCGGGTCGACGGTCCCGATGCGGTGAGCGCGCCGGTCACGCCGGCGGGGATGACGGCGATGGCGCAGCGCGTCGGCTCGGCCCTCGTGGTCGGCAACGAAGGCGCGGGCACGGTGGTCGCAGCCGGCTCGTCCGCCAAGGCCCAGGCGCTGCTCGGTCGCACGGTCGCCGCGTTCGGCGGCGGCATGTACGCCGAGTACCGCTGCGTTCCCGTCGACGCCTGCCTCGAACTGCCCACGGGCACACCGGCACGCGACGGGGCGTCGTGCTTCGTGAACCCGCTGACGGCACTCGGCATGGTCGAGACCATGCGACTCGAGGGCCGCACCGGCCTCGTGCACACGGCGGCCGCGTCGAACCTGGGGCGGATGCTCGTCCGCATCTGCGCTGCGGACAGGGTCCCCCTCGTCAACGTGGTCCGGTCGGCGGACCAGGTCGCCGAGCTCCGAGCGATCGGCGCGACGCACGTGTGCGACACCTCGGCACCGACCTACGTCGAGGACCTCACGTCAGCGCTCGTCGAGACCGGCGCGACGATCGCGTTCGACGCGATCGGTGGCGGTCGCGGTGCGGCACGGATCCTCGGCTGCATGGAGGCGGCGGTGCTCGCCCGAGGGGACGGCGCCTTCGAACGGTACGGGTCGACCGTGCACAAGCAGGTGTACCTCTACGGCAACCTCGACCCGGCGCCGACGGAGGTGCCACGGAGCTTCGGCATGGCGTGGGGAATGGGCGGCTGGTTGCTCATGCCGTTCCTCGACCGCGTCGGCCCGACGGTTGCCGCAGCGATGCGGGCTCGCGTCGTCGCCGAACTCACGACGACGTTCCGGAGCGACTACCTGGCGACCGTCACGCTCGCCGGGATGCTCGACCCCGCTGCGATCGACGGTTACCGGCGTCGCAGCACGGGGGCGAAGTACCTCGTGGAGCCCGCAGGGGCCTGATCGGTCAGACCCTGCGAGCGATGAAGACCGGGATCTCCCGGTCGGTCTTCTCCTGGTACTCCGCGTACGGCGGGTAGTCCCGAACCGCACGCTCCCACCAGGCAGCCCGCTCCGCGCCGGTCACGACGCGAACCTCGGCGTCGAAGGGTGCGGGCCCGTCCTGGATCATCACCCGAGGGTCGGCGACGAGGTTGTGGTACCAGGCCGGGTGCTCCGGGGCACCGCCCTTCGAGGCGATCACGGCGTACTCGCCATCTTGCTCGACCCGCATCAGCGGCACCTTGCGGACCTTGCCGGAGCGGTGCCCGACGGTCGTCATCACGATGATCGGCATCCCCGAGTCGCGCAGCGTGTTGCCTCGCGTCCCCCCGGACGACTCGTACTCCTCAACCTGCTCGCGCACCCATCCCCAGGTGCTCGGCTCGTATTCCCCGTCGATCGGCATGCGCCGGACCCTAGCGGAGCATCACATCTTGTGGATGACCTCGCGGGCGAGCCGCTCGGCGTACGCGTCCGCGTGGTCGATCGCAGGCAGCACGACGATCTGGTCGATGCCCGCGGCGTGCATCCGGTGGAGCTGTTCGACGCACTCCTCCGGCCGACCGATGATCGTCGTCGCCCGGACGAGGTTCTCCGTCAGCAGCGACCGCTCCTCGTCGAGGAGGTAGGTGCAGTGCCCCTCGTGGATACGGATGTGGCGGATGTGCTCGGGCGTGCGCTCGATCATCGCCGTGTACTCGTCCCACACGTCGAGGAGGTGCCGCGGCGGTTCGCGGTCGTACTGGCGGACCGTGTCGAACAGGTAGTGCATCGAGGAGACGATGAACGGGCCGTGCTCGGCGATGACCCGGTCCGACAGCACGTCCTCGCCCTTGTCGAGCATCACGACGTTCAGCAGGTTCACGACCGGGAACGACGGCGCGTCGACGTCGACGTCGTTGCGGCCGGCGTCGGTGGCGGCGCGGCGCACGGTCTCCTTCGAGCGGGCGATCGACCGCTCCTCGAGCGGCATCGAGACGAACAGTCCGTCGCCGTAGGTGCCGGCGAGCGCCTGGGCCTTCGGCCCGAAGCCGGACACGATGATCGGGATCGGCTGCTCGATGTTCACGAACCCGCGGTCGGCCATGAGGAGCCGGATCGGCGCCGTCACCCCACGGAACGTGTACTCGACCTCTTCGCCGGCGAGCAGGCCGCGGATCGCCCGGATCTCGTCGCCGTACTTCTTGATCGGCAACGGCTTGAGGTTCATGAAGCGGTACGCCGAGTTCCCCGAACCGATACCGAGGCTGACCCGGCCCGGCGCGAGGGTGGCGACGCTCGCGATCGAGTGGGCGATCACCGGCGCTGCACGAGTCCCGGCGACGGCCACACCCGTGGCGAGCTTGATCCGGCTCGTGCGCTCGGCGGCGAGCGCGAGATAGGCGTAGCAATCGCCCCAGATCATCTGGGAGTCGGGCACCCACAACATGTCGTAGCCGAGGTCCTCGCAGCGCTTCGCCATGTCGGCGTCCGCAAGCTTCGTCGTCACACACATCCCGAACTGCACGGCCGGGACGCTACCCGGTGCCACGCCGCCACGCAGGGGGTGTGCCGTGGCACGATGGCGCATGGCCCTCGACGACGTCTACGAACTGATGAGCACGCTGCGGGCGGTGCGCCGCCTCCGACCGGACCCCATCCCCGACGACGTGCTGCACCGGGTGCTGCAGGCTGCCGCCTGGGCACCGACGGGCGGCAACATGCAGCCCTGGCGCGTCATCGTCGTCCGCAGCCCCGAACGCAAGGCGGCGCTCGCCGACATCTACGGCCCGGAGTGGGCGAAGTACGTGGAGTTCTCACGCCGCCGCTACGAGGCGATGGCCGCGGATGACGAGGCGAAGGAGAAGCTCCATCGCACGCTCGCCGCGGGCGACCACCTCGCCGACCACCTCGCCGAGGCACCGGTGATCCTGATGTTCGTCGCCGACCCGCGCATGATGGCGATCACCGACAAGAACCTCGACCGGATCAGCATGGTCGGGGGCGGTTCGGTGTACACGGCCGTGCAGAACACGATGCTCGCATGCCGGGCCGAAGGTCTCGGCTGCACCCTCACGACGCTGCACTGCATCCGGGAACCCGAGGTCAAGGCGGCGCTCGACATCCCGGCGGAGTGGGCGACGCTCGCCATGATCCCGATCGGGTACCCGGTCGGCAAGGGGCACGGGCCCATCAGCCGCCAGCCGGTCGAGGCGCTCGCGTTCGACGACACGTTCGGCGCGCCCTGGTCGGGCTGATCGCGCCCAGGTCGCGGCGTCAGGCGCCGCGACGCTCCTCCGCAGCAGCGGCGATGCCGAGAACGACACGGGCCATGTTGGCGGCGTGCTCGTCGACACGCCGTTCGAGAACCGTGTGCTCCTTGTCGGGGAACCGTTCGAGCGCGGCCGTGAGCCCCGACGGCCCCGGTCCGAGGACGAGGCTGTGGCGGAGGCGGGTCGACGTCGGGTCGACGGCGATGGTCTCGAGCGTCCACCTCGCGCCGGGATGCGCGGGATTCGGGGTCACCCAGCCGAACACGGCTTCCGGCTCGAAGCGGTCGACGAAGCACGGGACGTCCCAGGTGCCGATGGCGGGATGCGTGTTCGTTCCGATGAAGCGGGCGCCGTGACCCGGGCCGTCGCCATCCACCCAAGGCGCGCCGAGGAACTCCTCGGAGTGGCGGGCACCGAAGGAGATGTCGGTGACGAGTGCCTACACGTCCTCGAGCGGGGCGGCGACCGTGACCTCGATCGCGACGCCGACGCCGTCAGCGAATCGGAGCGGCCCCGAGCCGCGCTGTTGTAGCCGTTCGACCGTCACCTCGGGTTCCATCCCCGTGACGGTAGCGGGCCTCGAGCGGCGCATTGGTAGGGTCCGAGCGGCAGCGACCCGGGGGTGGGTGTGGAGCAGCACGAGGTCGAACGGATCGTTGCGGCGCGTGGGCGGGCGGCTGACGAGGCGCGCCCGCAGGCCCTCGCCGCCGTCCGCGACGCCGGTGCGCTGAGCGCACGCGAGCGGCTCGCCGCCCTGTTCGACGACGGTGTCGAGGCCCTCGAGTACGGGATCCTGGCGGCGGCTGCGGTCGACGGGGTCGCCGATGCGCCGGCCGACGGTCTCATCGGGGCGCTCGGTCGGGTGCACGGTGCGCCCGTCGTCGCCGCCGCCTACGACCGCACCGTGCTCGACGGCACGCAGAGCGACCGGAACCAGCGCAAGCTCGCCCGCCTCGTGACCCTCGCGACGATGCGGCGCCTGCCGTTCGTCTGCTTCGTCGAAGGGGACGGTGCGCGCCCCGGCGACCCGCTCCCGCCACCGCCCGTGGTCATCGGACCTCGCGCCCGGTGGGACGTCTACGACGGCCTCGCGGAGATGAACGGGCTCGTGCCGACCGTCGCGGTGGTCACCGGACGCGTGCTCGACGGGAACGCCGGCATCGCGTTCCTCGCCGACTGCGTGATCGCCGTGCGGGGCGCCGAGTTCGGCAGTCGCGACCGCGCGACCGGCGCGGTGGTCACCCGAGGGGTGGAGGTCGACGCCGCCGACGGCCATGTCGACCTGCTCGCGGAGGACGAGGACGAGGCGATCGCAGCGGTCCGGCGGTATCTCGCCCAGGTCCTCCTGCGGTCGGCGCCCTGGGAGCAGGACCCCGGCTACGAGGCGATCGGCGAGGTGATCCCCGACAACCGCCGACGCGCCTACGACATGCGCCGCATCGTGCGGGCGTTCGCCGACCGGGACAGCATCTTCGAACTCGGCGCGGGGTGGGCGACGTCGATGATCACGGCGTTCGCCCGCATCGAGGGCCGACCCATCGGGATCTTCGCCAACCAGCCGCTCTCGCCCCTCGCCGGTGCGATCGACGCCGCGGCTGCCGACAAGGCGGCCCGGTTCATCGAGCTGTGCGACGCCTACGAGCTGCCGCTCGTCTCCTTCATCGACAACCCCGGGTACATGGTCGGCCCCCAGGCCGAACGGGACGGCATCGCCCGTCACCATGCCCGGCCCCTCGCGGCGCTGCAGCACCGCACGGTTCCGCTGTGCTCGGTGCAGTTGCGCAAGGCGTACGGGCTCGGCCCGTATGCGATGTCCGGCTACGGGACCTCCCGGATCCAGCCGGAGCTGCGCCTCGCCTGGCCGTCGGTCGAATCCGGCGGGATGTCCCTCGAAGGCGCAGCGTTCCTCGTGAAACGCAAGGAGATCCAGGCGGCCTCGACGCCCGAGGAAGCCCGGGCGATCCGCGACCACTACGCCGAGACGATGCGCGACGCGACGACGGGGTTGCGCGCCGGGCAGTCGTACTCCTTCGACGACGTGGTCCTACCCGCCGAGACCCGTCGCCGCATCGCCGACGTGCTGGCGGCGGTCCCGACCCCGATCCCGACCGTGAAGAAGCACACGGTCGATCTGCGCTGAGGAGGAGGCGAACGTGGACCAGAGACGCATCGACGCCCTCCGCGCTGCACGGGAGGGACAACTCGACCGGGCCCGGCCCGAGGTGGTCGGGCGCGTGCACGCCGGGGGGCGTCTCACCGCCCGGGAGCGTGTGGAGGCCCTCCTCGATGCCGGCTCCGCCGTCGAGTACGGCGGGATCGCCGCGAGGACGGCGGAGGGCGACTGGATCGCCGAGGCCGGAGGGGTCGACTTCGTCGGAACGGTCGGCGGCCGGACGGTCATCGCGTCGTCGACGGACGCCACGGACAAGGGCGGCGGCTACGGCGCCGGGCGCCTGCCCCGCCTGTTTGCTCTCGCCGACCAGTACGGGTGGCCGATGGTCCTCTTTGTCGACGGCGGCGGCAGCCGGGCACGGCACCCGCGCGTCGGACTCGGCCACATCGAGACGACGGGGGCCATCGGCCCGTTCAACCTCTTCGACGGGATCTCCGAGCTGTCGGGTCGGGTGCCGACCGTTGCGATCGTCTCCGGCCCGGCGTTCGCCGGCCACGCCAGCCTCGCCGGGTTCTCCGACGTCGTGATCACGACCCCCGGCTCGGCGATCGGGATGGGCGGGCCGCCGATGGTGGAGGCCGCGCTCGGCAAGAAGCTCACCCCGAACGAGCTCGCCGGGGTCGAGATGCACGACCTCACCGGCGGGATCGACCTCCTCGTCGCCGACGAATCGGCGGCGATCGACGTCGCCCGCCGCTACCTCGCCTTCCTCGGCGACGAGCCGGCCGGCGTCGCATCAGCGTCGGCAGATCGGATCGCCGCGCTCGTACCCGACGAGGGCCCCTACGACGTGCAGTCGGTGATCGAGGCGCTCGTCGACGTGGACAGTGTGCTCGAACTGCGTCGCAACTTCGCCCGATCGGTGGTCACGGTGCTCGCCCGCATCGACGGCAGGACGGTCGGCGTCGTGGCGAGTCAACCGCTCGTCGACGACGGCGCCATCGACGAGGCGGCGGCGACGAAGGTCGGCCGGTTCGTGGAGCTCTGCGACGCCTACGACTACCCGCTCGTCGCGCTCGTGGACACGCCCGGCTGTGTGATCCGCCGGGCCGACCCCAACGGCGGAGCGGACAGCCTCGAGCCCGGGATCACTCGCTGGCACACCCGCGTGCTCCTCGCGCACCACCACCGGACCGTTCCGGTGGTCAGCGTTCGGCTGCGCCGGGGGCGGGGGCTCGGTGCCGCGGTGCTCGGCGGCCTGCACACCGGACGGACGATCTCGCTCGCCGCCTACGGCTGGCCGACGGTGGAGGTGGGTCGTCCGGACGGGTTCGGGGTCGTCTACGACCACAACGTGTTCGACGACGTCATCGACCCGGCGGAGACCCGGGCGCGCATCTCGGCGCTCCTCGCCCGGGTGCCGGCACCGCCGACGCAGGGTCGCAAGAAGCACCCCGTCGACACCTGGTGAGCCTCCTCAGCGCCCGAGGAGTCGGCTGAGGAACCCGCCGCGGCGGTCGCCGGCCGCACGCGGGTGGCCGGGACAGCGTTGGGCGACGGGGACGTAGCCGAGGACGGACTCGACGTGGGCGCCGCAGCCGGCCCAGGAGGGCTTGCCGCAGGTGGAGCAGGTCACTCGTCTACACATACCCCCCAGGGTATCATCTCGGCGGTACCGAACGAGCGGATCGCGGACGAGCCCGCCGGTGCCGTGCGATGCTGCAGCGGTCGACCGGCCCGCAGACGGCCGGCAGGGGAGGGGTCATGCAACCCGATGCCACCGCACTCGCCGAACTCGTCCGCACCGGCCGAGCCACACCCCGGGAGCTCGTCGAGGAGGCCGTCGCAGGACTGCGTCGCGTCGACCCGGACCTCCAGGCCGTCGTGCACGACCGGACCGAGCAGGCGCTCGCCGAGGCCGCCGGGCCGCTGCCCGACGGCCCATTGCGTGGCGTCCCCTTCGTCGTGAAGGACCTCGCCATGCAGACCGCCGGTGACCCCTACCACGGGGGCACGCGCCTCCTGCAGCGACTCGACTGGCGGGCCGACCACGACACGCACCTCGCGACCGCCTTCCGAGCCGCAGGACTCGTCACCATCGCCAAGACGAAGACGCCCGAGCTCGGATCGGTCCCGACGACCGAGCCGCTCGCCCACGGCCCCGCCCACAACCCCTGGGACCTCGGTCGTTCCCCGGGCGGCTCGTCGGGGGGCAGCGCGGCACTCGTCGCCGCAGGGGTCGTTCCTGTCGGGCACGGCGGCGACGGCGGCGGCTCGCTGCGTTGTCCGGCGGCGTCCTGCGGGATCATCGGCCTCAAGCCGTCACGAGGCAGGATCTCGCCCGGCCCGGACCTCGGCGAGATGTGGGCCGGGTTCGCGACCGAGGGCGTGATGACGCGCACCGTGCGGGACATGGCGCTTTTCCTCGACGTGATGGCCGGAGCACGACCGGGCGACCCCTACACGGCCGTGCCGCCGGTGCGGCCCTTCGTCGCCGAGGTGGGCGCAGCGCCGGGCCGACTGCGCATCGGCATCGCCGGAGGTCTCGGCGACGTCGTCGTCGACCCGGCATGTCGCGCGGCGGTCGAGGCGACCGCGGCGCTGCTCGCCGACCTCGGCCACGACGTCGCCGCAGCACACCCCGCTGCGCTCGACGACATCGACCGGTTCCTGCGCTCATTCGGTGCCGTCGTCGCCGCTCAGACGGCCGCCGAGGTCGATGCGCTCGAGGCGATGGTCGGGCGACCCGTCGGTCCCGACGACCTCGAACCGTCGAACCTCTTCGTCGTCGAACGGGGACGTCGCATGACGACCGGCGCCTACCTCGCTGCCCTCGGTCGCCTCCACGCCTACACCCGCGAGATCGCCGGGTTCTGGGATGCCGGTTACGACCTGCTGGTGCTCCCCACCCTCCCGGTCCCCTCCACGCCGCTCGGATGGTTCGGCGAGGGGCACGAGGGCCGGCAGCGGGTCCGCGACCACGTCGCGTTCACGGCGCCCTTCAACGTGACCGGCCAGCCGGCCATCAGCCTCCCGCTCGGCACCGACCCCGACGGGCGCCCCGTCGGCGTGCAGATCGTTGGGCCGGCGAACGGGGAGGCACTCCTGTTGCGGATCGCCGCACAGCTCGAGTCGACCGCGCCCTGGGCCGACCGTCGTCCGACGGTCCACGTCTAGGGTCGACGACATGGACCTCGGACTCAGCGGGCGTACCGCACTCGTCACCGCCTCCTTCCGTGGGACCGGCCGCGGGATCGCCCGGGTCCTCGCCGCGGAAGGGGCGCGGGTGATCGTCCACGGCTTCGACCCCGACAGCGCGGAGGCCGTCGCCGCCGAGCTCCGGGCGAACGGTGGCGACGCCCGGGCCGTCGCCGGCGACCTCCTGAGCGACGCCGGGGCGGACGCGCTCGCCGCCGAGGTCGGCCCCGTCGACGTGCTCGTCGCCAACTACGGCGTCGCCGAGGGCGGGAGCTGGTTCGGCGCGGACACCGACGAGGTGGCCTGGTTCGACGCCTACAACAAGAACGTCGTGTCCGCCGTGCGCGTCGTGCGCCGGTTCGTCGAACCGATGCGCGCGGCCGGACAGGGCCGGATCATCCTCGTCGGTACGGTTGGCTCGCTCCGGCCGGGCACCCGCCAACCGCAGTACTACGCCGCGAAGGGCGCCCTGCCGGCGATGGTCACGTCGCTCGCCAAGGAACTCGCCGGAACGGGGATCACCGTCAACCTCGTCAGCCCGGGGATCATCGCGACCGACGAGATCCGGGCCCGGTTCACCGCACGCGCCGAACGGCTCGGCCGGCCCACCGACTGGGAATCCGTGCAACGGCTCGTCTTCGAGGAGTTCATGGACGTCCCCACTGGCCGGATCCCCGAACCGGAGGACGTCGGCCGGGTCGTCGCCTTCCTCGCCGGAGCGACCGGGGCGTTCGTGCACGGTGCGAACTGGCGGGTCGACGGCGGCACCGGGGACGCGGTCACGCCGTAGCTCCTAGGGTGACGGCATGCGACGCGATGACTTCTTCGCCGAGGCCGCCACCGACCTCCCCGGGCCGCTCGCCGGCATCCGGGTCCTCGAGGCGACGACCGCCTGGGCGGGTCCGATGGTGGGGTGCGTCCTCGCCGACCTCGGCGCGGACGTCGTGCGGGTCGACCTGCCTGGATCGGCGGGAGGGACGGCCTGGCCGCCGGTGATCCCCGGCACCGAACTCCCCCTTGCGAACGAAACCGTCAACCGCAACAAGCGGAGCGTCACGGTGGACCTGCGGCGGCCCGAGGGGCGCGACACGTTCCTCGCGATCGTTCCGCACGTCGACGTCGTGGTCCAGAACTTCAAGGCCGGGACGTTCGACGCCTGGGGCATCGGCTACGACGCCTGCCGGGCCGTGCGTCCCGACCTCGTGTACGTGTCGGTCAGTGGCTACGGCCAGTACGGCCCGTGGTCGCACCTGCCGGGCTACGACCCGGCTGCGCTCGCAGCGAGCGGGTGGATGTCCCTCAACGGGGCGCGGGACGGTGCGCCCACCAAGGCGCCGACCTTCCTCGCCGACGACCTCGCCGGGCTCCACGCGACGATCGGGACCCTCGCCGCCCTGACCCACCGGAGTCGCACCGGCGAGGGACAGCACGTCGACGTCGCGCTCCTCGACGCGATCATGTTCCAGTCGAACGCCCACCTCAGCGCCGGCGCGCTCGGCATCCCGGCGAGCCGCTGGGGGAACGAGGTCGGCGTGAGTACGCCGACCAACAGCTACCCGACCATCGACGAGGACGTCTACGTGGCGATCATCCTCGACAGCCACTGGCGGAAGCTGTGCGACCTCATGGGCCGCACCGACCTCGCCGAGGCGGACGGCTATGCCACCAACGTGGAACGGCTCGGCCGGCGTGACGAGATCAACCAGATCGTCGGTGCGTACTGCGCCGGTCGCACGTCGGAGGCGTTGCTCGCCGATCTGAGCGCAGCAGGGATCGTCTGCAGCCGCGTGAACAGCTACACCGACGCCGCCCGACTCGACCACGTGCGGGAACGCGCGATGTTGCAGGACACCGAGCTCTCCGACGGCTCGACGGCGCCGATCATCGGGCCCGTGGCGAAGTTCTCCCGCACGCCGACCCGGGTACGCCACGGCGCTCCCGCCCTCGGCGCTCACACGGAGGAGGTGCTCGCAGCAGCCGGGATCGACGGCGGCCGGATGGCCGAGCTGCGCGACCTCGGCATCATCTGATCAGCCGTCGAGCGTGGTCCCGAGACGTCCGATGGTGTCGACGAACTCCTCGACCATGTCGAGCACGACCCGTCCCGCCGGACGCACCCGGTCCGCCTGACCGACGACCTGCCCGACGAAGTACTGCGACAGGGCCGCAGCGCCGTCGCTCGCATGTGCGTAGGTGCGAATGCGGGCCTGCGGGCGGGCGACGAGCTGACTCTGCAACGGCATCGGGAGCGGATCGGGGGTGTCCGGGCGTTCCCATTCCTCCGTCCAGGCGGAGCGCAGCATGCGGGCCGGCTTGCCGGTCATCGACCGGGACCGCACCGTGTCCGACGAGGTCGCCGCGAGCATCTTGTCCTTGATGGTCGGCACCACCTCGGACTCCTCGGTCGTCAGCCACACCGATCCGCACCACACCCCGGCGGCGCCGAGCGCCATCGCTGCGGCCATCTGCCGTCCGCGGCCGATCCCACCGGCGGCGAGCACCGGGATCGGGGCCACGGCGTCGACCACCTCGGGGACGAGGACCATCGTCCCCACCTCACCGGTGTGACCGCCGGCTTCGGAACCCTGCGCGATGATCACGTCCGCTCCCGCTGCGGCGTGCCGCACGGCATGCGCCAACGACCCGGCGAGCGCGGCCACCTTCACCCCCCTCGCGTGGGCGGCCTCGACGAGCCCCGGTCCGGGCGGGCCGAGAGCGTTCGCGATGAGCGCGATGTCGTGGCTCAGCGCCACGTCGACGAGCGGCTGCGCCCGGTTGTGCGTGAGGGACAACCCGGTGGTCGTGGGACGGTCCGGTCGGGGCGGGAGATCCGGCACGCCGTAGCGGTCGAGCATCTCGTCCATGAACCGCCGGTGCTCCTCGGGGATGAGCTGCTCGGTGCGCTTGCGGTCGAGGCCGCCCTCCTCGGACCCGACGTACCGGGTCGGGATCAGCAGATCGACGCCGAAGGGTCGGTCGCCGACCTGTTCGCGGATCCACCGAAGATCGACGTCGAGCCCCTCCGGCGTGTGCCCGACCGCCCCGAGGACACCGAGGCCTCCCGCCTTCGACACCGCCGCGACCACGTCCCTGCAGTGCGTGAACGCCAGGATCGGGAACTCGATGCCGAACATCTCACAGATCGCGTTGCCGTGCATGGCGGCGACACTAGCGAGCAGTCCGCCTGCTGCTCCCGCTGCGGTCAGTCGCCCGTGACCGCCTCGAGGAACGGCGCGACCGCAGCCAGGAACCCGGTCGTGTTGCCGGAGTGGACGTTGTGTCCCGTGCGGTCCACCGTCACGAGTCGTCCGGACGGCAGTGCGTCGGCGAACCGGACGGCGGCGTCCGCCTCGAGGATGTTCGACTCCGCCCCCCGAACCACGAGGACCGGGACCTCGATCGCCCGCACGTCGTCGAGGGTCAGCGCCCGGTTCGGATGCGGGATCCTGCGGTGGTCGACCTTGGAGATCCAACGGCCGTCGGCACGCTGCAGCAGGTTGTACCGCAGCGTGCGGGTGATGTGCTCGCGCGAACGGAACGGGTCGTAACGCACGACGTTGTCGACGAACTGATCGAGGTCGTCGAATTCGAGGTTCCGGGCGACGAAGTCGAGGATGGTCCGGGCACCGGCTTCGGACACCTCGGGTCCGACGTCGACCACGACGAGCGCGCGGGCGAGATCCGGGCGACGCAGCGCGAGCGTGAGGGTCACCCGGCCCCCCATCGAGTGGCCGAGCACGACCGGCCGGTCGAGTCCGACCGCTGCGACGAACGCCTCGGCGTCGGCGACCATCGCGTCGAGGGAGTAGTCGAGCTCGCGGCTCCACTCCGAGTCGCCGTGTCCCCGCTGGTCGAGCGCGAAGACGTGGAACCGGTCGGCGAGGTGGAGGGACACGAGGTCCCAGGAGTGGGCGGACTGGTTGCCGCCGTGGAGGAGGAGGAGCTGCGGACGGCCCGGAACGCCCCACTCGCTGAAGTGGAAGCGCTGCCCGCGCACCACCGTGTTCCGTGACACGTACCGCACCGTGTCGGCATGCGTGACGCCGAGCTCGTCGGCGCTCTGCAGGAGTGACGCGAACTCCTCGGTCCCGGTCAGGTCGACGGCGTCGACACCGTCGGCGAAACGGTTGAGGAACACGTGCGGTGCCGCTCAGAACTCGAGGACGAACCGGCCGCGTGTGCCGCCCGCCTCGAGTCGACGGTGCGCCTCGGCCGCCTCCGCCGCGGGGAGCACGGCGGCGACCCGCAGCGTGACGGCTCCCTCCTCGGCGAGCACCCGGAGCCGATTGAGAGCGTCGTGGTTTCGCAGGTACTCGCGCACCCAGGTGGCATGGATCATGATGCCCCGCTCGGAGGGGCCCTCCCAGCCGCGCACCGTCGCGAACCCCCCGCCGTCCCGGACCATCGGCAGCGCCGCAGCGTTCATCACCGCGCCGTCCGCCACCGCGTCGACACCGTCGGGGACGAGCGCACGCACCCGTTCGGCGAAGTCGTCACCGCGGGGGAGCACGACGTCGGCACCGAGGGATCGCACGAGGTCCATGTCCTGGGGCGACGCGTCGGCGATGACGCGCAACCCCGCTGCGTGCGCGAGCTGCACGACGTAGCCGCCGTAACACCCCGCTGCCCCGGTGACGGCGAGCGTCGCTCCGGCGGGGAGCGCGAGCTGGTCGAGGGACATCTGGGCCGTGAGCCCGTTCATCGGCAGGGTCGACGCCTCGGCGTGGGTCGCCCAGGCCGGCGCGCGGGTGACCGAGGCCGCCGGGCAGACCACGTAGTCGGCATAGGCGCCGTGGGTCCCCTGCGGGAGCAGGATCGCCATCACCCGGTCGCCCACCGAGATCTCGGTGGTGGTGTCGGGACCGACGGCGTCGAGTACACCCGCGGCGTCCATGCCCGGTACGTAGGGGCGCGGGAACGGCGCCTGCTGCTCGGCGCGAGCCCCGTTGCGCACGTACGTGTCGGTCGGGTTCACCGTGGCGGCGTGCACCCGGATCCGCACCTCACCGGGGCCGGGCTCGGGCACCGGCAGCTCGACGATCTCGAGGGCCTCCGGGCCGCCGTAGCGCATCGATCCGACGACGCGCATGGTTGCGGGCTCGCGGTTCGTCGCCACCCTCAGGCCCCGGTGCCGGGGCTGCCCAGGTGGGCGAACAGGAACGCTGCGGTCGTCTGCCAGGCCTCCGCGGCGATCTCCGGCTGGGAGAAGTGCGGGGCGTGGTGGTTGTCGAACGCGTGCTTCCCACCGGCGTGGTGGTACACGGCGACGTTGTGCATCGCCGCCGTCGCGGCGCGGATCGCCTCGACCTCGTCGTTGGGGATGTAGGGGTCGGCGTCGCCGAAGTGGAAGATCGTGGGACAGTGCAGCGACCCGACCGCGTCGAGCATCGTCGCGATCCCCGACCCGTAGTAGGAGACGGCGCACGCCACGTCGAAACTCGTGGCGACCCGGTAGGTCACCGTCCCGCCGAAGCAGAACCCGATCACCCCGATCTCCCCCTGCACCTCGGGCATCGACCGCAGGTGGTCCACGCAGGCGCCGAGATCGGCGAGACCGGCCTCGGCGTCCCAGCGGCCGGCGATCTCGATTGCCTCGGGGATCGCCTCGGGGCGCGACGAGTCGATGTCGAGGTTGGGCTGCACCCGCCAGAACACGTCGGGTGCGCACACGACGTAGCCGAGGCCGGCGAGGCGGTCGGCGACGTCGCGGATGTAGGCGTTGACGCCGAAGATCTCCTGCAGGAGGAGCACGCCGGGGCCGTGGCCGGCGGCGGGGAGGACAATCCGGGCGTCGAAGGTGCCTCCGCCGGGGGAGGCGATGGCGTCGGTGCGAACGGTGGTCATGGTCGGACGCTACCCCGGCGGGCATGTTGGAGTTGCTCGAAAAGCACGGCCTCCTCGGCCTGGGTCGGCACCCCGGGTCGTCCGTGCAGGCAGGCGAGCCGAGCCAACGCCCGGTGCATCTCGTCGAAGCTGCGCCGGGCGCCGCGGGGGAGGGAGCGTCGGGTCCGCAGCAGTGTCGACCACGCGAGGAACGGCCCCACCTCCGCCGGGCTCAGCCCGTAGCGCGCAGCGAGGAACGGCACCCGCTCGGTGAACTGCCGTCGCTCCGTCTGCCGGGCGAGCACCACCATCGTCGCCGCGGTGACGAACAGCACCACGAAGCCGACCATCGCCACGAGGAGGATGATCGGCCCCGCCTGTGTGTCGGCCGCGGTGAGGGAACCGTTCCACGCCGCGTGCGACGCGACCGCGAGGGCGAGGCCCCACAGCGACCATGTCCACGGGTTCCTCCCCCGGGAGACGGCGAGCCCGACCGCGAGCCCCGTCCAGGCGGTGAACAGCGGGTGCGCGAACGGGGTGAGGAGGCCACGCAGGACGAACACGGCGAGGAGGGAACCCTCGGCACCGGCGTTCGCGAAGTACGAGAAGTTCTCCACGAGCGCGAACCCGAGCGCCACCCAGCCGGCGTAGACGATGCCGTCCATGACCCCGTCGACGTCGTTGCGGCGGACCGCCCACAGCACACCGAGGCCCTTCGTCGCCTCCTCGACCACGGGAGCGCTGACCACGGCTGCGACGACGTCGCCGAGGGCGAGGGCGACGATCGTGTTGATGACGATCGCGACGACCGCGGAGACCGTCGCGCCCCAGAGCACGGCGTGCACCCTCGAGGCCCGCGGTTCCGGTTCGACGCGGTCGAGCCAGTTGAGCGTCGGGAGCACGATGGCGAAGGGGATGAGGCCGAGCGGGATCGAGAGGGGTGCGACGATGGCCGTGACGACGACGATCAGGACGGCGACGACCCCGAACCCGGTCACCCAGCCACTCAGCCAGTTCGGCAGTCGCGGGGCTCGCGCCGCGCTCCCCGAGCCGGGCGGGGGTCCGGCGACGTGCGGCGTCCAGACGACCCCGTCCCACCACCGCCACGAGGCAACCCGCCACGGGTCGGGGTACCAGCCAGGTGCCTGCGTCACGGGGCAACGATGGCGCACGGACGGCGCCCGCGCCACCGGGTGGGCGTCAGTGGCTCAGAGTCGGCCGAGTCCGAGGTCGAGCGCGCCCTTGGCCACGTTGATCCGCAGCACGTCGGTTGCCCCCTCGGCGAGGCGCATCGCTCGCACCCGCCGATGGATCCCGGCCAGGGGATGGTCGTCCTCAAGTGCGTGTCCGCCGACGAGTTGGATCGCCTCGTCGACGATGGTCCCGACGGCCTCGGTGGCGAAGACCTTGGCGGCGCTGACCTCGTTCCGGGTGTCGTCACCCCCGGCGTCGACGAGACGTGCCGTGCGGTACACGGTGCTGCGCACCGCGAACGCCAGGATCCGCAGTTCGCCGTAGCGGAGGCGAACACGTTCGTTCGGGAGCTCCGGTCGTCGGGCGGCGACCGTTCGCAGGTGCGTGTCGACGTGGTCGACGACAGCGCCGCAGAGTCCCGTCGCGATCCCGGCGAGCGCGAGCCGCACGCCGCCCACGACCCCGAGGGCCTGGCGCATCCCCCGGCCCGGCTCGCCGAGGACGTGGGTCCGCGGCACCCGGACCTCGTCGAACTCGAAGGCCGCGTGGTGGCTCCCGTCGAGCGAGGAGAACCGTCGGACGAGGCGGACCCCGTCGGCGGCCGTGTCGATGACGAGCATCGCGGGGCCGGTCCCCTCCACGTCGACGAGGGCGGTGAGGAAGTCGGCGTCCGCGCCGCCGGTCACGTAGGACTTGCGGCCCGTCACGACGAGGGTGTCGCCAGCGGCCCGTGCCCAGGTGCGGCGCCCGCCGTCCTCCGGTTCGGTGAAGGCGAACCCTCCCTGCCGCTCACCGGCGAGGAGTGGCAGCAGGTGGGAGGAGCGCAGCGGCTCGCCCACGTCGGCGAGCGCGCCCGGTGCCGGTCCGAAGACGCCCGGCAGGTGCGCGACGTCGTGGCGGCCGAGGACGTCTCGGGCGACCGTCAGCGCGAGCGCCCCGGCACCGATCCCACCGAACTCCACGGGCTGGGCGAGACCGAAGACG
>Ga0194130_10004806_pt1 | contig 16836 bp, 23 predicted proteins | sample TA2KigsurfametaG_FD_160084 | JGI IMG/M metagenome (GOLD analysis project Ga0194130, IMG submission 160084) | Freshwater microbial communities from Lake Tanganyika, Tanzania - TA2015050 Kigoma 12 surface | ecosystem: Environmental > Aquatic > Freshwater > Lake | place: Tanzania: Lake Tanganyika... | reverse complement strand
CTTCCGCGCCGTGTGATCATTTTCTTGTTATTTTCTTGTTATTTTCTTGTTATTTTCTTGTTATTTTCTTGTTATTTTCTTGTTATTTTCTTGTTATTTTCTTATTATTTGCAGCGACCTGAATGCATATGACCTTTCGCAAGTTCGCGGCAAGTTTAGACCCCGGCACCATATGCATTTGCGGCTGAGGAGTTGCCACGCTGGCGTAGCTGCTCCAGAAGCAATAAATGAGCAATAAATTATCTTTCATTACTTTCAAAACCTACTGTTCTCCTTCAAAACAAAAGCCTAGTATTTCCTCCTTCAAAACCTGCTGTTCTCCTTTAAAACGAGATCAACCGTCCGTGCTGGTCGCGCAAGTCCATGTGGAACAAGGTTCTCAGCTGATCGCGCACGCTGATGAGCCGCTCTTTGTCAAGTGCACTCCATCCGGGGCTCAGTTCCATCAAGCTAGGTTGATTCCTTGCATCAAGTCTGCGAACAAAATCAAGGCGCCCGACGCGAACATACGGCATCGACCAGTGGTGGGGCCAAGAACTGTCCGGGTCGTCAGGCAACTGCACGCGGAGTTCCAAAAACGGGGCGATAGTTGCCGAGCGTGCAAAGTGGCGTTCAATGGCCTCTTGCTGCGCCTCAGTACAGTTGAGCCACAGTCGGGCTGTCCTCTTGAACTCTGGGCAGACGCAGCGAGTGAAGCGCGCGCGCAGCATGCGGGGGCTTGTGGCCCGCCGGCGCTCGAGCTTAAACTCGTAGCGCAGCCTGACGCGCGCGGGGCCGAGAATATGACCGTCGCCTCCGGGGTCCGGAACATTGAAGGCCATCAAATAGTCCCACTCCACGGCGAAACGCGCGGCAGTGTGCCTGAGCACCTCCGTCCACATATCGCGCGGCAGCTCCTGGCCGTTTTCACGCCCATCACCCGAGGTCACGACGTCCGCGTCGGCCATGGCACAGGGCGTTTGAATAATGCATCGTGTGAGTTCGTGTGGCTCACGTCACCACCCAGATTCACCAGAATCTCTAGATTCACCAGAATGGAGAGGGTCGAAATTGCACGATTTTATCCAGATTCTGGTGAATCTGAGTGGCGCGTGCGATCCACGAAGTCAACGTGACCAGACCTGTATGAATTTTGTCGCACCTGCTCGTCGGCCCACGCGGTCTGCAGCAGGCGGCGCGCGTGCGGTGTGGGCTGCATGGAGTTCGCGAGCTGCGCGGGCGGACGCCAGAGTGGCTCTCCTTCCTTGCAGGCGTACGGGAAGAAGGACTCGTGCGAGCAGTTCCAGTGGTACCACTCGTGGCGACTCATAAACTTAACCAGCATGTTTTCCTCTGCGGTCGGGAATTGCATCAACCGCCGCGCGGGCTGCGCGGGCCGCGCCTCGCCCGCCGGCAGGCGCGCGAGCTGAAGCATAAAAAGAGCAAGGATGCAGCGGCTCGCGCTGCCGGTCATCATGCGCGAGTCTGCTGAAATACTACAAAGTTTTGTATTACATTTTATGCCCATGGCCAATCTGGAACTGACTCTGGTTTTTGTATATAACTTGGCCCAGAAATGGCGAACGAAAACATAAAAGACCAACTCGCCAACACGCGCAAGGCCCTCGCCAAGAACACAGAGATCCTTCGCGATCTACACAATGAACAACAACAAATCGCCACCAGCGCGCTGTCCACGATGACTCATGAAATGACTCCGGTGCCAGAGGGTGCAACTTTCGAAGAGAAATACAACGCCCTGCTGCAAGATTATTCAAAGCTGCAACATAAACATAGCAGCTTGAAATCTGAAATATACAAGGACATGCTTCACATTCAAACAGCGAGAAAGCAAATTAAGTCCCACCACGATCAAATTCAACACCTATTATTTGCAATGCACTTGAGAATTAACCACACGTAACTGATGCACCAGCGAGCACCTTGTTTTCTCCCAAGCGAAATTGTCCTACAAGTCGTCCTTCTCAGCTGAATCGCCTTGCGAAGCGACCTCCGAATCGTCCTCCGAATCATCTTCATCAGCTGAATTATCAATGAAGTCAGCACGTTGAGAAATTTCAGCGCGCAGCAGGCGAATTTCATCCTCTAGTTTTTGTATTTTCTCTTTGGCCTGCTCCAGCTCAGTCTTCCGCGCAAGGCGGACAGGCCGTGCGCCGTGCTCCACAATAATCTGCTGAGAATGATTTGCCAACCTGCGCTTGTACGGTTCCCAATCCTCGAACAAACCGGGTATTCTCGTCACTTCATGGATGCCGCATTTATTAAACAATTGCTCCCACTGTCGATGCCGTATTGGAGTCTTGGCCTGGGCAAAAACGCGATATGCCCTGCAGTCGCCCTGGCGCTGCGGAAAAACGATCATGTAGTGTATTTTCACAGACACAGAATCCCAGTTTGGTTTGGCATGCACTACCATGTCGACTGTGCGAAATGTGCCTTTAATCTTCATTTTTTTACCCACGCTGTCAGTACCAGACATTTTTTTCATGCCCAGAGGAGCTTTCACAGGTCACGACCAAGCAAAATATATTGTTTTTTTTCTAGGTTTTTCGAAACTATCTGGAGTTATCCGACGAGGGGTCAAGTGGCAGATGCCCCCCTAGGACCCAGGAAATATTGATTGATTGTCTCAGGAGTCTTAGGCGTCTTTAGACTGTCTTAGGCGTCTTTAGACTGTCTTTAGACAGTCTTAGACTGTCTTAGACTGTCTACAAACGCCTAAGACAGTCTAAAGACGTCTTTTAGACGACCCAGACAAATACTCATCTCTTTGGTTGGTTGGTGGTGCGCATCTGTACACAGAGGAGGGGGGTGATTTGGATAACAAGAAAATTACCTATGTTTTACATAGATTATATATATATATAAATATATATATATATATATTGAAAAAATATTGAAAAACATTGAAAATATATATAATATTATTGAGTTGTAAATAAAAAAAAAGATTGTGCTTGATCAAATGTATTCAAAAGAAAATGTAACATGTCAAATGATATAGATAAAAGCTGTGTGAGTACAATGCCAGATCAAGCAACATGCACTGATGATGAAGAGTGTATACATGATGAAGGTGAAGATGCAGAATTATTAAGATTATATCAGAATAAGAAGCAACGTGATTGGGCTGAGAAAAATAGACGCAGATCCAGAGAAATCAAAAAAGCGTCGTATCACAGAATCAAGGCATGTAAATGGAGGGAAGTTGGATTGCAGGAAAAAAAGAGGCTGGAACGAGGAAATTGCAAAGTTGAATTTATCGTGGATTGCGAAGGTGAGTGTGATATTTATTCTTGTGATAAATGTCGTAAGTTCTACGATACACCGCTATTTGACGAGGCGTCTAACGTCTTGACGGTGGAAAAACATCCATGGTATGAGAAGATGGGCCTGGAGCAGCCAGGTCTGTGGCCGAGGGTGGGCGAGCAATGGATTCCTCTCATCTGGCAAGAATATAACGTTTGGTTTAAGAGGCGCCAGGAATACAGCGTGACTGAGTGGGGCCTGCACGGGTCTCGAAATTGGGTTGGCAATGAACACCGCAAACATCCGGTGATGATGTTGTTGATGGAGGCGTACGAGTTCGTGAATTTGCCAGAGCCTGTGAGTGCGGTGAGCGGGCCGCTGGGCAAGGTGCAGCTGCCGATGTTGCAGGACGTGTGGGCGTTGCAGGCGAAGAGCTCGTGCAGGGCGCAGCCGGTGTGCAACGGGCGGCGGTGGAAGGGGACGTGCAAGTGCTGGCGGATGGCCGGGCAGCCGATTGTGTTCACGAGCCTGGGCGGAGAATGCGAGCGGTGCGCGGTGGTGGGCCCGCGCTCGGAGGCGCGCGAGCAGGTGCAGGCGGCCGCGGAGCGCGCGCTGCGGAAGGAGGCGCTGGCGCAGGCGGAGCGCTGGGTGGAGTCGTGGCGCTTCTGGGATTTTACGAAGAAGAAGACGGCGGAGGAGAAGGCGGAGGGCATAGTGTGGCGGCGGCAGTGGAAGGCGGGGCTGCTGGAGCGGGTGGCGAAGCGTGCGGCGGCGACGGCGATCGCGCTGCGGGTGGCGCGGCGGCACGCGCAGGCGTGGTACGCGCAGACGTGGTACGCGCGGTGCGTGGCTGTGTGCGCGTCGTGAGTTGTGTGCATTGCATGTTCGTGTGTTCAAGGTGGCAGGCGGCATATTAAAGATGGCCAGCGCATGTCGGCTGGTGCTAACCCGTACAAGACAAAGTTGTGGGAATTGTTAGACGACGACCAGCAGAATGAGATCATGAAACACATGGACAGGCGCATTGAGTGGACAGATTATGATCAAGTGGAATTGCCAGATCACGTAGTTCCACCGGCTATGCTCAAAGCTTTCCACGAGAAATACGGTGAATATATAACATACATTAACTGTGACTATACTTTCGCTTTTGATCGAAGCAAGAAAGTTCTTGGCCCGTTGACAGCAATGTTCAGCAAATGCATCTACACAGACGACAGCAACTTCTGTGACGGGGATTATCCAGAAGATTTGGACTTGGACGACGTCGCTGCGCAACTGGACTATCACAGAACTTACAATGACATCATCAAGATTCGACTGCTTGAGCATCCACCAGACCCTACGCAGGCTAATATTCGCGAGTTTGACAAGTTCTGGTCAATTGAGTTGACGCAAAAGCAGATGGATGGAAGCTCGGAGGTGATTTCGGTAGACCCTCAATTTCTGCTTAACAATGATTCGCACACGATGCTTGTGCGGGAGATGCAGGACAAAATGCAAATGAAATACAGAGTGGTTGCGGGCGTCGAGCAGTTTACTAGGCTTTGAGTGCATATAAAAGATAGTTCAAACATGCTTGCGACAAACCCGTACTTGTGCACAGGCGTGAAAAGTCATGTTAGTAATGCACACACGTGGAGTGAGCTGCCTGAGGACTTGCAAGACAAGATCTTGCGCAAGGCCGGCTCGCGGTTTGTGTACGAGTTTGGGACCGAGCGGAAAGTGCCCTTGGAGCTGCGGCCGCCGAGGGACGCAGCTGACGATATAGAACGTTGGGCAAGCACGACGCAGAGGCTCGTGATTAGCAGATCTAGACACGCTATCGAGGGCCATGGACCGCGCGACGTGCTGACTGTGAGTTTTAGCGACTGTGTGGACAAGGACTGGTGGGGCTTCGACACGAACAGGGACAGGTTTGGTTATTTGGGATACGACATGGACGCGGTTTGCAGGGCGATGGACATCAGGCGCACGTGGACGGGCGTGTTCAAGATTCGCCTGGTGTTCGACGACCAACTCTTGGATTATTATGAATCGAGTACGTATGGCATAGTGCTGACGCGGCGAGGGGGTGATGGCCGCGAGGAGGTCGTGCACGTGCCGGGTTTTGGATTGCACTCACGTGAGAACGTGGAGGCGTTTGCGCGGCGGCTGGAGGCGGAGCTGCATTTGAGACGCAGAGTAGTGGCTGGCTGTGACGAATTCACGGTGGGTTGAGTGAATAAGTTGAATAAAAGTAGTATAAAAGCGTACATGAGCATGCAGACTCGTGCAAACCCGTACCTGTGCACAGACGTGCTCAATGACATCACTGATGAGGTTGAAGAGCACATAGAGGATGTGCCGAGGGTGCACGGGTGGAGTGATCTTAACGCAGACCTGCAAGACAAAATCGCGCGCATGCCAAGCTGGCGGGTTCAATGGAGCCAAGAGACCCATACTCGGCCTGTTCCGCCCGCGCTGTATCCGGTAGGTCTCATTCTCACTCGTCGTGAGCCTCCAACATCAATGTGGCCTGTGACAACACAAAAATTTGCATTTGAACGAAAGGCACCTAGCATTGTGCCTGGATATGTGAGTGGACCTGGCGATACAATTACAGTGACCTTTAGCGAGCGTGTGGTCAGAACATGGCAGGGCTTTGCGCCTGCGTATGCTCACGAGATGGGTTGGAGACAACCACTGGACATGAACAAAGTTTGTCGCGAAATAGACTCCAACTTTACGTTAACACGTGTTAACAGAATTCGGCTGCGACCCGTGCGGGACATGGATGTACGATACAGAAATGATGTTCAATATTTCTTTGAATTTGTGCAGATAAGGGAAGACGGTCTGCCGCATTGGGTAAGTGCTCCTGCTCAGTTTTGGATTCAAGAATTTTTGATGCCTGATGAAACAGGCGAAAAAGACGAGATTGTACGCCGACTGGTGGATGTGCTGAGGCTGCAACATTTGGTTGTGGATGGGGTTGATGAGTTGATAGTTGTTTGAATACATTTATTATAAACGTGCATCGTTCATGTGCGCGCGCATCACACCAGCTCGAGGTTGCACTCGCGCACGATGATGGTGACCGCGGGCGCACGAGGCGTGGCCTCAAGGCGCACCTTGTGCTTGGGCGTCTCCAGGTCGATCGGTCCGAGCACTTTTCCGACTCGCCAGTTGTAGAGCGGCTGGTTGATGAGGCCGCGGACGCGGACCTGCTTGTGCGCCAGGCGGGTTCCTGCGTACAGCCCGAGCTGAATGTTGTTGCCAATCGCGATCTGGCGAACATTGTGGGCTTCGTCGCCGTGCTCGTCGAGCAGCAGCTCGATGGCTCGCGCATACCAGGTGCGGGCCTGCTGGATCTTCGCGCTCTGTGACGCGATGAGGGTGTTGGATGCAACGAGCTGCACGGAGAGGAAGAGCGCGTTGGCCACTCCAGACGCGGCAAGCGCCTGCCCCACCTTGTCGCCGAGGACGTACCATGCCTGCAACTCTTGTTCGCGAAGGTCTACGGCACGATTGAGCAGCCTCAGCCTGTCGACGTCGTCGCCAGCGGCCTGGGCGGCGACGACGGCAGCGCAGGCCTGCGCGCCCAGGGCCAGCACGGCGTCGTTGCCGCGGGCGGCGTAGTTGAAGGTTGCATGCACGCTGCTGACGCGCACGGTGGACATCTGCTGCGACTGCGGTTTTTCACAGGGTGTTGAGGTAGCATGAAAATAGGGTAGACTAAATTTAATTAACAGAAATTAGAATGGAATGAATTTTTAACACAATTTTCAGTATTCGTCGAAGAGGATGTCGAAGCCACGCGCGAGGACCCAGTCTATAAAATCTGTACGCATTTGGCGGCATTCGCTATAGCGGCCTTCAAACACAGTATCGACGTCTTTGGTTTGCGGGTTGTTTCTGTTTTGGAATGTTTGGTAGACGACTTTGACGACCCACTTGTCGTATGGAGCGTCCGCGTGTCGAGAATCGTGGTGTCGAGAGTACATGTTCGCGTGAACGATGGTGCTGATGAAGGCCGTCACATTGCGCCAGCTGTTGCCGGAGGAACCATAGTTATCTCGCGTGCGCTCAACTTCCAGTCGCAGAACTTCTCCGCCCACGCCATCAGTCATTCTGAATGTGCAACGCTCGTCGTCGTTTTCCAAAATCACAGGACGGTATCGGTCACGGTGCACGAACAAGGAGCGCGGTTCGTGGAAGTGGGCAATTGGACCAGTGGGCATGCCGCTGTCGGGCGGGTATCCTGGTTCTGAGGCGAATCCGTTCTCCGGGCCGCCCTGCGGAGCAACACGGTAGATGTGCGTATGATCAAATTCGTAGTTTGGTCCCAAGGGCTCCATGGCGCAGCTCGGTTTTATAGGCGCGTCGCGCAGGTCTGCATATAAAACAGGGGATGTGCAGGACGGATGTTTCGATATTTGTTCGGTGGCGGCGGTGCGGGCGCAGCGGGTGGCGCAGCGGGTGGCGCAGCGGGTGGCGCAGCGGGTGGCGCAGCGGGCGGCGGCGAGGAGCGCGAGGCCAAGCGCAAGCGCGAGGAACATACCCAAACTGCGGACGTTGCAGACCTGGTGAATGTGGCCGAGCACGGCGCTGCGGACTGTACGCACGAGAGGTGCATCATGCGCAGGCGTGAGGGCCTCGCGCCGTTGCACTGCATGACCTGTGGCGTTTGTCATGCAAGTCCTAGTGCGAACATCAAGGCCGCGAAGGTGATGAAAGATCCGGACAGGTTCTGCTGCGGGCCGGATTGTGTGCCGCCGTCCCTCCATTTGCGCTTCGCAAAAAAAGTGCTAGAGGACAACAAGAACTTGCGGGCGGAGAACCTCAAGATCAAGGAGGAGCGTGACGAGGCGCGGAGCACGTTTGCTACGCTCGACCGTTTGCGCGCCGCAGAGGTGGCGAAGCGCCTCGAGGCCGATGAGCGCGTGGCGGAACTGCAGCAGCAGTTGCAGCAGGCGCTGGCGCAGGCGCCCGTGCGCGAGCTGTGTCCTGGGTGCGAGCAGGGGCACGTGATGTGCATGGTCTGCCTCGACCAGCTGGCGGTGTGGGCGCACCTGCCGTGCGGGCACCGCACGCACTGCAACGGGTGCTACGCCGCCAGGCCGCAGCCGCCGGGCTTTGGCACGTGCATCCATTGCCGCGCAGTGGCGCTCTATGACACGCGCATCTTTTAGTGCGCGGCGTGAGCCAGAGTGAGCAAATGTTATAATAAACTGTATTACAGAAACTGTATTACAGAACACTCGCCAGAAGGTCAGCCAAATTACGGCGTCGGCATATTAAACACGCGAATGTGCAGAACTGATGTTTGTATATTCGTTCGTGTTTGTCGCGTATGCGATCTCGTTCGTCGCGTTGGCGCTCTTTCTACGCAATTTCGACGCCCCCTATTTGTTCGTGCTCGTCGCGTTGGCGCTCACGCTCGTCCACGCCCAGTTCAAGTTCAACGCCCTCTCTTTCTTCGTGCTCGTCGTGTGGGCGCTCGCGCTCCTCTACTACAAGTTCGCCGCCCTCAAGCAGGAGCGCGACTTGGCGCGCCTCGAGTTCAAGGAAATGGACAATCAGCGACTCCAGGAGAGTGTCAAACGGGTTCACGCCGAGCGAGATCGGATCCTGGCCGAGATGCGCGCGGAGCGGGCCGAGATGCGCGCGGAGCGGGCCGAGATGCGCGCGGCGGAGGCCGGGCCGCGCCGGGTGTGCGAGTTCTGTCCTGGGTGCGAGCAGGCGCATGCGATATGCGTGATCTGCACTGAGGAGGTTGCGGTGTGGGCCCACACGCCGTGCGGTCACCGCACGCACTGTCTCGGGTGCTACCCCAGGAGGCCGCAGCAGCCGGGCTATGCGAGGTGCGAGGTGTGCCGCGAGGTGGCGCTCTATGACACGCGCATCTATTAGTGCGCGGCGTGAGCCAGAGTGAGCAAATGTGATAATAAACTGTATTAAACTGAATTACGGACTGGCTTGCACGTGCGAGGTGTGCATGAGTTGCTCTATGAGCTCGTGAGCTGCGGTGAGCTCTTCGGAGAGGCGCACGTTGCGCGCGTAGAGCTCGTTGCATGAGTCCTGGCATGCTTTGATGCGGGTGCGGAGATACTGGAGGTCGTTGCATTCTGCGAGTTGCTGTTCGTGGCAGTGAGCGAGACCGGGGCAGACGTCGTAGCAGTCTACGACAACGTCTCTTGGTGAATTTGCGGCGAGTGTGCACGCTGTGGAAGCTTCTGATTCCATGTGCGTGCACTGTTAAATAACTGAGGTCGAGGTGTTCAATAAGGCGTGTATTTAAGCATGTTGGAGTATGTCGCGACGGGGTAAGCACATGCTGCCCACTCTGCGCGAGCGCGAGACGGTCGGCCGCGCTCATCTTATCGTGCCGATTCTGCAGGTGTTTACCTACGACCTGGACGGCGGACTCACGACGCAGACACAATACAAGGTGTTTGATCAGTCTTTGGTTGTGAGTGGGTCTCTGTTTGACGCAATATGCACAGTGCTGCCGTTCGAACAATGGGGTTCGCTATTCATGTTCAAAGTCGCGCACGTGGCGGACCGTGAGGTGATTTTTGAGGATTCCGATCATGATGAGGCTAATATTCGCGAGTACATGCGTGAAGCGATGGATCACCGGTATGCAGACCGCATCAGACAGTCGCCGACACGCGTCTGTCTGGAACTACACAAGCGTTGGCCGTGAAGAGTGTGTAAGGTACTTTATTTCAAGTCGGCACGGGTTTCAGGTGATGAGACGCGCTCAGACATAGAGCACGGGCTGCAGGAGCCCATCGCGGGCCAGGCGCAGGACGCGGTCGAGCACGTCCGGGTTGAGCACGCGCAGGTGGAGTGTGGCGAGCTCGAGCATGTCCACAATGTGCTGAGGCCTGTCGCGCTCGCGCTTGCATTTCACGCGCGAATGCCAGATTGTGCAGCGTTCCACGAGGTCCTGCGGTTCTCTTTGCCGCGCATAGCCGTGTTCCCACATGACCGTGGGCCAGGCCGGAGTCGGAAAGATGCGGCGGAACTCTCGTGGCAAGATTTTTGCACGCCACGCTGCGCGCTCTTCCTGGTCCATGTCGCGCCAGTCTCTGCTGTAGTGCACGAAGTACGAAAATCCTGCGTTCAGCAAAATGCTTTGGCCGCGTCGCGCTGCAACCAAATAATCGATGCGCTCGACGAACTTGTCAATGGCTGCTGAGACGTGCAACTCGATGGTGTTCATCAGCGGGTTGAATGACGCTTCGGGGTCAGCATGCCAATTGTACATCTCGTGCAGCGCGAAGCAGAAGCTCACCCTGCCGTTCCACGGTGACCAGCACCGCATCGTCTGATGTGCGGTGTCTTAAATAGTCGAAAAAAAAATATTCATTCACGGTCTGTCACGGTCCTGGGTGGCGGCTTCAAGGTGAGCCATGATCTCTTCGTCACGTGCCCGATCCGGTGGCCAGGTTCCGTGTCTGCGTGTTAAAACATTGTCTGGCTGCGGCGTATTAGGAGCGCTGGTAAGATTCATGCGAGGGAGAAAGCGCACCGGAGCTCTAACATAAATTCTCACTCCAGTTACTGCAGTTGGGGCGTCAGGATTTGTAAGGAGGAATTCCCAGATTACTTCATATCGTCCGCATGCGCTGTGTACAACCAGTCCCAACGACCACGTTATTGGCATTAGCGGCAGCCATTGAACTTCACGCCAGCGTGTTGAATCACTGTCATGGTTGTAAACTTCGCGATTTGCCGCAGGTAGCATTATCATTAAATTATTGAATCCTGACCAGAGATCATTATGTATCCCCTCGATTATTTGGGAAAGAGTGTCAGGCGGAAAATGAGCAGGCAATATGTTGTGCCAACCCGGTATTAAATCCGCAATAAATTGCGCATTGCCTCTATGCCAATATCTTTGAGCCGCGCCGGCGTGTAAAGGTCCGTCGCGAGTCGCAAAGGTCCACCTGCAGGCAAATATGTGTGGTTGTCGACGTAGCGCCGACGCGGGCTCGAGTCCTGGCGCTTCATGCTGAGCGTGGACCAGCGACAGATTAAAACTGACGGGGCCCGAGTAGCTGATTTCGACGTGCTCTGGCAGAAATGTGAATTGCATCAAAAAAAGCCCGTCGGTGCTGACTACCTGAATGTCGGTGTCAGGACGTTCTGGCTTGTTAGAGTGTATTTTTGGAAGGTTCCAGTGCACGCGTTGCCACTCAATGCCGTCTTGCAACGTCAATGGGGGAAATAGTGCGTTGAAGGGGTTGACCAGCAGCTCCAACAATATATCTTTTTTTTCCCACTTGTTCAGGTGTGTCCATCTTGTGCGAATCAGTTGACTCATCAACTCGCGTGGCCACTGACGCGGGCCATCGCCGTACGTAATTATGAGTTGCCTGAAGACTTGGCCGTGGGACGCTAGCGCCATTTTTTCGTTCGGGTCCGGATGGTGCACGAGCAGATTGTGGAGACCGTGCACGCCTGTGGAGATTGTGTTGCTGCGGGTAAGGTAGTGATTAATACGTGGCATGGACGCGGTGTGTTAAATACGCTACAATAAAACACGTGAACAAGTATTTATAAAGGAGCTGCAGGAAATGGAGGGCTTGGCCGCAGTCGCGCTCATCGTTTCAATGGTATTTATAATGCCGTGTTTACTGTGCTGTCTCTCGTGTGCGGTGCAGGTCTGCGAGGACGCCTTGCGTCGCTACCGAGTGTGTAACGCATAGATATGAATGTATTTTACTATATTAAAGGAGAAGCCGTCATGCTCATGCTGCGCCTGTTTGCGACGGTGGTGGTGCTCATGCAAGCAGCCCTTGCCATGGATCTGTATGCCGAGGAGTCTAACTCGAGCTACGCGCTGGTGCTCTGTGGCTCGCTGGACAAATCGATGGCGGAGCTGCGCAGACGCGAGCTTACCGAGCACGCGGTGGGGGCGGCGTGGCTGGAGCAGGACTGCGTGAGCATTGACGTGTGCAGTGAGCGGTCGAGCAATCGAGACCCGGTGTCTGGGCAGCGGATGCCGGCGTTGGCGGCGACGTGGCTGAATGTCAACTCGAGTGCGCTGCAGTTTGAACACGGGGCGCGTCGGCGCGCGGACGCGGAGGCGGGCAAGGTTGCAGACAACGTGGCGGCGCTCGAGTTTGCACGGGTGCCGGAGGGCTTAAAGGTGGAGACATGCGCGGTGGACTACGACCTGCTGCGGCGGACGGGCATTACGGAGTGCGAGCCGGCGACGCTGCTGCAGGTGAAGAGTGATTACACGGTGCGATCGTGCCCCGGGGACATGAGCTTCTCACTTGTAGACTGCGTGAAGGCGATGCAATTTGACGCGGGCTCACAGAATCTGATGCGGAGACCAGAGCAAGAGCAGGCACACTTTGGGACGAGGACGAGGGCGGAGGCGTGTCAGGACGTTTATGTTGGATTAGAACAACATAACCTGGTGGCGCAACTGTGCCTGGACATGGAGCAGTATTTGCTGCAGGTGCCTCAAGCGGCGATGCACGGGACGACAAGCCTGGTGCGCTACGAGTTTCTCGATGGCTACGGGTGCCTGGGACACGAGGCGCTTGCCGGCAGCGTGGACACGGTGTTGTCTCGCAGGGCGGCGCCTAACAGGGTGGTGTCGTGTCCGAGTGTGCTGCACGGACAAGCAGTGCGGCGCGACGCGTACACGTGTGGCATCGATTGCGACGCTGGCTATCGGCTGGAAGGCGGCGTGTGTGTGTCAGATTGTGCTGGACTGCACGCGACGTGCGCCGCGGGGTCTTACGCGGCAGAGACGTGCGTAGAAGGGTCGCGGACCTTGTACAGGTGCGAGGCGTGCGACGAGATGACAGGCTATGGAGCGGCAGCATGGCGCGCACAGGACTCGGCGGAGTGTCAGTACGAGGTGTGTGCGGCAGGCAAGTACAGCGCGGGATTGACATGTGTGGAGTGCGGAGTGAACACGTTCTCGAACGTGAGTGGAGCTTCGGCGTGCATGTCGTGCGACACGCTGACGACTGGGCTGTTTCAACGGAGGACAGGACAGACGGCGTGCGAGGCGTGCTTGTGGAAGCAGCCGGGTGCAGAGACGTGCGACCCGGGCGCTGGCGCTGCGTCCGATTGGCATGCGCTGAAAGAGGCTTTTGCGAGCTACAACGCACATGGGCATCAAGTAGAATTACAGAACTTTTACGAAGATTATTGCTCGGAAGGTCACGCCTGCCTGCAGTGCGTGCCAGGTTACGCGTCGCCGGACTACGGCAGCGCGTGCGAAGCGTGCGCGCACGGATTCTACCAGCCGAACATTGGGATGACAATGTGTCACCAATGCGCGGCGGGACAGAACACGAGCAGCGTTGCAAGCACGCTCGCAAGCGACTGCGTTTGCAATGCTGGACACCAGTAGCGGTTTGTGTGAGGATTTGTGAGTAGCGGTTGGCCGGCGGTTGTCATTAAAAGTCATTAAAAAAAAAGTTGGCTCTTCGTGCAGCATTGGAACCGAGGGGTATTAAAGAGGGCATCGACAGACGCATGCGTTTGTTCGCGAGGGACGATGTCGAAAACGAGGACGAGTGCAGGGCGGCGTTTTGCATGGATGTGTGGTACAATCCTACCGAGCACGTGGATCTATGCCGCGAGATTCTGCGCCCGTGCATGGACGACGAGCGTCTGGAGACCTTGCAAATGTTGTCCTTGAGCGGCGACGCGTACGCCGAGGCATGCAGGATCCGGCACTCGATCAAGAGCACGATGTGGGTCGAACGTCTTCCATATCCTTACCGAGAGTTCGGCGGCATGGGACTCAAGAGCACAGGCAAGCAATGGAACTGGCTGTACGAGTACGTGCTGCGGTGCAATCGCGGGCAGCAGCAGCGCATCACGCGCGAGCACGAGCACTGGCGTGCCATCGTGCGCCTGGCGCTGAGAAAGCTCAGCATTTGCGCTGTAGAGGACGTGATTATGGAGCGCCTGCACGTGGACCTGGACATCGGCTTGTACAACGATTCGCACCCGCTGCCGTGGTGTGGGTGTGAGCAGTGTCGAGTAGAGGTGTGAGCTGTCTGTTGACGAACATTAATAAAGTAACTGTACGTAACTTGTTGTTTTCGTGCCCTTGCAACTTACAACATAGTCACCGTCGGGAATTTTGAACCTCAACAATCTCTGTCATGGCTGCGGCCAAAGCATAGCGCTGCTCTGCTCTGCGTTCAAGCTCGCGGTAGTTATGTTGTACGTACATTTGCCTGAAGCGGAGGCATGCACATACGAGAACAAACATGACGAACAAGGTGCCAACGGCAAGGGCGATGTCGAGGCTTTCCTTCGAGGTCTGTGTCATACGACGACAGGCTTATATAGCAGCAAGAAGCCACAATATGGCGTCGCCAGATTTACGCTACAAAGGGTTCGTTGCCGCGCTAACGGTGTCGTGGTGGATGAAAAATAGCAAGAAGAATGGCAAGAAGTGTTGCACTCTGGTAACGCAGCAGCCGCTAGAAGTGCGCTTCAAAGATGCAACCGAGCTACGCGTAGAGTTAATAAAGCATGCGCGACCTGAACAGTGGGAACAGGTGCAGATGGTAAAAAGTGACATCGGGTTGACCACGCCGCTCTACTGCGCGGAGCTGGAGGCGGCGGGACATGCTCTTGACTTTGAGCGGCAGGCCATGCATTTTCTCAGCGCGCTGCGAGGTGCTGGTCGAAGCCGGTGTGCGGTTCGGTTGCAACTGCGTTTGGGGCGCCAAGACGTGGAGGCTGGCGAACAGTTGGCGAACAGTTGGCCTTTTTGCTGAGTTTTCTGACGAATTTGAAATTTCTGTATCCTCTCTCTATTGGGCATAAATAACACAAAAAAATAAATCTTTCCTCGCACATCTCGCGTCGCGCGATGGAAAATAACGTGCCGGCCGAGCAGCATGAATTGATGATGGCGGCGCTGGCATACCGGCTGAGCCGCGAGACGGCAAGGCGTCGCCGTGAGAAGCAAAAGCATGCAGTTGTTGTGCAGAAGCATAACAAGGAGCTGCGCAAGCTGCACGCCGCGCTGGCGGAAACTTTGAAGTGTGTTGAGAAGTTCGAGACTCAGATTGCGGCACTGCACGCGCGCAGCAGAATGATAGATCAGCAGCTTGCAGCGATGAGCGATTAAGTTTTCTTTACAATGATTTTCGTTTACATGAAGCATAAATGAAGGCGATTTAAATGACGTGGAAGCAAGTGAGATTTTTTGCGAGTTTAGCGTGCTGTGTCTGCGTGCGCTCAGCGTGCGCATGGGCGGAGAGCGAAGCGACACTGGGCACGGCGCACGTCGATTTCCACGCGTACGAGGACGCGTTTGAGGTGCGCTTTGATCGCGTGCCGGCCGAGCTGTTTGCGTTCGAAGTAGGTGTGCGCGGAATTTCGACAGAGGTCACGGCAACACAGACGCTGCTAAGCTGTCGCGAACTTGCTGCTGCGTTCAGTGAAACGGGCTGGCGGAACGATTACCTGCGTAATCTAAGCATAGGTGTGTCAGAGCAATTTTCAGACGGGTCGTCGCTGTGCGGGTCCTTGGATGCCGCGCAGGCTGGCGCTGCCCGCGTTCTGAACGGAGAGGGCGGCAAGGCGCTGGTCTTGGTGCAGACACCGCTGGCGCTCCTACTGTTCAACGACGACGAGCTGTTTGCAAATTGGGCGGAGCCGCGCGAGCGACGCAGCTTGTTTGCAAACAGCACGGCAGTGCTGCAAGTGGTCATTCGGGCAAGCTACATAACGCGGGTGGGCAGTAAGTTTGCACTCCGGCGAGAGACGCTGGTGCTGGACCTCCAGCGGCCGCAGCTGAGGCTGCTGACGATTGGATTGCAAAACCCTTGCACAGCTGCTGGCTTGGCAGCGCCTGAGTACGGGACTGTGCAGCTGATGTCAGTAAACGGACGACTGCGGTGTCTGTGGCAGTGTCGCGGAGACTTAGTGCGGCAGCCCTTTAACTCAGTGCCACCGACGCGGGCGCAGGTCAATGCGTCGACGAAGGAGTTTGCGGCCCTGGCGGCGCAGGGTTTGGCATACGCTTGTGTGACTCCGCCGGCAGCGTGGACGGCGACGGTGTTTGGGGCGACGCTGGAGACGCAGATCACGACAGCGGGCGAGTACGCACAGTCGCTCTTCGACGCGATCGACCGCCTGGCGGCCGCGGTGCGGAGGAAGATAGTGGGACAACAAGACAGAACTATACTAGTGATCAGCATCGTGGGCGGCACGTATCTGCCCGTGCCGCTCGCAGAGTGGACTCGGCAGCTGCTGTCGGCAAGGTGCAACGCTGGCGGAGAGAAGCGCTGCAAGGCTGAAGAGGTGGACAACCCAGAATATTTATATGGAAGGCGGCGGCTTCTGCAGCAGTCTGGCTTGCAGTACGTGCGTGTGGAGGGCGTGCTGCTGGTGGCTGCGACGCCGGCGCCTGCCCCGACGCCGGCGCCCGCGCCCCCTGCGACGCCGGCGCCCGCTGCGACGCCGGCGCCCGCGCCCGCTGCAACGCCAGCGCCCGCTGCAACGCCAGCGCCCGCTGCAACGCCAGCGCCCGCTGCGACGCCGGCGCCCGCGCCCGCTGCAACGCCAGCGCCTGCTGAGACGCCAAAACCTGATGTT
>Ga0194130_10004801_pt1 | contig 16846 bp, 16 predicted proteins | sample TA2KigsurfametaG_FD_160084 | JGI IMG/M metagenome (GOLD analysis project Ga0194130, IMG submission 160084) | Freshwater microbial communities from Lake Tanganyika, Tanzania - TA2015050 Kigoma 12 surface | ecosystem: Environmental > Aquatic > Freshwater > Lake | place: Tanzania: Lake Tanganyika... | reverse complement strand
AGACGCGGACAGCGCTGGAGCGGGCACAATTGTCCTAACTACGCGGCGACGAGAATCGCCATCAGTAGCTTAATCAACGAATGACGCTAGGGTTTTCTCGTCGAACTTTGACCGGCCCGCTTTGTTTGGTTCAGGTTTGATGTCAGGTTACGCCGCCCTTTGATGCTGCACAGTTTTCCGAGGCACGAGGGCTCGCCCCCAGCCCTCGGATCATCTCTATAGCCGGCAAAAAGGCTGCCTAAACTAACTTCAACACTGGACCAATCAAAGCGGGCTGGACAAAGATCCACCTAGAAAATCTATAACACGCAACGGCGACTGCGACCTCAACATCGACGACCATGACGTTGCAACAGGTGCTCTTTTAGGCACGACTCACGTAGCCCGCTGTAAGGGTGGCTTTGCAGCAAGTCGCCGAGAGGTACTCGCGAGCGTTGTTCGCCCATTCTCCGCCATAAATTGACGGCATCGCAACCGTTAAACCCCGCTTTTTCAACGAGATCAACACCTGTCAGATCGCTATCGATTTCATCTTTCTGATTAAAACTCGCAAAGACGACTCTATCAATCATCATCGCGACGCCTGCCCCATCCCCAGCCACGCTTTCGGAAATTTTATATTTTTTTAGCTTCATCTTGATATGTCCGAGCTCGTTGTGTTGGATTTCATGCCCTAGAACCGCGGCAAGCTCGGAGTCCGACCTTGCAAATTCATACATCCCACGATAGAAGAAAACGACTCCGCCGATAGTAGATGCATTGACGTCTTCAGAATCTACTAAAATAATTTTATATGTCAGCGCTTTTTTGTTTTTTACTGTCGAAACCACGCGGGAAAAAATTCCTTCAAGACGTTGCCGCGCTGCAGAATCATTCCAGATTTTTTTTTCTTTCAATAATTCTCGCTCCGCCTCGCGACCAGCTCTTCGCTCTTCTTCATCCGACACTTCAAACCTATCGAAGACCGGGTTTGCAAGCGCGAGATCTTGCATATTTCGACCAAAATCGCGCAAAGCCCCCGTATCCGAATTCTCGCTGTAGCAAGCGCTTGAGCCATTTGCCGCCATACGAGGCATAGGTTGCACCGACTGCCCCGCAGCTACGACCGATGCAGTTATCGCGCACAAACTGCCAAAAAGACATCTCGCCGTTCGATTTAAACATCCAAAACTAAAAGCTCCGATTACGACTTGAAAATCCTTACTCATTTGCGTCTCCAAACAGATAAACTGATTATATGAGCTTTATTTATTGTAATCACGGCAACGGCTGAATTCTAAACAAAGATCCCACGGGTGGCTGGTTGCAGTTAGGTTTCGATGCTTTCTTTGACAACGCCGCTCAACGACCCATCATTTTGAGTACTGAGAGAGACGACTATCCATCCAATTTCGATACTTCAGAAGTTGCTCTTTATCAACCAGACCGCGGTAGTAGACGATGGAGCACCCAACGAATGGCGGCAGATTCGGGTACTCGAGTTTAACGACTCTGGAGGCTAACTCGCCCGCGATTTGGGTACCCAAAAGATCGAATAATATCGCCGTTGTCATATCGCCCTCTTCACCTGTCATGCGGAGCGCCAAAACAAACCTCTTTTCTAACGCATGACATGACGTAACCGTCGATTCAGTTACAAGGGGATATCCAAATACACCAAACAATAAAAGTACAAAGAGAAAAGCAGAATTTTTCTTTATCATTTTATATTTTCCAAGCATGGAATGACCCTTTCGTCCCTATAGCCTAGGGAACCTCACCACACGCGCAATAATTAATTGTAGTAGCAACTGAAACTTTTTGGCTTCAGGTCTATAAAAAACTATCGGTTGCGAACTTTTACCCGCCCGCACTTCGCCCTTTACTGCGCTCATCAGAGTTAACTACGCTTATCCAACGATCGGACGCAAATGTACACAACAAAAAATAGCACCGAGCTGATCAGCACCAACATGAACTGGTTTCCCTCCAACGAGTCTGCCGTCCGACCGAACAAGTTGGCATCCGCGCTATAAAGATGACTAGTGAGATCTGTGGGCAATTTCCCATCTGTCGTTTGAAGCCGCGCCAGCCCCTCTGTTCCCCAGCGCCCAAGTGTCAGGTAACTCGTAAGTTCCGTCCCCCAATTACTAATTGGGCTTATTACTCCCGCTAAAATCACTTGAGGCATGAGAGCTAGCGGCAAAACACTCATGACCCACTCCTCGGTCTTTGCAAACGCTGAGAGCGCCAGCCCAAATACAATCGCACTATTTCCAAGAATAAATAGAAAAATGAACGCTCCTGACGCAGATATCAGATCGTCTCCATAAAATGCCTTTAGCAAACCAAGAAATATCCCCAATTGCGCGATAAGGAACATCGAAAGAACCGTTTGCTTGCTTAAAATATAAACGAACGGAGAAAGATTTTTTCGGCGCTCGCTGAGATAAATCGGCCGCTCGCTCACCAACTCCTTCGCGGACAGCACCACCCCAAACCACACAGTCGATAAGGCTACTAAGAACAGCAGGGAAGATATCACCCCCCCATCTACCCGCAGACTCGGGAATGTCAATCTAATCAAAAGACCGATCACGATCGGCTGGACTAACGTCAGGGCTAAGTTTCTTTTATCTGCTAGCTTTAAGGCTAGATAGCGTCGCGATTGCCAATAGAGCTGGTCGAAATAAAAGGTTTCATGAGGCTGATTTTGGGAACGGCTAGTGGCGTTCGAATTGCTTTTCATTTCGCCGGATGGCGGTGAGTACAACTGCCTGGCTGACTCCCCTCGACTGAATTTCGAGTAGACATCAACAATTGTTTTTTCACCCAACTTCTGAATAAGTCCGTCAGGAGGCCCACTGTAGACACGATAACCTCCCGTGCCCACAAACTCCACACGGTCCATCGACTCTAAATCCTGAGGCTTATGAGTGACGAGTAGCACCGTAGTCCCTTGGGCGTTCAGTCCTTTTAAGCAGTCTAAAAAATCTTTCACGGATTCCGGATCTAATGGGCTCGTGGGCTCGTCCAGAAACAACAGTTTTGGTCTTCCCAAAAGCTCTACTGCGATTGAAACACGTTTTCTTTGTCCGCCCGAGAGATTCCCGACGTGAGTGCTCTGAATTTCGTTTTCATCTAACCCTAAATATGAAAGAATCTCTAGGATCTCTTCGTCGACTTGATCCTGATCTCTTCCTGGAGCCAGTCGGATCCGGGCGGCGAACCGGAGTGTATTTCTTACACTAAGCTGTCTATGGACTATATCTTCTTGCGGCACATACCCGATCTGATTTCCTAAGAAATCTCGGCAATCATCCAAAGAATAGCCGTAGATCCGAATCTCTCCTGACGACGCGCTCGTTTCGCCGTTAAGAAGCTTCAAAAATGTGGTTTTTCCAGATCCGCTCGGCCCCATAATCGCGACTAAGGCAGGCGCATCCAGAAAGAAATCTGTCGGATGCAGTCCGACCCGGCCATTTTCAAATATTTTCGATATACCCGTCGCGACAATAACTGGCTCAGATTGGTTATCTACGGCTTCGGCGCGCAGCCGCAAAGTAAAAAATCCAATAGATAACTCATCAGCATCGTTCAGAACGGTCGGCTTACTAATTCGCCGCTTATTGATAAAGGTACCATTACTACTTCCGAGGTCCTCTACGTACAACCTCTGATTCTTGTGAAATATCCTCGCGTGACGTCTGGAGGCGCTTGGATCTCGAATAACATACCCACAACCAGAGCCCCGTCCAATAATGATCTCGTCAGAAGTCGCCATGAGTTCAAATAACGTCTTATCTCTTGCAGGAGATGGACTCAAAATAAGCCTTACAGCCTCCGCACCAGAACCGAGGTTAATCAGCTCGTCATTACCAATCGGCATGAACTCGTTCGCCCGGAGACTTTCTCCATTGATATATGTTCCATTAGAACTACCCAGATCAGCGATCATTACCTCGCCGCGGTCGATGTTAATGGCACAATGCCGGCGCGATACATTTGCCCACGTTGCAGGCAGGGTGATATCCGACTCGGCGTTCTTGGACTCTCGCCCGACGATGTAGCGACCGTCCGCCTCTAACTCAAAGACAATAGACTCCGATCCGTGCTGAACCGTGATGAGAGATTTTTGGCGACTCATAGCCTGCCCCCCCCGCGCGTGTTTCGGTAATGTGCCTTACACGTTAAAGAAGCTGGACACTATCTGTAGAAATCTGAATCGTCCAACAGTTCCTGGCGTCCTGTTACAGACTTTCGTTTTCGGCTTTATCAACATGCCACTATAAAAAGCTCGTTCCACTCTAGCAAAAAACACTATGCAAGTCGGAATTGTCCAGCCCTGAACCGCCCCGGGTTTTGCGGAGGCTGGTTGGTTTTAATCATGCTGCTTTTGAGCATTCCTGCTGACTACGTTCGTATAGCGCCTCAAACTCTGCGGGTGGGATATGGCCGATGGGTCCAAGGAGTCGTGTTTGGTTAAACCAATGCACCCAATTGAGCGCCTCCCACTCCAGCGCCTCGATCGTCTTCCAGGGACCGTTCTTGCGCACGACTTCTATCTTGTAAAGACCGTTGATGGTCTCGGCAAGGGTATTGTCGTAGCTGTCTCCGGTGCTGCCTAAAGAGGAATCGATCTCAGCCTGCAAGAGCCTCTCGCTGTAGCGGATGGAGACGTACTGAGAGCCCTGCCGCTGTGGTGTATCAACCCACCTTTGTCGAGCTGCGTGCATAGAGCGCCTGCTCCAGGGCATCCAGAACAAAGTCCGTCTTCATGTTACGGCTAACGCGCCAGCCCACAATAAACCGATAGAACACATCGACAATAAAGGCCACATACGCAAACCCCTGCCAGGTCGAGACAAAGGCGAAGTCAGCCACTCAGAGTTGGTTGGGGCGCTGTGTGGTGAAGTTACGGTTAACCCGATCCAGAGGGTTAGTAGCTGCAGGGTCGGGCCAGGTGGTCTTCACGCCCCCCCTCGTACGGCTCCCTCAAGGCCAAGCTCTCGCATCAGGCGCTCCACGGTGCAGCGGGCCGCAACAGCGACTCCCTCTCGATGCAATGCCAGCCAGACCTTCTCAGCCCCATAGACCTCACGGTTGGCTCGCCAGATCCGATCGATCTCACGCTTAAGCACATCGTCCCTCTTGGCCCTGTCCGACCGAAGCTCAGGGCTGCGAAGTCGCGCGGCATGACGTCGATACGCCGATGGGGCGACCTGCAAAACTCTGCAAATCGGCTCGACCCTAAAGCGGCTTCGATGCTCATCAATAAAGGCCCACGCTACTTTAAACGGCGGTCGAGCTCCGCCTGGGCGAAAAAAGCGCTCGCGAGCTTCAAAATCTCATTGGCCCGCTTGAGCTCTCGCACCTCTAGTTCCAGCTCCTTGACCCGAGGGCACTGGCCGCCTCATTGCCCGCCGCCTTACCTTCAGCCTTGGCAATTCAGTTCCTCAAGATCTGTGCCGTGCAGCCAATCTTCTGGGCCACCGACTCAATGGCAGCCCACTGAGACTCATGATGTTCACGCTGCGCTTAGACCATGCGAATCGCTCGCTCTCGCAGCTCTGGGGAAAATCTTGTTTGTCTGTTTATAGCTCCATCTTCTCAAAGGTTGGAGCCTCCGCAAAACCCGGGGCGGTTCACTAGGCGAGGCGCGATTCCGATTAGTAGTAGGTATACCGCGGTAAGGTCAATTACCCGCAATACACTCAGAGAACCTCTGCGTTCCCGGCTGAAGACCTCGGGAGAGGCACTCTTTAACAATGTTCTCGCTAGTGATGGGCCTTTTCCCGGTGGTCGCGCCACGAGCCTTCAGCCTTGCCTCAAGTTGTCTCATTTCTCTTATGCTTGACTGCTTATCACCAGCCCTTAGAGCCGTCCAATAAAGTTGGCGAGCTCTCCAAACCTCAGGAGGGGCATCTTTTACCATCTCTTTCCACTCATCCGGCTGCCCGAGCAACCAGGCATGGTGATCGCTATAAGTTTCGACACTTCTTATTAAATTACTTACCGCCACGGGGTAGTTTTTATCGACACCGAAACCCATCGTATAAATCAAAGCGAGATTCGAGTAGGCGTTCGTATGCCCCAACCTGGTCCCTCGAAGATTCCATTCAAGCGCACGCTTCGGATCAGGTTGAACCTCTGGTACTTCGCTGGTTAAGTATATGTAACCCAAGGTAGTCGCCGGGCTACCTCGGTAGGCTAAGTTTTTCTCGGCTGAACCGAACTCATGGCGCTCGATTCCGTACTGGATCGACCGCTCTAACAAAGAGATCGCCATCGTCACATTTGGCGGCACTCCCTGCCCTCGCTTGTAATACAAAGCCAGGTTACTCATTGCCAAGGGATCGTTGAATCGGCGTACTAACTGATCGTAGGCGACTGTCACCTTTACATCGTCGTTACGAGCCTTCGCTTCTTCTACCTCCTGCCACAGTCGAACTCGATCAGCGTTTTGCGCCAGCCCGTCACTCGAAAAAAGAGATATGGCAAGAAAAGAAATCTTTACCAGTAGGATCTGATAACGGCTCATAAACCTCGCCCTACGAACCAGCGATGCAAGCCGAAAACTCTTTAGTACCTGGTTTTAAACCTTTACGAAGGCAATTCGAAATAACAGAAGGAATTCGATCTGACTGGCTCGCTTTGGATACATCGCGGGTTAGTCCCGTTGGGGCAGAACCCCCAACTGAAACAAATTGGTTTTTCGACCACTGCCCCGACCAAACAATCGCGCCATCTCGCGAGTACTCCACGCCGGCACCATCACGTTGGTCGTCTTTCCAACCCCCGATATACGATCCGCCATCAGCCCAAGTAAAGGTTCCCTGACCAGATCGGAGGCCCCGCATGAACTGGCCTTCATACCGATCACCATTGGGCCAGCGATAAACACCCGATCCGGTGATCTCGCCACGCTCGTACGTTCCCTCATAACGCTCGCCTGAAGGCCAGGTCTGCACACCTCGTCCATGAAACGCGTCGCGCTGAAAGCTACCCGTATATCGTCGCCCGTCGGGCCATGTGTAAGTGCCCTGACCGTCCGGTAAACCGTAGGCCCAAGATCCCTCGTACCTCTGACCGCTCGCACCAATAAAGACACCCCGGCCAAAAGGTTGACTATTCCGCCACTCCCCAGAGTACGAGCTGCCGTCAGGCCACTTGAAGGTTGCCACCCCGCTCTGCGGCGGCGTTGCCACGCATCCCTCGTTCAATAAAAATACGAGGAGGGCAAACAACCCCGCCCACCATTTACGGGCAGGTACGGGCAAGCGCGGCCGATCCAACCAAACGCGGCCTAACAACTGTCATTCCATCCCGAGTTATCAAGCCTTATTCCCCCGCAATACACTTTGAGAACTGCGCTGATCCGGGTTTCAAACCTCTTTTCAAGCACGCCTGAACCGCCTCGACGGCTGTCTTACTTGAACTCGACATCTCCCTCTGAGGTGAATCGTTGGACCTTCTATCGCTAGGGCTTGCAAAGTTACCCCTCCCCGTAGGCGAATCGTCCCTCCACTCCCCATCATAGGTGGACCCATCTGGAAATGTCTTTTTTCCCTGTCCGTGCCGTACGCCTGACAAGAACTCTCCCTCGTATTTTTCGCCGCTTGGGAACGTAAGGACTCCCCGCCCAGCTCGCTCGTTATTGGAAAAATCCCCTCGGTACACACTACCGTCCGGCTTTGTCTCAGTTCCCTTCCCCTGCCGCTGATCGCTTACCCACGTACCCGCGTAAACAAGACCTCCTACAAAGTAATTAGTCCCGAAGCCACTTCGCTTATCGTCGCGAAACTCCCCAATATAATACTCTCCGTCCGGCCAGTCGAAGCGCCCGACACAATTCGTCCATGTGGCATTTTTATTCTTTGGACATGGAGGCAGTGAAGACTGCGCGTGAGCGTCAAGCCACGCGGTTACTAATAGCAGCACAGCAAATAAACGAGTCATAGATCAGCTAGCAGCACAGCAAATAAACGAGTCATAGATCAGCACCCAACCGTCGCCATCATTGCCCTGCGATACACTTAGAGAATTGGGGGGTACCCGGCTTTAGACCCTTCCTTAAACAATCGTTTACGATCTCAACACCCGTCTTTTTATTTGACTCTCGAGTAGTTGGGTCTGTGATATCTGGACTCCCTCCAGCGCCGAAAGGGAAACGCGCCGTATCAATCGCAAAGGGTTGCGATAACTGATCATCGCGCCACATCCCAGACTCTTTTACTGAGCCGTTTGGGTTGTACTGGATTCCTTGACCGTTTCGCTCGTCATCCTTCCACTCACCGACGTACTTCGCGCCGTCGGGGGATGTATACGTCCCCTGACCGTTACGCTTCCCGTCCAGAAACTCACCGACGTACTTCGCGCCGTTGGGGAATGTGTTCGTCCCCTGACCGTTACGCTTCCCGTCCAGAAACTCACCGACGTACTTCTCGCCGTCGGGGGATGTATACGTCCCCTGACCGTTTGGCTTGTCATCCTTCCACTCACCGACGTACTTCGCGCCGTTGGGGAGTGTGTGCGTCCCAAAGCAATTCGTCCATACAACCGACGTATCCGTCGGACATGGAGGCAGTGAAGACTGCGCGTTGGTAGTCAGCGACAAAAAAACCATCGGAAAAATACTGCATTTTTTCATTTCATTTTAAAGCGATAAATACTAGGCCCTCCGCGAATCCACTTCCCTATGACGTATCAACGAAGATAGCTACCTACAGGGATAGTCCGACTCTTTTAAGTCCATCGGGCTAATCAAAGTTCCATTTTCGAAAATTCCTTTTTGAGTTACGACACAATTAACATATAGTATTCCGACCTTTAGGTCACCGTCTTTCCAATCACCAACTTGCCGTATCTCACTGCCAAAACTTTGAGTAATTTTCGCTCCAGCACCGTTGAGTTTATTTTTCGAGAACGTCCCAACGTATTGCGAACCATCCGACTCGCGGAGCGACCCCTCCCCCACGAGCACACCATTAGTAAAACGCCCTTTTGCAACTTTTCCGTCCGACCAAGTCTTCGTACCTTGGCCCGTCTGCGCGTTGTTTCTAAACGAGCCCACATACTTCGTCCCGTCGGGCGATGAAAGTGCTCCCTGCCCCGTCAGCGTCAAAGATTGGTGCTCGCCTTCGTAAATTCGACCGTTAACGTAGGTTATCTTCCCTTTCTTATCAGGGATATCGTTAACGAACAGGCCCTCGTATCGTTTGACGTCTCCAGCGGCGCTGGTGTATGGCGGATCGAAGGTATCTAACCCGAAGCAGTTATTCCAAACGACCGACGTATCCGTTGGGCACTCGGACGAGCTTCCCGTACTCGGCTCGCCAGAATCAGGAATTGGAATCGGGTCGGTATCAGGTGTAGACCCTTCGACTGGAACATCCGGCGAGGCGCCTCTTTGGTTGAACCAGATTGCGCCAATAAAAAAAATAGAGACTACCGCAACCAGACCCCAACGATCCCATTTCGGTTGCGACAGCGGCTCAGGTTGCGGCGACTCAGGCTCGGGTGCTGGCTCAGTTCGCTGCGGCTCAAACCTCATCAATTGCCGAAACTCCGCGACTGACTGAGGGCGTTCCGCTGGCTTAAAGCCCAATGAAGCGTCCACCGCTTTAAGAAGGCCCGCGCTGTACTGTCCTTGCTGCGTTTGTTCGAGAGACACTAAAGAGTCCTGGAACGCGCGCGATGACGCCGCAGGCGGCCGTTTTCCGGTCATCAACCGATACAGCGTCGCACCCAGCCCATAAATGTCGGTCCATGGACCGAGCTTACCGACATCAATATCCGCACTCTCTTGCTCAATCGCAGCATAACCGGCTGACGCAACTTTCACGCTTTTTGTATGGCTCGAGATCGCTTGTCGGGCAGAGCCGAAGTCAAGCAAAACGACCGTGCCATCACTCTTAACAAAAATGTTCGAAGGTTTGATATCAAGATGAAGCAAGCGCGTGCGATGAACCTCATCGAGACCGTCTAACAGCTGCTGAACGATAGGGTTCAGTACACTTTCCGAAAGCGGTCCACGGGTTTTAGCCAGCGACTCTAACGACTCCCCATCGCAATACTCCATTACGAGATAGGCAGTGCCGTTATCTCGAATGAAACGAATCGCCCCGACAATATTTTTATGCCTGAATCTCGTTAAGCTTCGCGCTTCTTCGACAAAGTGATTCATTCCCCAGTCAAAATCGGCTCGATCCTGATCGTCCTGATTTGGAATGACCGTTCGCCCGGAATCACGATGCGCGAACTCTTTAGGGAAGTACTCCTTGATTGCAACATCACGCGCTAAATTCTCGTCGAAGCCGAGATAAGTGATTCCGAAACCACCCTGACCGAGCACCCTCTTTATTCGGTACTCCCCGATTACCGATCCAATACTAAGTTCTCGCGGCATAAGCTAGGACCCGAAAATACTAAGTTCAATCGGCCCGATGGTTAGCGTGCCATTAGCGGGGAATCGCAGGGGCTCTCCGGACAATTTCTGGCCATTCAGGAAAGTCCCGTTCGCCGACCCGAGATCTCGGATAAAAACACCCGCGCTAGATACTGAGATCTCCGCATGCCGTCTCGACACGCCGTTATCAACAATCACCAAGTCGCATACATCTCGATTGCGGCCGATGACGAACGTCTGGCTCCCGCGGGAGCTCACATTAAACTCTAAACGCACAATGTTACCCATCGAGTCAAAGCCAGACAGCACCCATCGACTTGCGTTTAAGTCATCTCCAATATCGGTGTTCCGATAATTCTCGCCGAATTTCGGGCTTAAGTCTTGTCGGCTCACCGCCGGCGCTCCGTAACGATTTGCTCCAAGACTCCCGGGAAGGCAATAAAAAACAATCAGTGCGACAGAAACACCGAAGAGTCCGAGCCAGATAAAACCGACGACCACAGCTAGAGCGTCATTTTCCGATTTCTCGATCGATATAGCTAGTACGACAAAAAGCAGAAAGAGTATCCATCCGAGAAATATTCCCCATAACCACCACCCGCTTCTATCGGTATCGTGTAAACGCCGCACCGACAAAGCAAGAGAAGGGAAAAAGGTACCAACTACAAAGAGCGTTGCCAGAGGACCGGTACCCTCCAAAGAAGTTCGTCCCCAACCGATAGCGATATCAACCATCACGCACCCGAACCCTAAAACGAAAGAGAATAAAGTCCACCACCAAAACTCGGATCGTGATGCCCGGCCGCTGAAGTCAAAATACTTTTTGAAACCAGACTTAACTGCGTCACCAAATGTCATTGCCGGCCCATCGCAGAACTAACCCTAACCTGAAGGGTAACTGTACCTAAGGTAACAACCCCCGACCTTGTGACGCGCATCGGCGACTGACCACACGACTGGCCGTTCACTTTAGTGCCGTTACTTGAACCAAGATCTGCACACCAAAGCTCGCCTTGAGCAACAAATAACTTGGCGTGATGGCGCGATACCGTCGAATCTGAGATCACGATGTCGCACGATGTATCCCGACCAAGAACCAATGGGCTCGACTCAGTATGTCGATGCTCGATAACGGTGATTCGCAGACTGTCATTAGAACTCGTGAACCCGGCAAGCTCCCACTGGTTCGAGCGTCGCTCAACAGGCGCCTGCTCTAGAGCAGGTCTACGATCTCTACCTCGGATAACAACAGCAACCGCTGCGCCGAAAACAGCTACCGCTCCAATTACAAACGCGAGAAGAGTGAGGACGTCCGATCCATCTTCGGCACTGCCGACTGTCTCAGATTTCGCTGAATTAGCGCCGGTCTCACAGCCGCTCCGGATCTCCTCCGGATTCGCCCCGTTATCTTTCGCAAACCAAAACGCTGCGGGCGCTTGGATTGCATAGCTGAATCCTTGGACATTGACGGTATCACCCTTACTCGTTTCTTCAATGGCACCTGCGGCGCTGATGCCGACTAAATTTCCACACCCGTCAATTAAGGCACCCCCGCTGCTTCCTCCGCTCGTTACAGCAGTGTGCTGCACGAGCGGCCAGTTTGGGTTATTTGGTAAGTCCCTGGTCAGCAACCGGCTAACAATCCCTTGAGTCACGGTCGCCTCAACGAAGCGCTGATTAATGTCTTCGTAAGTACCGCCTGGCAAATCGGCAGCAGCAGGAAAGCCAATGGCGAAAACTACTTGACCCTTCGCGAGTACTTTTGTGGTCATTGAAACAGTTGGAGTTTCAATTCTGAGTACGCGTAACAGAGCTAAATCTTTGGCTCGATCTTGTGCAACTACTTCCGCTTCGTCATCGCGAACCTCACCAGCTGACGTTTTCCATTGCACGTAAACTTTATCGGCTCCGACGACCACATGCTCATTGGTTAAAATAAACCCTGCGCGGTCGATCACTACCCCTGACCCGACTGCGTTGAACTCCAGACGTGTGCCTTTCTGATCGAGATTAATCACCCGCACAACACTTTGCTCGGCTCTATCGATCACCGATGACGCGAAAGCTGTCGGGGCGTCGGCTACGAGAAACGCTGTAACAGCAACGAATGCAGCGGCACTACTGACTCTTATCATTCTTTTTTTCTTCAGGTTGCGACTGTAAAGGAAATGCAGGCCCCGGACCGGGCGTTAAACTGCCATTACCTGGCACAGCATTTGGGGGCTTAATTTGAGGGACTCCGGGACTGCCGGGAACTGGCTCTTTAGCCTTTAACTCCGGCGTCGCCGTAGCGCCATTACCCACCGAATCTCCCGATGGTTTCTTCACAGTTTCGACTGGCTCCGCCTTTTTCTGAGGCGAAACTTCTTGGGGCAGTGCGGGGTTCGGTACTGGGCCAGTCGGGGGCACATCCGCCGGTACTTTCTGCCCCTCTCCTAACGATGGAGGGACGCCAAGGTCGCCTTCTACAACTGGTTTTGATTTCTCACTTTCGCTCTTATTGGACCTCGAACCAGGCGACACTCCTTTACCGGCACTCTCATTACGCCGCTTCTTTGAATCCGGCTCCGCGGGTTCCGTAGCCGGTGTCTTAGGCGAGACATCCTCGTTGCGAGCCGTCGAATCGGGAATATCAACAGGCTGCGGTACAGTTGAGCCCGGTACCTCGCCGCTAATCTTGGGAATCTCGAACGCCCTGACCTTATCTGCCACTGTGGACAAAGTCCCCGCGGGCGGCGCTACAGACAAAAAACCACTTCCCAAACCGATACCAACGAGTAACGAGATAACGGCGGCGCTGACGCCAAACGCCAAGCGCCATGACGAATTTTTTTGAGATCTTACCTCGCTGCTCGAGGACTGCTCGATTAGAACTACCGCGATTGTGGTGTTGTCTTGACGTCGCTTATTTTTATCACTCACCGCCCCGAGCAACTTATTCACAATTGCCCGCGCACCTGCCGACTTCTGCGCACTCACTAAAACGGCAATCTCTTTTTCGGCCAAAGTAAGCAACCCATCGGAGGCAAGAATTAAGACATCCCCCCTTCGAAGCGGCTCCGGGACATCCTTGACATCAACTAAGTCAATCGGAGCACCGGATACTGCTGATCGCAGTGCGTTTCGATCTCGATGGCCTGCGGCTTCCTCTGACGTCAACTTTCCTTTTTTTACGGCGTCGTCTAGCAACGGCGCCATGGAATGATCTTCATTGAGGCGGTGAACCTTTCCGTCCCTCACGCGCAGTAGTAACGAATCACCAACGCTAATCCACGAGACGCCCTCTTCGGACACCACCGCAGCAACTAGGGTACTTCCCATACCCTCGAGTTCCGAATTTTTTTTGCCGATTACTTCGAGATCCTTATTTGCGCGCTCTAACGATCCAAACAAACGAAACGGCGTCTTTATCTGCGCGTAGTCGGTGAAGAACGCGCTGACAAATGCATCCACACTCGTACGAGAGGCAACCTCCCCACCCTGATGACCCCCCATGCCATCCGCAAGGACCACCAACAACGATTTGCCGTCATTGAACGACCGATGCGTGACCGCATCTTCTTGGCGCTCCCGAGCACCGAGTATCTGGTCGGAGAACACTCCGTCATTCGCGCGAACCAGAGTTGGATTCATATAGCGCCCTCGGATGGCGGGAATTCGTTACTACCAGCCAAACTCAGCACTGCAAAATGGGACAAAGCAAAGCTTTGTTTGACCGATACCAATCACTTCCCGTCCCTTTAACTCCATCGGCTGCAGCACCGGCTCATCGCCCACGTACGTGAGATTCGCGCCACCCCCGTGTTGGATGAAGAAACGCCGCCCTTTATGGTCGTAGGTCACTACGGCATGTCGATCTCTAGAAATTTCACTATCGCCAAAGTTAAGCGAAATGCGCTCAGACTCGCTCCGCCCAATGCCGTTAACACCGAAACCAATCGGGCACGATTTACCCCTTCCTGGTCCATCAATCACGACTAACCAACCGACAACAAGCTCCGCGTCTTTGTTGGAAGCCACTGCTCCGTCGGATGTTGTCGACTTTGGTCGATAGATCGTCGTCTTCGGATCCGTATCATCGTCTCCGCCCGAACCAGTCGAGCCAATCTTGACCGTCTTATCACTGGAGAAGTCCGGTCTACGCATAATTCGTGTCGTGTCATCGTCCGCCATAAATCCTCCCTCCGACTAGTCAAACACTTTGAACTGCAAACGAACCTCAGCTAGCTCAACAATATCGCCGTCATGCACGTCTATCGCTGTCACGGAAACACCATTAACCATCGTTCCATTCGTTGATCCCAGATCTGACAGCCTGAAAAGGCCTTCCCGGGTCCGATGTAGCTCGGCATGCCGCCCCGAAACAGATGAGTTTGTTATCACAATGTCGTTTTGAGCGGCTCGTCCCAACGTCACAGCGGCTCGTCGCACCTCGTACCGTGTCTCATCACCGTCGAGTCCGCGGAACTCTGCTACCAGCCGGTTTTCAATCTCCCGCTCACGCCTCAATCGGCGATACCGGATAAAGCCCCAAATTCCACCGGCGACAACTAAGGCACCCGACGCAAGTGCCCACCAGTAAGCCACTAAAAAATCTTTCACTTTTTCTGGTGTTCCGCGACGATCTGGGAACTCGAAATCCGTTTGTACTTTTGTCGTCTTCTTACCAGCGTCGATCAAATTTACCGACACTGTTTGCTTGCCGTAGTACGCCGATCCATCGAAGGTGACACGACCACCTACGTCGACCAGAGATAGAATCTGCGTCTGCAGATCTACAGGAACGTTTTTGTCACTTAGGTCGATGAAAACGCCGCCAGTTTTGTCCGCCATTACCCGCAGCGACTGCATAGCTGGAGAGTCTGAAGGGCGCTCTGCGATCCCTAGTGTCACTACGGGAACATTTAGACGCTTAGCCTGGGCGACAACGTCTTCCAAGCGGTACGCAGTATCCTCAGCTTTACCATCAGACACCACGACCAACACCTTCCGCTCCGCCCGCTCATCTGTGAGCTTTTCAAGCGCCAAAGACACTGTTCGATTGAGTTCTGTCGACGCCCCAACCGCCGAGAACGGCATATTTTCTGATCGCAAATCCGAGCGAGGCGTCTGAAACGGGAAGAACACGCTCAAGGATTGCGCGAAGGTTGCCAAGCCGATAACGACATGTTCGGGCCGACTTCCAATAAGTCCATCAACTATCTTTGGATAAAGCTCGCTAGTTGTTTTATTCCGACGAGGATCGCTGACGTCAAATACTGCAAGCAGGGCTGTTCTTTGTCCCTCGCTCGGATACTTTTTTATACTGTCACGGTCTACGTTTATCTTTTTTTGCGCCACATCGACCGTTAGCTGACTGGGCCGAAATGAAGCATCGTGTCGGTAGTCGCATACCACAATTGATTTTTTCTTTTGAGCCTTGTCTGCACTGGAGGAGCTCGACTTACAGACAACACTTGATCCGGCGTGATTCAAATCCGGAAGGACAACTTCAGCCCGTACTCCTGATGTCACAGCGTACAGCGATACGACGGTGCTCAGTATCAAGAACGGAATTTTGTCTATCTTTTTCATGTGACCAACCACTCAAAATGGTCCAGCCAAACCCGATCAACGATTCGGGTAGAGCCATAGAATCATCAGGGTATCGCATCGTCCGACGCGATGCACCTCGAGAACTCTGGGGTGCCAGGTCGAAGACCTTTTTGGAGGCATTTATCGACCAGGCTCGGGCCGGTGTTAGAACTGGAGTTCCGCGAAGCCCGTCGGGTCCGCTCCAGCTCCGCCTCAAGCGTTTTGATTTTTTCTTTAGCCGCTGCAAGCTCCGCCTCTACCGCCATGCGCGCCAGGTCTCCGTCTGAAAGCGGCTCATTTTTTTGATCGCTAACTCCCGTAGACGGATTAAAGGACAGCGCGCTATCTCGCTTGAACAATGTCCGATCAACCACCTCATAGCGAACTAACCCGCCATTCCAAACGCCCTGTCGAATTAGCTGGCCAGTAGGTCCAAACTCGATGCCGTACCCTCGCCGGATGCCTTTATCGTATTGCCCGACAAACTGAACTCCATCTTTAACAATAAACGCCCCAACCCCGTGAAACATGCCTTGATAAAATTCTCCGTCATAAAAATCGCCGCTAGGGTACTTGAAAATACCGATACACCCCGTCCATTCCTGTAATCGCTTTCTGGAATCACATTTAGGCGGATTCGCTAAGGTGCTTTCAGCGTAAAAAATTAGGAGAAGAGCAGCACAGATGAGTCGTACTAGGCTATTTTTAATCACGGTAGCTTGACCCCCCCACTCGCAATACAGGTTGAGAACTCTTGGCTGCCCGGCTTGAATCCGCGGCTCAGACACTGCTGAACAACTAAAATCCCCGGTTGCTTAGCACTACCGCCTTGCGATTGAACTTTTTTCTCGAGATCTTCGTTTCTCTTTCGTAACGCATCAAGTT
>Ga0194130_10004791_pt1 | contig 16865 bp, 11 predicted proteins | sample TA2KigsurfametaG_FD_160084 | JGI IMG/M metagenome (GOLD analysis project Ga0194130, IMG submission 160084) | Freshwater microbial communities from Lake Tanganyika, Tanzania - TA2015050 Kigoma 12 surface | ecosystem: Environmental > Aquatic > Freshwater > Lake | place: Tanzania: Lake Tanganyika... | reverse complement strand
AGGATATATATATATATATATATATATATACTAAAATATATTTTTTGTGAAAAATTCATTTGAAAGATGTGTTGGAACGCAAATGTATCAATCAACACATATATATTTGGACTATTTGCTTGTATATTTGCATTTTTCAATAATAAAATTAGTTTTATGAGTGTTCTATTCATTCAATCTTGGTTGTCTATGCAACTTATCGAATATTTTATTTGGAGTAAAAAATTTTCAAATCGTTTATTATCTCAAATCGCATTATTGCTTGGGGTGTGTCAACCTATATTTGGTATTTTATCTATTTCAAACCATACTGCCGTTAAGTATATTGCATTAGTTGGTTATTTATTGTTTGTTATAGTTACTATGTTAATAAAACCATGGAGTAAGATTGATTTTACATCAGTAAAAGGTCCAAATGGGCATTTGTCTTGGAAATGGTTAAACTATCCTATAAGTATAATCTTAATATGGTTTATGTTTTTATCTATCAAATTTGTTGTTATGGGTGAATGGTTCATATTAACTTTGTTGACTGTTGGTTTAGCAGTAACATATGCGTTATATCATAATACTTTAACATGGGGTAGTTTATGGTGTTGGTTTGCAAATTTTGCTTCGTTATTTATCATTGCTAGGGTGTTTTATGATGATGTTTGTATATATTTACACCCTTGAACAATTACACCTTTTTTTCGTGACGAGCGAAATCACATCAGCGTTGTAAACCATAGTTTAACTTTTTTTATATTTATTGCGAACCGCGGAATAAATATAACTGATATATCATGTGCGAATTACACATCCCAATCCAAATTATTAAATATAAAAAAAGAAAAAATAGTATGGCAACTTTCGGGCTAAAAAATCAACATATCGCATCATATTACCAAGCCAACTCACAAAAACTCACGAAAACTCACGAAAACTCACAAAAAACTCACGAAAACTCACGAAAAACTCAAAAAAATGAGCAAAATTCAGCCATTTTTATTCACTTTTCATCACTCCATCAAAAAAGTGTTATGATAAATGATGCGCCTACACGGCCAAAACCATAAATTCAGCCAAATGAGTAAAAACTCACGATTTTCAAACCTTTCTTTTTTTTCATAAAAAAACGTGTATTTTTACTCTTTTTTTCCCCAAATTTTTACTCTTCAACTAAAACACCTCCGCTTCTCTCCGTTTAAAATGGGTAAAATTCAGCCTTTTTTTCAGCCGTTTTTTTGAAGAACAACCATACAACCTTAACATTGAAACTCATCACGTTAAAAGTGAAAAAAACACGCTACCCGTGCAGACCCACGGCTGAATTTTTTGAGCACGAAAAAAACCCTCAAAAAAACCGCATCAATATGGTAAGCAAAAAAATGAGCAAAAAAACGTGATTTTTCAAAAAATGAGCAATTATGAGTTTTTCGGTTTTTTCTTATGCTCTCATGGTGTTAAAACTCAAATATTTATGGTGTGGCTTAATAGGTAAAACGCGTTTTTTTTCAGTTTTCCTCCCCGTGGACGGTTTTGTCGCACCCGTAGAGAGTGAGCAGCGAGTTTGAATGAGACGATAATACATAATACTACCGGGCTTAAAAATGTGAGTTTTGATAAAAATATAAAAATATTTTGTATGTATATATCAAATTATTCATATAAAATAAATTATGACCTTGCACCAATGCTTATATTGTGATAGATTATTTAACAAAATGTCAAATTATAAATCACATCTTGAAAAAAAGACGTCGTGTAAAAAACACCCATCTTTTTCAACACCCGGAGCCATGTCGCACGCATTATTACATTCGTCGTCGTCGTGTTCGTCGTCAAATGACATTGAAATATTGCCGTCCATGTATAAAAAAATAGTAAAACCGGCACAAGGACAAGGACAAGGACACGGTATAATAGAACAAGGACAAGGACACGGTATAATAGGACAAGGACCCGGACCCGGACCCGGACAATGTCAACCAGATAATGTAGATGATGTATTGTACCAGTGTAATTTTTGTTTGTACTCCACAAATCGCAACCACAATTTAAAACGACATTTACAGTCGTGTCGTATTCGCAAAGAAGAAAACAAAGACAAGGAAGAAATTTTCAAGGAATTGGTTATGAAATACAACGAATTAAAAATAGAACACGACCAGTTGTATGAATCTATTTTAGAATTGAAGAAAGACAACATCTCGCGCCCGTCTTTTCAGATTGTTCCCGAACCAACGTCCAAAGACCATCAAATACAAATTCCACAAACCGCAAACCACATCAACAACATTCATACAAATAACACGCAAACCAACAACACGCAAACCAACAACACCGGCACCATCAACAACAACATCATATTTCAGTTTGGCAAGGAGGATTTGTCAAAAATAGACGACAAATTCATAACGGACGCATTGAAATTGTCGGGATATTTTATACCAATCAAAATGGTGGAAAACATACACTGTAATCCGTTGTATCCGCATTTTCATAATGTCTACATATCAAACATTGACAAAGGAAAGGCAATGATTCATACCGGAGAGAAGTGGGAACTGAGTAACTATAATGCGATAAGCGACAATTTATTAGATAAATCGGTGAATTTAATTGAAGAGCGGGTGAAAGAAATCGCGACATCCACCGCCACGTCTGTGAATCGGAAAATGGCGATTGACCGCAAGATGAAAGTCCTTGAAAAGATTAAACAAATTGACTACGACGACGAAAACAATGACAATTTAGATGACAACGAATTGCGGCGGAGAGATTATTTACGCAAAATGAGCAAAGACGGCATCAAGTTGGTGTTGTATAATAAACGAGACACCATTCGGCAGGGTAAAAATAATAATAATTAGAGGCGCTTTATCGCGCTCGCTTACGCGCTTACCGCGGTTGTAATTTGAACGGGTTGAACGGTCAGCACTTGTGAGGATTGCGCACTTTCGCCCAAGATGTTTGTAACAAACACAGTGATGTAATAAATGGATTCATCAAACAACAGCACGCCGTCTTGGTTTGTTGCTGGTAATACCACGCTTAATATACCCACGCCAATATCGCGGTATATGTTTTGTGTGTATAATACGTTGGCAGCGCCGTCGCGCGAATAATACACATTAATGGACGTAATTTGAGAACCGCCGTTGCTTGCCATAGAAAACCCGAGGTATATACCCGCGGCGTCTCGTGTTGCGTATTCATACAAGTTATACGGCTGGCTGGGCGTGGTCACCGTTTTCACGGTGTATATGTTAGAGGATGGCCCCAGGATGGACGCATTCCGCGCAAACACACGAAAATGAAAAGTTATGCCACTGCCTAGACTGTTTCCGTTCAAATTGGTAAGCCAGTACGTGGGATTGCTCGCCGGTTGTGAAGTCGTTAAATTCACCCACGTGGACAAATCATATGAATAATCCACCGAATACACCGCAATGTCAGAGCCACCGTTGTTAATTGGCGCGACCCAGGATAAACGAATGTTGTGGTCATTCAATACACCCGTCCCGGTAGTCAAAATATTGGAATACGCCGCAACCGCATATAGTGCCGTCGGCGCCCCGGGTGCCTGCATAGTAGAGGTTGACACAATTTGTGACACCGGCCCGTAGCCGACGTTATTGTATGGCGACACGCGCACATAATACAGCGTCTGGTTTGTAATGCCGGTAATGATGTAGGTGGTCGGCGGCTCCACATTTGGATTAGATTCATTATTCAGTGAATAGAACTCCCACAAGCCGTTGACGTCGGTGGTGTATTCCAATTTGTAGCCAATGATGGGCGAACCGCCGTCATCCGTGGGTTTAGTCCAAGATACGGGAATGGAAATGTCGCGCCCGCCAATAAGCGCAATTCTGGAAGGAATGCTTGGAACGGAAAATGTGCGCTGAACTATGGTTGCGGGGTACGCCGACGGCCCCATTTTATTGGCGGCATACACACGAATGTAATACAACGCATTGTTTTGCAGGCCAGTAACTTCCAAATATTGGTATCCGCCCGAAAATTCAAACGGAATCGTAGTAAACACCGTCCAGTTTTTATTGTCAAGAGAATACGTGACCGTGTATGAAACAATGGGGTAGCCGCCGTTGGAGGTTGGCGGCAGCCATGATATGGAAATCTTGTTGTTGCCGCGCTGTCCGGTAAGGTCGGTTGGCGGTGTGAGCGCAAGCGTGGGAATATTGGTTGTGGTTTGAAGCCCCGCCTTGTAGGTGTAGGGCCGTATGTAATTGTATAACGGGACATTGGGGTCGTAGCACAGCGTCATTTCCTTTCCCGGCACGTTGCACGCGGAAGTAGAACCGCACAACACCGGCGTGCGATTACACACCAGCGAGTTCCCAGAAACCGGCAAGCCCGACGTGTTTGGATTGGTAAATGTATCGGTTTGAACGGCAAACCCTTTTTTCCGTATTAATTGACTGCGTGATGCCAGCGCATAGCGCTGTGCTTTTGTGGAATTACCGGAATTTGTTTTATGTTTTAATATTTCCACTTTTCGTCGTTCGTCTAATTGTTTTTGGGTGAATTCCGGGTAATACGAAACCGGCGTGTAACGAGACCAAAACTGCGATTGATACGGATTGGAATAATTGAAGTTGCAACTATTTACATTGGGAATGCTTTCATACACATACACGTTAAACCGCACCTCTGCGCGATAGAAATGGTCGTTTTCTGGCTGTGATATAATAAGTGTGGTTTGTCCGGAATTTATAATGGTTGCGACATTTCCGTCCACGGTAATTACTCCCGCCTCCGTGCTGGCATATGTGAAACCAATTTCATTGTTTGTGGAAGTGGGCAACGTGATAATAAAACTTTTATCAGACACCAATTTTGTCAAGTTGGACACGCCGGTTATTACTGGAATGGCTTTATCTACAACAAGTGTAAAACTGATGTTTTCGGATTTAAAAAATTTCGTAGTGGGCAATTGATATGCCGTAATTACGGTGCTACCAACCCCCGTTACAGTGATGGTCGGTCCATCGCCAATAATGGTTGCCACCGAAGTATTGCTGCTGTTATACACAAACGCCCCATCCACGTTGTTTGTAATGGGCGGATTGATTAAAAATGGCGGACTGGTGAAGGTTTTCCCGGTGGGCGGACGAAACCCGGACAGCGTTGGAAACACCTTTCGGATATAAAGGGTTGACGTCATTGTTGCCGCGGCATAATTCCCGCTGGCTTCTTGAAATATCGTTAGCGTAACACTGTCTATCGGCCACGTCAAGTCGTCAATCGCACGAACGCCTTTAATCACAATAACATTGTCATACCGCAATACATCACCATTTTTATCTACAATGGTCCCAAATTCAACGGCCGATATATCGGCAATATTTGTGTTACTGCTCGTATAATATATGCGTCCAGGGCTATTTGATATACGACGTAAAAACGGGAACGGCGGGTCATTTGCCCATTTATAATTAATATCAAATAATTGTGGAGTAATTACCGGTATTAATGACATTGTATGGTGTTATGTTTTTGTGTAATTACGATTTTACTACTATATGTTATGAAAATATTAGTAAAATCCAAACTTTTTTGTTCTGAATGTCTATTGTCTATTGTCTATTGTCTATTGTCTATTGTCTAATGTCTATATCTGAATGTCTTATACCCGGTTGTTATTAAAAAACCACTGCGTAGATAAATAAGCAGACGTTCCTTCGCTGGTTGCGTCGGCGCCTTTTGTAAGCATCTTTGTATTGGGGCCCTCATTTACCACACTCAATATCTTGGTGGCACCTAAACCATAATTAAAATATTTCAGGGTAGAAATCATGCCCGTGAATGATTCATTGGACGACTGTTCCCCAATATAAATATTGCCGTAATTTTGTAATGGGACGCCGTCTGCCTTGTGGCGTTTTGCCAGACGCCCGTTAACATACACGTCCACAATGTTGTTGGTAACGCGAACCATGACATTTACCCAGCGAGACATGGGGACGCCCTTTACCTCCAATCTTTCAAAGTACTCCGCCTTGGCGCTGTTTGCGACGTTCATAATAACCGCAAGCGTCACCACATTGTCGCTGCCATCTTTGTCGTTTTTCACATACAAGCCGGGCGCGTTATTTGGTACGTATATCCCGGCATCGTCCCCGGTTTGTATTTTAGACACCGACGTTCCTTTGTTAAACACGCGGGAATATCCCACATTGGAAGGCGGCTTGGTAATGTTCACCCACACCGACCACGTGAATTCAATACCGGCACTTTCGTTTGTGGAGCGAATGATGGGCACCGAAGATTTGTTTTTGGGGTCTTGGGAAATGACGCGCATGTCGTCGGCGGTAATGGTTCCGTCCAACAATGTGGGGTTTGTTCCGGGAGAGAATATCCACGCTAAAAACAAAACCCCGAGGCGCAGAAAAATCATAAACAATATGAATACCATCAAAATAAAGGCAAATTTGGCAACATAACTGTTGGATTCCATAAATTCTTTGAGGCCAAACGCCCCCACGCTTGCGGTTGCTGCGCCAGTAGATAACACCGAGGTTTCTGACGCTTTACTAAATCCGGCTGGCAAAAATCCTTGGCTTTGTCCCTGGCCCTGTCCTTGGCCTTGGCCCTGACCCTGACCCAAGCCCAGCGTCGCCATAAACCCTTGATTATTTTGATTATTTTGATTGCTTGAACTAGGGGTTCCAAACAAGGATGAACCAGAACCGCTACTATTGGAGGGGCCGCCAAATATATTATTCATTCTCTTTTCTTGAACTTTTCTTGAATTATATAATCCTAATACTACTATTATATAATAAATATATTTTATATCCCGCTCTTTTCATTACCACCAGTTGTCTACATTTTACAATTTACGTTGAAACACTGCTCTGTTCAATATTATCCACCATAAAACTGAGTTTCACCTTGTATTTATTCAAAAAGTCGCCAAATGGACTGCCGCCAAACCCGTTGGAATAAATGTCCCACGCCTCTTGTGGCGACATGACATCGCTGTTGTATTTGATGTTGGTGACAAACCCTTCAAATCCGCCACCAATCACAATTTGACTGGTTTCGCTTAATTTTGGAACACCGGCCAACACGCACGTCTTCAAGAGTTTTCCGTCCACATACACGTCCAGTGCGCGACCATTGATGCTCGCAATCACATTCACCCACTTTTGAAGCGGAAAATCGGGAATCGTGCACGTGCTGACCTGTCCGCCGGGGTTGTTTGTAGTAGAACACAACACCGCAACATTCAATTCGTTCACGCAATTTCCTAAATTCATGGAGAGAACCTTTTCCGATTTGCCGTTCTTCAATGACAATATGTTTTTGGGCTTGGTGCCTTGCGCACTGCCGGTCTGGCAAGTCCAGTCTTTTACATAAAACCACGTTGAAAAAGAACACGACGAGGGAATGCCGCGAGGCAGCGATGCCGACGGCACATTTGTTTCATTCATTGCGTTCTGCATAGTGCCGAGTGTGGTGTAATTCGTTGTAATCATTTTCCACAGGGCATAGACCAATATTAAAATAACAACCACAAGTAATATACTTTTCATACCCATTTTATGTTTTTCTTGATTTTCTGTTATATATGTGTAGTATATATAATACACATAAATATTTCTTTTTTTATTTTTTATTTTTTATTTATGAATACTTTACTTTCGGGACTTCCTGCATTTTCTCTTCGGTGGTGTCCACGTGAAATGTTGGCGGGTCCATGCTCTTAAATGTGGCATACAACCACTTTATATCATCCCCCTTCAATACCTTGTTATAAAACACAACATTACATATTTCGCCCTTTACGCCAGAGGGCGCACCCGTTATGATTGCGTGGCTGCGAATATTCGGAATAATATTGCGGCTGCTTGACACCAACTCCCCGTTTATAAAAATATCCATGGTGGTTCCATCGTAATTCACCACCACATTGAACCATTTCTGCATTGGAATATACAACGACGGTTTAAAAGCCCCCGACATTACTTCTTCGTCCACCGTCGTGATGAGCCGATATTGCGATTTGTCTCTTAATACCGGGGTTTTGGGGTTGTCCGATTTAATTTCATTGGTGTTTTTGTCAATGTATCCAAAGTTTCCGTTGATGTCCACAATGCGTTGATTGCCGTTGCTGTCTTTGGAATACACCTTTTTGTTTGGAATGGGATTGGTTTCATATATCACGCGGTTTTCGGTTATTTTGTTTGCCCCGTCTGCTGTGATGCGGTCCATATTCACGGTAAACCGCAAATTATTTGTCGCATTGTTGTATTCTATTCTTGGAACACCGCCTATATCTAATATGGATACAAATTTGTCTTTGGACGCGGTGCCGTGTAAATAAAACCACGATGAAAATGAATACGAATACCGCTTCTTCATTTGCTTGTTGTTTTTATCGGACACGGGGCTGTTGTGAAAAATGAATACGCCGGATTCATCCAAGGAAGACACTTTATAAGAGGAGTCAAGCGGCTTTACACCCGGCAGAACTGGTTTGCTGCCCGATTCCGTTAATTTATTTGCGACGTACGGCATAATAAAAATAAGGGCAATCAATAAAATCTCTAAACCCAGCAGTATCCATATTGGCGGGGTAGTAATTTGCCACTCCCTTTTAAGGCTTTCAAGCGCGTCAATCAATACACACGGAATGTATTTAATCACGGACCACAATAATTTCAAACACAGTTTCCCGGTTCCGTCTTCCTTGGCAGCCGGCTTGTCCATGTCTGCGAAAAACCCGGATTTATCTTCATCCACCTTGCGTTTAATAAACATAACCAGAATGGTTAGCGCAATGATTCCCACGATGCCGCCCACAATGGTGAATACAATGTCGGCATATCCCGAATCCATCAGTAAAAATATGGGCAAGGATATTACGCAAACCGCAAACAACAGCAAACCAATGACGCCCAGCATGTCCAGCATCTTTTTCATAAACCCGACACTGTCAGTCGGGTCAAACGGTTTTTCGCTATTATCTTGATTCTCTGGTTTCTCTTGATTCTCTTGATTGTTTCCATTTGTCTCTGAAAACAGCGACATTTTATTCCGCGGCCACCACTGTGTGGTTTTTTCTTTTATTGGAATGTAGGATTTTACTAGGTTGGTTATATCTGTCATTAATTTATCAAACACCTGTTTTGCTGTGTCGCCCGTGTTTCCGCCTTTTTGTCCGCCGCTTTTTTTTCCTCCTCCGCCGCCTTTTTGTCCATTATTATTGTTGTACATCCAATCATATATAATTGTAAATACTTTATGGATTGGCCAGGTAATCAACCAAATTAGTCCAATGCCTACAAATTTTACAATATTTATAATAGACCATAAAAACGCCCATATGACATTCAGCACCCCGCGTAATATTACTTTGAATATATTATCATCCTTAAAAGGTGGCTTGCGGTCACTGCCAAATCCGAATGGCCCTTCCCATTGCCATGTTTGAATAGACCGTATAAAATCCATAAAATTGCTCTTTATTGTGGGGTCAAATTTCTGTAAAAAGGGCAGAAAAATCACCAACGCAAGAAATAATAAGAAAATGATGCCAAAATAAAACACAGTTGCAATGTTGTTTGTCTGCTGAATTAAACTCACCGAAAATATGTTTTGTATGATATTTTGCACGGTGGTCGTGGTTGTAAAATACATATAACTGGTCAACGTCCACAACACCGCCAACAGCATCATAATAGACCCATTCCATTTGGAAAACTTTGCTAAAAAACTAAACTCTTTACCGATGATGGGGTTAGGTGGGCCGGCAAAGTATTTATCCCATTGTTCACTGGTGTATGCGTCTATTTTCTTTGCTTCTTCCTTGTTATTGTTTTTTACAAACTCCTGTTTTATCATATTTTTCAATAAATTGGAAATGGTAGTCACAAACACAATGACTAATCCGATAGATACAGTGAAGGTGGACACAATATCAAGCGATTTTTTACCACCAATAGTTATGTTATCCACCAAATCGCTGCTGCTGCTGCTGCTTTTTTTATCCTTACCCGCATTTTCGGGGTCGCTTACCGTTTCATTTAACACCGGGTCTTTTGCCGCGACACCAACCAAATCCACACACTTTTGTATTGCCGCCGAAGTATTTACCAACGTTGATTTGTAGGCATTGAGTGTGCTGATATGGGCGTTCATATTGGTTGCGACCTTTGTTTTTACGGTAGTTAGGGTGGTGTCGGTTGTTCTGGCATCTATGGTGGCATCCTTTACGTATATGAGTAATTCAGAGAGTTGGGTTTTTATGTCTTCGCTTGGGTTTACATTTTTACGCAACGGGGTTATGATGGCGTTTTCCATAATGGGTTTTAATTCCGTGATAAGCAACCCGCCGTCAACCACTGATTTTTGAACATTGTACAACGCCGGTAAATCTTTTAAACACTCGTTTGTCGTAGCCATGGTTTCACCCGATTGTATGTTGTATGCCTCTAAAAGACGTTGGATTGCGTTAATCTCGGTTATAAGATACGTGCGTATGTCGTTTGTGGTTTTACTATTAACGGCGTTTGCTACATTATTGACTTTGGTTATAAATTCAGAAATGGTGGATTGTGCCGCCGTGTTAGACGTCTGAATTTTATTTAATAGTTTGGTGTGCAATTCATCCAGTTTTTCTTTTGCACGATGTGTTTTATCGGCGAGTGTTTCTCCGGACTGGTCATCATCCTTCGGCGTAGGTCGTATAATTCGCGTATTTACGCCGATAAATATGAAATAAGAAACCATGGTTAATATGCCCACGACCATCGGTGCCAATACATAATCGGTGAATTCTAAGCATATAAACACAATGGTCGTAACAATCGCAAGGGCCAATGACCAATCCAGTTTAAATGCCGCCGAAAGTATTATACACAGTATACCGAGTATTATACCGAACCACACATTTTGACTTAATAAAATATCTTTTACAGATGAGGTGTCTGATGTCGGTGTATTTACATCCGCCATTTACTCAACGATTTAGTTATAATAAGCATATAATTTATTTTTGCGTATTATACCATTGCTTTTGATTTTGATTTTGCTTAGTGTTTGCTTAGTTAGTTAAAAATTCTCCAACATTGTTTTCTTACCGTGGCAATCACGGCACACTGCTTTCAGATTATCAATGTGATTGGAGCCGCCGTGTTCTAAACTAATTACGTGGTCCACCTCAAACCAGGCCGGTAACGACCGTTCACAGTCTCCGCATTTCCATCCCTGCATTGCCGCAACATACTTCTTCTTGCTTTCACTCACGCTGCGTTTGCTAGAATTACGCCCCGAATTCATGATTCGGCTTTCGCTAGAACTAAGTAAGCCGTTGCGTTCTTTTTGTGGTTCGCATTGTTGCCTTGCTAAATTAGCGGTATTTGTTTGCGGAGTATTAAATCCGGTTCTTCCAAGTCCTGCTCCTCCTACTCCAAGCCCTGCTGCTGCTCCTCCTCCTCCCCCTCCTACTCCAAGTCCTGAACCAAAAGCCCGATTGTTAGTAAAATCAAAAAATGGGGTCAATATATCCATTGTTCCTTTACTAACCGGCATATATTTAATCATATCATTTGCGTGCACCAGCATTTCCTTCGTTTGCCCGGGATTCCGTTTCATAAATAACAGCAACGACAAGCCCATAAATCCAAATGTCGCCATTTTAACGAATTTCTGGTTTACTGCAAATAATTTTGTAAATTTCCCGTCATAGTAAGTATTTATTATTAAAAATGCCGTAATTGCTAACACAATAAATTGTATTTTCATATTTATAACTTACTTCTTATATCGTCGTTATATTATGATTGGAATATAATTCATATTCATTCATAATTCATAATTCACATAATTCATATTCATTCATAATATTCATAATTCACATAATTCATATTCATTCATAATATTCATAATTCACATAATTCATAATTTAATGGTTATACATATGGTATGCGCCATACGCTAATCCAACCACTATACATACATACAGTAATTTGTCTCTGTATTTGATTTCATCTAAAATGCGGATGTGGCGCGGGGTATAGTGCACATAATAACGTTCCATCGCATCTTCCAGAGAGATTTCATCTTTTCCAATGGAAACATTTATGCGATTGTGTATAAAGTGTATCCACTTAATATAGGATGTCCGACTGTCTAAATACGGCGTGATGGGGTATTTATCCAACAATTTAATAAATTGCGACGACATTTCGGGGTCGGGTATAAACAGCGGAAAGTTTTGTATAAAATCGTAGTATTTTTTACGGGTTACTTCGTTGGGTGTTTCCGGGTAATTCACGCCGGTGGTAAATAAAAAAAACCAATAATGGGGTCCCCATATGCTAGCATCTAATTTCGCCATTTGTCAGTCATATATTGTCAAAGTATATAAAAAGATATTATTTCAAACTATAACTCTCTACAAATCAATAACAATAATAATAATGAATTTAGAAACACAGAAAGACAACCCACACGAAGAAGAACAAATGAATCATCATCATCATCCTCAACTTCATCAGCGTATTCCTCATGCACCACCCCTCAAATACGTGTCAGCAAAAACGGGGTTATTTTGTAATAATTGCGGGAAAACGGGGCACGCATACAACACCTGCAAATCTCCCATTACAAGTATTGGGCTCATCGTGTTTAGATACGCGGAAACGGGCGAAGGCATTCAATATTTGATGATACGCCGGCGGGATTCATTCGGGTTCGTGGATTTTGTCCGAGGGAAATACCCGGTGCAAAACGAAGAATATGTAAAACGAATTATAGACGAAATGACGTTGGAAGAAAAAGACCGCATATTGACGGAGCCGTTTGAATCGTTATGGAAGGGCTTGTGGGGCGACTATTCCAACAACCAATACAAAAGCGAAGAAATACAGTCCTATGAAAAATACCGAATCCTGAAAAACGGCATCAAACACAAAGATGAACGCGAATATAATTTACAAAAAATAGTGTCAAATTCGGCGACGTCGTGGAAAGAAACGGAGTGGGGATTTCCAAAAGGGAGACGCAATTACCACGAAAAGGACGTGTCATGTGCGTTGCGCGAGTGTTTAGAAGAGACCGGGTATGAAATACCGACGTCCAACGTCATTCACAACATCGTTCCGTATGAAGAGACGTATATGGGGTCCGATATGAAATGCTATAAGCACAAGTATTATTTGGCATTTTTGGACGGGCGGCATTGTCAAATGAAATCCCACGACCGAATGGAAGTCAGTGAAATGAAGTGGATGTCTTACGACGAATGCGTGGCATCCATGCGCCCGTATAATTTAGAAAAAAAACACATTATTAAAAAAGTTCATTCGGTGTTGGAAAATTGTAAGTTGTATTGATTCACAAATATTGTAATAAAATGTATTACTATATATTAGTATTACATATTGTCTGTCATGGATGAACCACACATTCAACCAGTTATCACTATAAAGAAACCTATTATTATAAAGACGAAAAAGATTAAACAAGACCCGCGACGCCAAGAAGACCAAGACCAAGACCAAGACAACGATGAAACCATTGACAGCGCATTGGAAAAGTTATATGCCGACATAAAGAAGACAAACAAGGAGGAAGGAACCAAGGCGGCCGAAACCATGCTGTACAACAAGCCGTACAACGACTTTCTTATAAAAAAGGAGAAGTACGAACGCAGGGATGAAGCCACGCATAAACACGCCGAAGAATACGGGCATTTGTACCCCTCTATAAACGACCCGAATTTCAACATCAAAATCGCCGAAAAAAAGGAGTTTTATGACGCCAAATTCGTTACGGAGTTGGACGGAGATGTAGAAAAACAAGCAGAAATACTGTGTAATGCCCCTTTTGAATTGGCGCCAAACCAAGTGTTTGTTCGTAACTTTCTTTCATTTGAGACGCCGTACAACGGGTTGTTGCTGTATCACGGGTTGGGAACCGGCAAAACGTGTTCCGCAATCAGCGTGGCGGAAGAAATGCGCGACTACATGAAACAAATGGGCATCACGCAGCGCATCATTATTATCGCCAGTCCAAACGTCCAGCAGAATTTCCGTTTGCAGTTGTTTGATGAACGCAAATTACAGGAAATAGAGCCGGGCATTTGGAATATACGCTCTTGCACTGGAAACAAATATTTGAAGGAAATAAATCCGATGAGTATGAAGGGGTTGTCACGTGACCGTGTGATTAAACAAATCAACCGTCTTATAAACGCATCCTATTTTTTTGTGGGGTACAACGGGTTTGCGAATTACGTGCACAACGTGGCAGCCGCGGATGACGCAACCGCCATAAAACGCGGTGAAAATGCGGAAAAACAACGGCAACAAATTCAGCGAGACACTACGTTTGGGAATCTCTCTGTGAAAAAACTGAAATCCGTGTTTTCAAACCGATTAATCATTATTGATGAAGCGCACAACATTCGCATTACGGACGACAATGACAACAAGAAAACGGCGCAAGTATTGTTTCATATTGCACAGCACGCAACCAATTTGCGGTTGTTGCTTCTCTCTGGAACGCCGATGTATAACTCGTATAAAGAAATTGTGTGGCTGTTGAATTTGTTGAATGTGAATGACAAGCGCGCTACCTTTGACATTCGGGACGTGTTTGATAAGGACGGGAATTTATTGGTGGATGCGAAGGGAAAAAACATCGGCGCGGAAATACTGATTCGCAAAGCAACTGGCTACATTTCTTTTGTGCGGGGAGAGAACCCGTACACATTCCCGTATCGCATGTTCCCGGATGTGTTTGCGCCGGAGCACACATTTAAAACAAGGGATTATCCCCGTATTCAATTAACTGGGAGCCACATAGACCAACCCATAGAACACATAAATGTGTATGTAACGGGAATCGGCGAAATTCAAGAAGTGGGGTATAAATACATCATTGATTTAATGCTGGGCAAACGAGAGGAACAGCGCAAAGTCCGAGAGATGAAACAAAAACCTCGTCAGCCTCGGCAACCACGGCAACCCCGAAAATCTAAATTTGAAACAAGAATTGACGAAATCGCGGCAAATAATAACAATATTATTGGCGGAAATCCGCCTCCTGTTAATCCTTTATCCGTTCCTTTGCCCGTTAATCCTAACTCCATCCCGACATTTGAGAACATGGATACAATTGGATACGCATTAATACAGCGCCCGCTTGAAGCGCTGAATATTGTATACCCGGATGAAACCTTGTTGGCGCACCTCGCATCTCCCGACGCACCCATAAATGTGTCGCATATTTTGGGGAAAGAAGGGTTGTCTCGCATTATGAAATACGCCGAAAAAGGAACAAACCCGGCCAGCCGCGTCCAATTTGAATATAAATCCAATGTTGAACGCGTGTTTGCGCCCGAAAACATCGGGAAATACAGCGCAAAAATAAAAACAATATGCGACAAAGTGCTGGCGTCCACTGGAATTGTGTTAATTTACAGTCAATACATTGACGGCGGGGTGGTTCCGATGGCGCTTGCGTTGGAAGAACTGGGATTCACGCGATACAGCGCGCCGCGCGGAGGCGGGAAAGGCTATGAGTCCTTGTTTAAAACGCCGCCAACAGAAGCCCGGGACGCGACAACCATGCTGCCAAAGTCAACGCACGCCGACACCGCACCCCAAGCCCGGTTCCTCCACGCAAAATATTCTATTATTAGCGGCGATAAATCCATCTCTCCGGACAACGTGTTTGAATTAAAGGCGCTCACGGACGAAGACAACAAATACGGCGAAAAAGTCAAGGTGGTTATTATATCAGAAGCCGGTGCGGAAGGCTTGGATTTCAAGAACTTGCGGCAAGTCCATATTATGGAGCCGTGGTACAACATGAATTTAATAGAGCAAATCATTGGGCGGGCCATCCGGCACTGCAGTCATAAACAACTGCCGTTTTCTCAGCGAAATGTGGAAATTTATTTATACGGAACCGTATTAAGCGACGCCGACAAGGAGGCGGTAGATTTGTATTTGTATCGGTTGTCGGAATACAAGGCGGTGAAAATTGGCGCCGTCAGTCGTTTGTTGCGCGAAACTGCAACAGATTGTTTGTTAAACATTCAACACAACGCAAACACGGTGGACGACATCAATCAAGTTGTGAAACAGCGGCTTTCAAGCGGGAAAATCATTGATTACAACGTAGGCGCCAAGCCGTATTCCACCATGTGCGATTATATGGAGAGATGCGATTATGTGTGCCGGCCCACCAAGGCATTGACGGAAGACGGCGTCAACCACGACACCTTCAATGAACGGTTTATGGCAATGAATACCGACAAAATCATACAGCGCGTGCGGGACTTGTTTAAAGAACGCTTCTTTTATCGCAAGGGGGGGAGCAAGGGCCTTATCGCCCATATTAACAGCGTGCGCACATATTCTCTCGCGCAAATTAATTTGGCATTGACGCAAATGGTGGATGATGCGAACGAATATATAACAGATAAATACGGTCGCCCCGGGCATTTAATTAATATCGGGGAATATTATTTGTTTCAGCCGGTTGAACTCACAAACAAACGGATTAGCGTGTATGAACGCAGCGTGCCAATCCCCCACAAACACGAAGCCGTGGTGTTTCCTTTACCCAAGAACATAATGAATGACGTAATCAAGATAATACCGAAACCACGCGCAAAGGCCGCCGCCGCCGAAGAACCCGCCGCCGCCGCCGAACAACCCGGACCAGGACAAGGACCAGGACAAGGACCAGGACAACTAAAACCCACATCTCAGAAACCGCAAGAAATTTCCCAGACAGATGAACACGCCAAGAAAATTGTGCGCCTGTTCAAAGAAAATTTTGCGAAATGCACGCAAATATTTGAAAAACCGTCCAAGGAACAAGACGAGTGGTAT
>Ga0194130_10004790_pt1 | contig 16868 bp, 15 predicted proteins | sample TA2KigsurfametaG_FD_160084 | JGI IMG/M metagenome (GOLD analysis project Ga0194130, IMG submission 160084) | Freshwater microbial communities from Lake Tanganyika, Tanzania - TA2015050 Kigoma 12 surface | ecosystem: Environmental > Aquatic > Freshwater > Lake | place: Tanzania: Lake Tanganyika... | reverse complement strand
TGAAGTCAATGCCGAAGAGTGAGAGACCCTTGATGCCATACACCTCACCACCTTCTCCACCTGTGAACGAGTTCCATTGAATCGCCAGGATGTGATACGTCTCAGACAAGGCGAGCGTGCCGATACCGAAATAGAAATGGCTTGCTTTTCGCAGCGCAAGTACGAACACTCCACCAATGACCGCAGTGACAACCGTCGCAAAAATGATTGCGGGAATGACTGGCAGATCTCGAGATGCCCAAGCCGAGGTGTACGCACCCACTCCGGTCATTGCAGCTTGTGAAAACGCAAACTGTCCCGATACTCCAAACAGGTAGTAGAACCCGATGGAGACGCAGGCGTAGAACATCCACAAGTTGACCAAGTTTGCCTGTGTGAGACTGTCCCCGATCAGCAACTCAAGCGCCACTGCAATGACAGCGAAAATACCAATATTCCGGATGTTGTTTTTCGCTCCGGGCGCCGACGTGCGGCGCTCGAATGAACTAGAGACGCCCATAGCTCTCGGCTCCTCGGAAGATGCCGCGCTGACGGACGGCGATGAACAAGAACAAGAACACGAGCGGCAACATTTCCCGGAAATGAGTGAAGTAATAGGCCCCGAAGAGTCGTTCAATGAGCGCAAGCACGAGGCCGCCAACAAACGCACCAGCGATCGAACCCCAGCCACCAATGATGGCCGCGCAGAACCCCCCGAGCATGATGGCAAAGCCGAGACCGATATCAAATGACGTGAGACTTCCCACGAGAAGACCTGTGAGACCACAGAGGAACGACGAGATTCCGAAGGCAATGATTGCCAAGCGAGTAGTGCGCACACCATGGAGTCGAGCCACTTCCGGGTCTGTGGCGAGCGCTCGAAGTTGAAGACCGAATGCGGTGCGTTGGAACACGTAGTACAACACCAGAGTGACGACGATTGTTACGCCAATGATCACAAGACGCTGATACGGAATAGCTGCACCAGCAAACGTGAAAAATTTCCCACGTAGCGGTGACTCAAGACTCTGGGGGTTGGCGCCACGCCACCGGGAGATGAACCCGCGAATGATAAAGGCCACACCGAGCGTGGCAATGATGACTTCGTCAACGGGTCGGCCACGCAAGGAGCCGTGTGTCAGTCGCTCAAACACGACGCCAGCCCCGAACATGATGACCAAAGTCGCTCCGTATGCAATCGACCAGTTCCAGCCTTTGTCTGTGATGAGCCAGGCACCAATGAAGGCACTGAGGGAAATGAAGTCACCCTGGGCAAAACTCACGATGTTCGTCGCCTTTAGCGGAACCATGAAACTAAACGCAGCAAGTGTGATTGCCGCTCCGTAACTGAGCGCGTTGATCAGGTTCTCTATAAAGAAACCCATGTTCATCCCCCTATGAACTGAGGGGTGGTGGCACTCTCGCGCCACCACCCCTACGAATGTCGTGACAGGCCTTCAAAACCCGTCGCTTCAGGTCACTTAGGCAGCACCACCGTGGATACAACCGTCGGTGTCTTTCCGTTGTACGAGACCATCGAAGACTTGTTCACCAAGATGTTGCTGGTCACACCAGTTGCTGCGGCGACCGGCGAGTACTTGTCGTAGCAGACACCCTTGTACTTCTGCCTCTTCATCGCCTTGATGATGTCAGCTGATTTTGTTGACTGAGCAGTCTCGATGGCGGCTTTCAGCAGGTACATGCCGTCATACGCTTCACCGGCTGAATATCCGGCTGGGTAGCCATACTTCTTGGTGAAGGCGTCAGCGAATTTCTTTGCTGCAGTTCCCTTGGCCGCTGCTGCCGGGTGGCAGTCAACGGCAGCGTAAAGCTTGAAACCAGATGGCGGAGTAAATGCACCGCTCATGACGGCGATGTCGCCAGATGCACCTTCCACAATCGGAAGTTTGCATCCACGGTTAACCATTTCGTTCATGAATGCGGCAGCAGGGTTGGGGAAGTTCACCGACATGATGGCTTCCGCACCCGAGTTACAGATCGCAGTGACTTGAGAGGAGAGGTCCGTCGCTGTGACAGAGTTTTCTTCGCGCCTCACGATGGTGATCTTCTTCTGGTTTGCAAGGAATCCGTACACGTCACATCCGGCCTTACCAAATGCGCCTTGCACGCAGATCATGCCGATCTTGGTGAGATCTTTTCCAGTGTCCTTCTTGTACTGATTGACCATGAAGTTGAATTGTTCCGCGGCAAGAGCCGACTGAGTCGGCCGAATGCGGAACAAGTTTGGCGCTCCGACAGAACTTGCAGCACCAATTGCGAGCGTCGCACCAGTGTTCGCGAAAATTGTTGGAATACCAGCAGCTTTCATCACCGGCGCAGCACCTGGGTTGTGTGCTGTGCTGATGAAACCATAGACCGCGGTCGGCCTCTTGTCGACAATCTGACGTGCAGCGGTCTCAGCGAGTGCTGCGGTTGAGCCCACGGGAATGCGCTCGTACTTAATCTTCGTCTTCTTGCCCTTGATGGTCACACCACCGGCCTTGTTGATTTGGTCGATAGCAAACTGTGCACCGTCTGCGGTGTCGGGAATCGCAACGGCGCTCTCGCCCTTGGTCTCGACCGCCGTGATGATGTACACCTGCTCGCCTGCTGCTTGTGTTGGTGCAGTTGAACCAACGAACAACCCTCCAGCCAGTGCAGCTGCTACGAGAATGCGACGCTTCGCATGCTTCATGAATTTCCCCCTCAATGTGATGTGACACTCCACGAGCAGCACCTAACTGTCGTGCGTGGTACAAAGATACTAACCACACACACGCTGGTGATGACAAGAGTCACGAGAGACAAAGACCTGACTTTTAGTGCGAAAGTCAACGAACGAGCACCCCATTCTTGCGTTCTGGGTTGTCAACGTTCGGTCAACCGGTGATTCGCCAGAGACGGTGAAAACCGATTAGTCGGCCAATTGCCACGCCAACTGACTCTTCCGCAGCATGTGCCAAGGCGCGAGCACCAGTTACCGGACTGGTGCGAGTCGCACTTCCCGATGCCTCAAACCCCACCTCTCGTATGGACAACACCGTGCGCTGCACGTGATACCGATCGGTAACGACGATGACTGACCTCACGCCCTCCTTCAGCAAAACAGGTGAAAGATTTGCCGCGGACTGCCATGTTGAAGCACCGGCGGTCTCGGCCACGATTTTCGATGCTTCCACCCCTCTGGCCCTCAGGTAGCGGCGTGACGCCTCGGCCTCGGTGAAACGGTCTCCTGGGCGTTTACCGCCGCTGACCGCGATGAGCGGTGCACGTCCCTCATTGAACAGAAGCAATGCGTGGTCAAGTCGGGCTGCCAACTGGGGCGACGGCCTCCCGTCATATTGAGCCGCACCCATCACCACGATGACATCAGCCTTCGCTGCGTCATCACTCGCTCCGACATAGAGAACCGAGCAGAAGACAATGAAGAGGTATGAAACAAGTGTCGTTGCTGCCGCGGCAGTGACGAGTAGCGAGCCACGAAGGACACGCATGACGCTCAGACCGTTCGCAGAAGTGCAGCGTCGATGCGCCGCAATGTTTGCTCACGCCCGAGAACTTCGAGGCTCTCGAATAGTGGTGGGCCGATTGTTCGTCCGGTGATTGCCACTCGAAGCGGTGCCTGCAATTTTCCGAGCTTCACCTGAAGCTCCTCGGCGAGCGCATCAAGGTGTGCCTTCAGATCTTCGTGAGTCCAATTAATTGTTGCGTAGGCATCACGACAATGCTCGAGCATTGGTCGCGCGAAGTCAGCGGTGAAAGTCTTGGTGAATGCTTGCTCGTCGACAATCGGCGCATCAAGAAACAGGAAGTCGACCATGGTGGACACTTCGCTCAGCATGACAACTCTGGTTTGAATCAACTCGGCAACAGCCGCGAACACTTTAGGCTTGAACTGTGAGGCATTCCATGACACATCCTCGGCCATTAACCAAGGTGAACAAGCGTTTATGAACTGCGGCAATGACAAAGCCCGGATGTACTCACCATTAAAGGCCTGCAATTTCTTCACATCAAAAAAGGCAGGTGAATGGTTGACGTCTTCCAAGCGGAACTGCTCGACAATGGTCGACCACGGCACAATCTCGGTGTCACCATGCGGCGCCCAACCAAGCGTCATCAGATAGTTGACCATCGCCTCAGCGAGAATTCCTTCGTCCTTGTACTGCTCGAGCGCCACTTTGTCGCGACGCTTGGACAACTTCTTGCGTTGTTCATTGACCAACACCGGCACGTGCGCCCACACAGGAGGCTCATGGCCAAGCGCCTGCCACAACAACTGTTGCTTCGGAGTGTTCGGTAAATGCTCTTCTGCACGCACCACATTGGTGATATTCATGTCGATGTCGTCAACCACGTTGGCCAACAGGAACATCGGCGAGCCATTTCCACGTAGGAGCACGAAATCTTCGATAGTGGTGTTGTCAAACTCAACATCACCGCGCACCAAGTCTCGGACGACTGTCGTTCCTTCTGGTACACGGAATCTCAGAACTCGCCCGGGACCAGGCTCGAGTCCCCGATCGCGTGAGTATCCGTCGTAACCCTGTTTTCCTGCGGCTTTTGCACGCTCTTGGATTTGCTCTGGCGTGAGGTCACACCAATACGCATGGCCAAGTTCATAGAGACGGTGAGCAGCTGCGACGTGTTTCGAGGCGTTGTCCGATTGAAAATATGGACCTTCGAACTGAGAAGACGAACTATCGATGCCAAGCCAAGCGAGCGCATCAATGATGCCGTTTGTCCACTCTGGACTGTTGCGCGACTCGTCAGTATCTTCAATACGGAGCACAAACACACCACCCTCACGCTGAGCGAGTGCCCAGTTATATAGGGCAGTGCGCGCACCACCAACGTGGAAGAAACCGGTGGGAGATGGCGCAAAGCGATAGCGCGGCGTGTGTGACATTCTTCCGCAAGGCTACTGGTACTGCTCTCGACGAAGCAGTGCGAGTCACATCACCGCTAGTTTGAGACTGTGGCACGCACCAAAGATCCGCACCCTGGTCACCGTTCTGTCGCCGGTGGTCTTGCTCGTGCAGCAGTGTTCGGCATCAGCGACGGCCTCACTTCCAACGTGTCGCTCGTCATCGGCTTTGCGGGTGGCGGCGTATCTTCTTCCGTCGTGCGACTTGCTGGCATCGCCGGTGCAGTCGCAGGTGCCGCAAGCATGGCGGCGGGTGAATGGATCTCTGTCTCTGCCCAGAACGAACTTGTGGAGCGCGAACTTGAAGCGGAACGCAAAGAACTGAAAGACAACCCCGAGTTCGAGACTCGTGAGCTTGCTGCGTTCTACGAAGGACACGGCATGTCCAAGGATCAGGCCGCATCAGCCGCGAAAGAAGTAATGGCCAAGCCGGAACTGGCCCTCATTGTCCATGCGCGCGAAGAGTTCGGTATCGATCCCGATGACATGCCCTCAGCCATTTCTGCGGCAACTATTTCATTTCTTTGTTTCGTCGTTGGCGCACTCTTACCGGTTGTGCCTTGGTTTATTGGTTCCGGAACCGCCGCTGGTGTTGCATCAATCGTCATTGGTGGCATCGCAGCACTGTTCGTGGGCGGCGCCATTGGCGTAAGTGCCGAGCGTCCAGTTGCTCGTTTAGCGATACGACAAGTGCTCATCATGCTCGTCGCCTGTGGCGCTACATATCTCATCGGAACGTTGCTCAACACATCAGTCACGGCATGACCGAGTACACCGCGACCGATCAACTGAATGTGCTTGGTGAACCATTGCAGTCCTGCAGTTTTGACCCCTTGACTGGTTTCTACCGATCCGGGTGCTGCGAAGTGGGCGGCGACGACACCGGTGTACATGCGGTGTGCGCCATCATGACCAGTGAATTCCTCGAATTCTCGAAGTCAATGGGAAACGATCTCTCAACGCCAATGCCTCAGTACGGGTTCAAAGGGCTTGTCGATGGTGATCAGTGGTGCTTATGCGCCCCCCGATGGCAAGAAGCATTCGAGGCCGGACGAGCACCAAAAGTACGACTTGCTTCAACACACATGGCCGCACTTGAATTCTGCGACCTTGACGCACTGAAGGGTCACGCCATCGACGCCTGAACGTCAGAGCGTTAACGCTTCGGCGTTGAATGACATCAGCAAGGCACTATCGCCCATCACTGCCCCACTCAGTCCGTGAACCTGCGGAAGGATCTGCTCGCAGAAGAACCGCGCGGTGCCGACTTTTGCAGATGTGACGTCGGTTGGCAGATCGGTTGCACCGAGAGCCAACAGCGCAGACTGCGCCATGCAGTAGCCACCGACAAGCACTGACATTTGTCGCAAGTACGGCGTGGCACCGGACAGCACGTCAAGCGGATTACCCGCGTGTTCCAGAATCCACTGTGTCGTTCCGCGCACTGCATTGAGCGCAGCAGATAGCTCACTTCGAGTCTGCACCAGGTCTGCGCGTGCAGCAAGGTCGGCGTCAATCGAAGCAATTTCTTCAAATAAGCCCATGACCACTGCACCGGATTTCAACCCGATTTTGCGCCCCACAAGATCCATTGCCTGGATGCCGTTTGTTCCCTCGTAAATGGTGGTGATGCGCGCGTCGCGATAGTGCTGTGCGACACCAGTTTCTTCGATGAACCCCATACCACCATGAATTTGCACCGCAGTACCCGTGAGCTCGACTGCCATGTCGGTGCCCCAGCCTTTTGACAGTGGAGTCAGCAGCGCCGCCATATCGGACGCCTTCTCCCGTTCAACTGCATCAGGGTGATGCTTTGCGATGTCGAGACAACCAGCGTTCCAGTAAATAAGCCGACGCAACGCTTCGATAGTGCTCTTCATGGTCAACAACATGCGCTTCACGTCGGGATGCTCGACAATGGGAGAACTGTCAGCACCTTGCGAACCCGGCGCACGACCCTGTCGACGCTGTACGGAATACTCAAGTGCTTGCTGATATGCACGTTCGATGAGCGCGAGACCTTCGAGACCCACACCAATGCGCGCCTGATTCATCATCGTGAACATGTACGTCATTCCACGATTTTCTTCGCCGATGAGATACCCCACCGCACCGCCATTGTCACCGTAGGAAAGCACGCATGTCGGGCTCGCCTTAATGCCGGTCTTGTGCTCGATGCTCACACATGTGACGTCATTTTCTTTGCCGAGTGAACCGTCAGCGTTCAAGAGCCGTTGGGGAACGATGAAACACGAGATGCCCTTCGTGCCTGGTGGAGCATCGGGCGTGCGCGCAAGAACGAGATGAATGATGTTGTCCGCCATGTCGTGCTGGCCGAAGGTGATGTAGATCTTTGTACCGCTGATGAGATACGTACCGTCGCTTTGGCGAACTGCTTTCGTGCGAACAGCCCCGACGTCACTTCCGGCATCGGGCTCGGTGAGATTCATCGTGCCTGTCCACTCACCACTGATCATCTTTGGCAGGTACGTCATCTTCTGAACTTCGTCGCCGTGATGCAAGATGGCATCAATTGCACCCTGCGTGAGCAGCGGTGCCATGGTGAGTGCCATGTTCGCTGAATTCATCATCTCTTGAATCGCAATATTGACAATCCAAGGAAACCCACCACCGCCAAATCCGGGCTCGAAACCAACGGTGCCCCAACCGGCATCAACGTAAGCCTTGTATGCCTCTTTGAAACCAGGTGGCGTGGTGACAGTTCCATCGTCATTGCGATGTGATCCCACGGTGTCACCGACTGAATTCAACGGTGCGAAGGACTCTTCGAAGAATCGAGCAGCCTCGCCCAACATCTCAGACACGACGGATACGTCGACTCCGGCGAAGGCCGGCAACTGCGAGATGTCACCAAGGCGACAGAAACGGTTGAGAACGAAATCAATGTCGCCGAGTGGAGCCTTGTACGCGGTCATGTCAGGCGCCGGTGAGCGCGCGCCATTCAGAAGGCATGCGCGTGCGGGCCGCAACCGGCGTCAGCCTCAACGTTGTCTCGGGCACCAAGTCAGCAAGCTCGCGCGCTTCCGCATAATGGTGCAGAGTGTTTCGCACTCCTTCAAAGTGTGATTTACGTGCTGCAATCAAGTCAGCGGGTGCATTCGAGTCGAGAAAACCCCAGATGCTGAGAGCCAACTCGAGATCTGCCATGACGGGTGCGCGACCATACAGCGACGCGCGTCGCAGGGCAATAAGTGAACATCCACGAAGAGCGTCGTCGATGTCTTCGCCCCTGCTCACAACGACTCGAGACCGCATGTGCTTGGCCAAGGTGAGCACATAACCCTGATCGGGGCCTTGATACCCGAGGCGCGGTCCTACAGGTTGACGACCCGTGATGTCGGCGGGTCGCGACGGCTGCCAGGCATCGGGGATGTGCTCGGGTGACTCGTACGTACGAACTTCTTCAACCGGCGAGACCGGTGCAAAACGTGGTGCTGCCATGAACGCTCAGACTAGGCGCGTTGTGGTCAGAGTTCGGTGTCGTGCAACAAGCCGTAGACGAGTGACTCTTCGAGCGCCCGCCATGACGCCTCGATGATGTTCGGTGAGACGCCGATCGTCGTCCAAGTGCGGTCACCATTGGTGGCGTCGATGAGCACGCGAGTCACGGCCCCGGTTGCAGTGGCTCCGTCGAGGATGCGCACCTTGTAGTCGGTGAGGTGCACACGCGCGAGTCGCGGGAACCGCCCGAGAAGCGCCGCACGAAGTGCTGTGTCGATTGCATTGACCGGACCGTTACCTTCCGACACGTGCACAAAGCGACGATCGCCAACCCACACTTTGACCGTTGCTTCAGTGGTGAATGAACCACTCGTCGTCTCGTCAGTGATCACGCGCATCGACTCAACGCGGAAGAAATCCTGCGTCCATCCCGCTGCACGTCGCATCAGCAACTCCAAAGACGCATCTGCTGCTTCGAAGTGATACCCCTCGTGTTCGAGACGCTTCAGATCATCGATCACCTGATTCACTGCTGGTCCGTCCATGGGCAGACCCAGCTCATCGGCTTTCATCTGGATGGTGGCTCGACCAGCCATCTCAGACACCACGAAGCGTGTGCCGTTGCCGACAACTTCTGGGTCAACATGCTCGTACGCATCCTTCGCGCGTGCAATTGCCGACACGTGCAGGCCCGCCTTGTGTGCAAATGCTGACGTACCAACATATGGCGCTTGTGGGTTGAGCGGGCGATTCAAAACCTCTGCCACGTGATTGCTCACCGACGTGAGTCGTGACAGATTGCCGGTCGGAAGGCACGTGTGCCCCATCTTCAACTCGAGGTTAGGGATGACCGTTGTGAGGTTGGTGTTGCCAGTGCGCTCGCCAAGACCATTCAGAGTTCCTTGCACGTGACGCGCACCAGCGCGTACGGCAGCCATCGAATTGGCCACCGCACAACCCGTGTCATCGTGGCAATGAATTCCAAGAACAGCATCTGAACCAACATGAGCGCGAACTGCTGTGACGATGTCATGTACCTCGTGGGGCAACGAACCACCATTGGTGTCACACATGACAAGGTGCGTTGCACCATTCATGACCGCGGCTTCAGCCACCTGCAACGCGAACTCAGGATTGCGCTTGTAGCCATCGAAGAAATGTTCGAGGTCAACGAGAACTTGTCGACCATTTCCATGCAGGAATCGCACTGAGTCGCCCACCATGGCGACACCTTCTTCAAGCGTTGTCTGCAGGGCCGACGTGACGTGGTAGTCCCACGACTTCGCAACGATGCACACAGCCGATGTGTTTGCAGCAAGAAGGTTGCGCAATGTTGCATCGTCGTCGACTTTTCCACGCGGGCGACGCGTCGAACCGAAAGCAACCAGTGTCGAAGTGCTCAGAGTTAGTTCAGATGCAGCCCGGGCGAAAAATTCTTCGTCTTTCGGGTTGGCTCCTGGCCAGCCGCCTTCGATGTAGTGCACACCGAGGAAGTCCAGCTGCTCGGCAATGCGCAACTTGTCCTCGACAGTCGCCGACACACCTTCGACCTGCATTCCGTCGCGAAGGGTGGTGTCGAACACCTCCACCATGTCGCCGCTCTGTGTGGCAACTTGGCTCTTGTTGTTGGTCTCAGTTGTCGTCATGTGTCACCTGGATCTTCATTGACCGTCGAACTGCGTTGGGAACGAAAAAACCGCCCACGAAGGGCGGCTGATTCGCGCACGTCGCAATCGACGTGCGCTACCGAATAATGATGGCGGCGAACAGCCCAGCACCGAGGCCCTGAGTGATTGTCGTCATCATAGAGATAGTCTCGCCCCGCTTCCCTCCGGCGTCAACATGTCCCACCAAAAACTGGGGGTTTCCTGGGGAAATTCTGTGGAAAAAGGGCTCAGACGGCGAGCTCGCACCATTCCGTGTAGCGGTCCTCGAGGCCGCGCACAACCCGGCCGTACATGTCGGCAACGGCTTTTGTGACTGGTCCTGGGCACGGAATGGCGCGGTCGTCGACTGAGTTGATGGCGCTGACTTCTGCTGCAGTACCGCAACAGAAGATTTCATCGGCCACATAGAGGTCGCTGCGTGCGACATTGTCGACAATGATGTCGTAGCCGAGCTCTCGCGCGATGCGCATGACGCTGTGCTGGGTGATGCCTTCGAGGGCCCCTGCTGATGTTGGTGGCGTGACAATTCGCCCGCCACGGACCACGAACAAATTCTCACCGGTGCACTCGCTGACAAGACCAGCCTGGTTCAGCAAGATTGCTTCGTCGTAACCAGCCTTCAGTGCTTCGACTTTTGCGAGCGAAGAGTTGGCGTAGTTGGCGACCGTCTTCGATGCAGGAGGCAACATGTTGTGGTCGAGACGTGTCCATGACGAAATCTTCATGCGAACACCCTTCGTGAGGGCGTCATCTCCGAGATACGCACCCCATGGCCAACATGCAATGGCTACGTCGACTGTGCACGGCAATGTGTTGAGACCCATCTCTCCGTATCCGTAGTACGCGATCGGGCGTATGTAACACGACGAAAGTCCGGTGGAAGCCACCGTTTCCTTCGTGGCGGCGATCAATTCATCGACCGAGTACGGAATTTCCATTCCCATGATTTTCGCGCTGTTGTGGAGACGCTGAATGTGCTCGGTGAGCCTGAACACTGCTGCACCCTTGGGTGTTTCGTACGCGCGAATTCCTTCGAACACGCCTGTGCCGTAATGAAGCGTGTGCGTGAGGACGTGTACCTGGGCCTTGTCCCACTCGACGAGTGAGCCGTTCATCCAAATTTTCGGTGTGGGAACAAGTGTGGGCATTGGGTCACTTTCTGAATCGTGTGTGGGGCAGGCTAGTGCTTGTGTAGTCGGGCTGCGATTGCGTTTCCAATGTCGATGGTCGAGCCCTCAGTGGGTTCTGTGCACGCCTCACGAATATGGTTTGCGGCGGCGTGTTCGCCAAGAAAGTCGCACATCAAGGCAGCGGACAAGATGGCGGCCGTCGGATTGGCTTTGCCAGTGCCGACGATGTCTGGTGCAGAGCCATGGACTGGTTCAAACATTGACGGCCCGGTGCGGGCCGGGTTCAAGTTCGCCGATGATGCAAGACCGATGCCTCCGCTGACTGCTCCTCCGAGATCGGTGAGAATGTCGCCAAACAAGTTGTCGGTGACGATGACGTCGTAACGATGCGGGTCCTGCACGAAGTAAATGCACGCAGCATCGACATGGTTGTATGCAGTGTCAACCTTCGGGAATTCCTTTGCAACTTCATTGAATGTGCGTTGCCACAAGTCGCCGGCGAACGTGAGCACATTTGTCTTGTGCACCAATGTGAGGTGCTTGCGCTCGCGTGATGCGGCGAGCTGAAACGCATAGCGAATACAACGCTCGACTCCCATACGAGTGTTGACACTTCCTTGCGTTGCGACTTCGTTGATGGTGCCCTTGCGCAACACTCCGCCTTCGCCGACATACGGCCCCTCGGTGTTCTCACGAATGACAACAAAGTCATGTGGACGTTCGTGCCCTGGAGCAATGCCCAGGAATGGACGCTGATTGATGTACAGGTCGAGCTCAAATCGCATCTTGAGCAACAACCCACGCTCGATGACCCCGGGTGGAACTTCCGGTGTGCCGACGGCCCCCAACAAGATTGCGTCAAAAGACCGAAGCGTGTGAAGCGTGTCGTCTGACAGCACTTCGCCGTCGCGTAGGTAACGCTGACCACCGAGATCAAAGTCGGTGGCTTCAAAATGCACGCCTGCGGCACGCACCACCTTCAATGCTTCGTGGACGACCTCGGGTCCGATGCCGTCGCCGCCGATGACTGCGATCTTGTGTGACATAGGAAAACCATCGTACGAGCCGCCGATAGCCTTTCCTTTATGGCAAAACACCTGTTGTCAGAAAACACGTATAAGCGCCTCGAAGCTGAGGTGTTCGACCTCGAACACACCCGCTTGCCAGAAGTGGCCGACAAGATCGGTCGGGCCCGCGAATTGGGTGACCTCAGCGAGAATGGCGACTACCACGCCGCCAAAGATGAGTACGGATTACTCAACGACCGACGAGTGCGCGTGCAGGGAATTCTCGAAAATGCTGCCATCGCACCCGCACCATCTGCTGATGAAGTCACAGTGTTGTCCACCGTCAAGGTCTTGTTCGATGGCGATGACCCGAGCGATGCCGAGACATTTCTCATCGGCCACATCGAAGAAGATGGCGCGGGTCACGAAATCATGAGCCCCGCTTCCCCCATCGGTTCTGCATTGCTCGGTCATAAAAAAGGCGACAAAGTTTCAATCACCCTCGAAAACGGTGCGAAAGTTGGAGTGACGGTGGTCGACATCTCCGTCTGAATCACATGACCGGAGAACCCCTCATTCCCCCGCTACCGCCCGGACAACACGTCAATCTTCCGGGTCGCGGAACGACGTATGTCCGCCACATCGAGGGGCCCCACGACGCACCAGCGGTCGTCTTGCTTCACGGCTGGACCGCAACGGCCGACCTCAACTTTTTCACCTGCTACGAAGCACTCAGCGAGCACTTCCGCGTCGTAGCAATCGACCACAGAGGTCACGGACGTGGCATTCGCTCGACGCAACCGTTCAAGTTGTCTGACTGCGCAGACGACGTTGCTGCACTTGCAGATCAACTCGACATCAAAACTTTCATTCCTGTCGGCTACTCCATGGGTGGCCTTGTTGCGCAGTTGCTGTGGAAGAGACACGAATCTCGGGTTCGCGGTCTCGTCCTTGCCGCCACCACCGGACACTTTGTCGAGTCGCGCGAAGAGCGCATTGGTTTTCTCGGCTTGAAAGGTCTCGGCGCACTCGCACGTTTCACACCACGAGCCGCCCAAGACTGGATTAGCGAGCAGACCTTCATACAGAAAAAGACTGCGATGTGGGAGCCATGGGCTGTGCAACAGGCCGCAAGTCACGATTGGCGACATGTACTCGAGGCTGGCGGTGAACTCGGCCTGTACGACGCACGTCGGTGGTTGCCTCGCATCGATGTGCCGACATCGGTCATCATCACCACACGTGACCAGACAGTTCCGACCGCTCGCCAAGAGCACCTCGCCAGCCTCATTTCGACTGCACGCACATTCCGAGTCGACGGAGGACACGATGCTGTCATCGCGCAGGCACCTCACTTCGTTCCGACACTCGTCGAGGCGTGTCTGCATGTCAACAACACCGCGCATGCTTCACAGTCATCACACGTAGTTCGGTGACGGCCTGCCATGAGACATGCCATTCGCTCACGCACTCGACTTCGCCGTAATGCGCGCATCGCTGCGCTCGGTGCGCGAGTCGGGCTTGGTCATGCCGGAACTGCAGCGCGAAAAGTGTTCGCCGGTGCTGCGCGCAAAGAACAACTGTCACGTGCGCGAGAGTTGCGCACCGCACAACAAGTAGCCGCGGAATTGGGTGACATGAAAGGTGCGCTCATGAAAATCGGGCAGATGGCGAGTTATCTCGACGATGGCCTGCCAGAACCTCTACGCCTGACCCTTGCCCAACTGCAGGCCGCTGCACCACCCATGTCGCACGAGCTGGTGGATGCGGTGTTCATGGCTGAATTCGGTGCCTTACCTACAGAACTATTCGTCGCGTGGGACCCAGAACCGATTGCAGCAGCGTCCATCGGTCAGGTTCATCGCGCCGTGCTGCGCGTTGGTGAGGACGAGGTTGCAGTTGCCGTCAAAGTGCAATACCCGGGCGTGGCTGACGCCATCGAATCTGACATTCGCACAGCAGATCTGCTGGGAACGCTGTTGGCATTCGGATTCAAGTCACTTGACCCAGAAGCAATGGTTGCCGAGATCAAGGAACGCCTGACAGAAGAGTTGGACTACACACGCGAAGCCAACAATCAGCAATTGTTTGCTGACTTTTATCGTGATCACCCCTTCATTCATGTGCCCAAAGTCTTCACCTCGATGTCAACATCGAAGGTTCTCACCACTGAGTTGGTGAGCGGCGCAACATGGTCAGAGGTGCTGACGTGGGATCAAGACTCTCGCGACAGAGTCGCCGAGACAATCTTCCGTTTTGTGTTCAGAAGCCTCTACCGATTTCGCGCCTTCAACGGTGACCCACATCCGGGCAACTACGTCTTCCACGACGACGGTCGAGTGTCATTCCTTGACTTCGGACTTGTGAAGTACTTCAGCGAATTAGAGATGGACACGTTCCAGCGCATGATTAAGGCCGCAGCTATCGACCACGACGTCGAAGAATTCCGTCACATCATCGAAGATGCCGGGCTGTTGAGAAAAGAAGCGCCAATCACAACTGACGACGCAGGTTCGTATTTCTCCCATTTCTATGAGCCGGTGAGCGAGTCTCGCGACATGACATGGACAAGCGAATACGCAACTTCAATCGTTCGGCACACCTTCGATCGTTCATCCCCCATCGCTCAGTACGCAACAGTTCCGAAGTCATTCGTGTTCATTCAGCGAATCAACCTTGGCTTGTACGCACTCCTCGGACAACTTGGTGCACGCGGCAACTACCGACGCATTGCAGAAGAACTGTGGCCGATGACCAACTCACCTGCATCCACCGAGCTCGGTCGCCTCGAAGCCGAATGGCTGGCGTCAGTACGTCACTGAACAGTGTGGACATCGAGACCGATGTCCAGAATCGGCGACGAATGCGTCAGTGCGCCAACCGAGATGAAGTCGACGCCCGTCGCCGCGACATCCTTGGCGTTTGCGAGTGTCAGCCCGCCACTCGCCTCAAGCAACACGTGACGTGCGGTAGTTGATGTATGACGCCTGGCGATGTCGACTGCTTGCCGCATTGTGGCAGGAGCCATGTTGTCAAGTAACACCAAGTCAGCGCCTGCGTCGAGTGCCACTTTCAATTGTTCCAGAGTGTCGACTTCGATCTCGACGACCATGTCGGGTGCTGACTGACGGACGAGCGCAAAAGCTTGCGCGACGCCACCTGCAGCGACAATGTGATTGTCCTTCACTAGGGCTGCATCGGACAGTGACATGCGATGGTTCTGTCCACCTCCGCAGCGAACTGCGTACTTCTCAAGACTGCGCAAACCTGGCGTGGTCTTTCTGGTGTCGCGCACTTTGGCATCGGTGCCGGCGATGGCATCGACCCACATTGCAGTCGCGGTAGCGACTCCGGAGAGATGACACAGGAGATTCAGCGCTGTTCGCTCAGCAGTTAGCAGCCCACGCGTCGGGGCCTCGACTTTTGCAAGTACGTCACCCGGAACGACTCGATCTCCGTCGTTGCAAACAATCGTGAATGCGCACTGTTCCACCCCACACACCATCTCGACTGCAGCAGCAGCCACGTCGAGCCCTGCTAGTGCTCCGCGTGCTCTCGTCGTGAACGTTGCAACACTTCGCTGTTGCGCTGGAACTGTCGCCACCGTGGTGATGTCGGCGCCGCCAGCAAGATCTTCCTCGATCGTGCGCCGAACAAGGTCTTCGACCTGGTTGGCATCGAGCCCGGCTTTTGTCAGGCGCTCACGCCGCTCAGTCGACAGTGAATGAAGTATCACAGGCTCTCCACAACGGTCACGTCTGAGTCGACCACATACAAGTGACGCTTCCAAGAGTCTGACGACTGGGGCGCATCGGCACGTCGATGACAACCTCGACTCTCAACACGCGCAGAAGCTGCTGCCACCACGGCTCGCGCAAGTGTGAGCATGTTGGTCGCTTCAAATGAACGACGTGACGGCTCGATGCTTGAATCAGTCTTTTCCTCAAGTCGAGCAAGCCGGTCGGTTGCAGTTGCCAATCCGTCGGCGCTTCGTAACACTCCGACGTACTTTGACATTGTCGAGCGAAGTTCACCACGTAGATCAGCACTCAACAACGCTGCATGGCGCTCGTCGTCTTTTGGTTCAACCTTCGATGGCAGTGACCAACTAAGTGCACGACCCACGCGCGTACCTGCAACGACACTCTCGGTGAGTGAGTTCGAGGCCAAACGATTTGCGCCGTGAACTCCGGTGCATGCCGCCTCTCCCACCACATAGAGGCCAACAAGTTCGGTTGCACCGTCAAGGTTCGCCTTCACTCCGCCACATACATAGTGAGCGGCAGGTGCGACAGGTATGAGATCGACCGCCGGGTCGATTCCCTCCGCGAGACACGATGCCGTTATCGAAGGAAAACGTGTTTCGAATTCCGAACCAATGGATCGTGCATCAAGAAACACGTGGTCATCGACGCCGTTCGGCGACTGCGCCATTCGGGCACTGATAGCTGCTGCGACCACATCGCGAGGTGCCAAGTCTGCCTGCGGATGCACGCCTTCCATGACGCGTGCACCACTCGCATCGACGAGTACTGCACCTTCGCCCCGCACTGCTTCGCTGATGAGAGCTTGTTGACCAGTTGCATCTGGTCCTGTCCACAACACAGTTGGATGAAACTGAATGAACTCAATATCGACGACGGGCACACCAGCACGTAATGCCATCGCTACGCCGTCACCGGTATTGAGTTCATTC
>Ga0194130_10004787_pt1 | contig 16879 bp, 15 predicted proteins | sample TA2KigsurfametaG_FD_160084 | JGI IMG/M metagenome (GOLD analysis project Ga0194130, IMG submission 160084) | Freshwater microbial communities from Lake Tanganyika, Tanzania - TA2015050 Kigoma 12 surface | ecosystem: Environmental > Aquatic > Freshwater > Lake | place: Tanzania: Lake Tanganyika... | reverse complement strand
GTTGCTCAGCGGATCCCAGCCAAACTTACGGGCGAGGCGGATGAAGGTGCGTTCTCCCCCCCGAGCGGCCCGCGAGTCCACATAACGCGGATCTCCATCCTCCAGGGCTTCCTCATAATCCAGTTTTTGCAACACCTCCAGCAGGTGCCGTGGCGGCTGGTACGACCCGGCGTCAGCGGTCATGTGCCCTTCTCCTGCAGCGCCTTCAGCGCCGCCAGCAGGCTGGCCGGGCTTTGGGGATCCACCAGCAGCACGCTGCCGCCCTTGGCGCTGGCCATCTCCTGACCCATGGACATCCAGTCGCGGGCGAGCAGCAGCCGCAGGCCTTCCGCCGCCGCCGGGTGGGCCTCGATCACGGCGGCCAGCTCGGCGGCGGCCTCCGCCCGCGCCTTCGCCAGCAGACGCTGCTGTTGCGCCTGGGCGTCGGCCTCCAGCAGCAGGGCCTCCTGCTTGGCCTTGGCATCGAGCACCAGCGCCTCCGCTCGTCCCCGGGCCGCGTTCACCTGCGATTCCTTCTCCCCTTCCGAGCGCAGGATGGCGGCCCGCTTTTCCCGCTCCGCCGTCATCTGCTGCTCCATCGCCTGCTGCACGCCGGGGCTGGGTTGGATGTCGCGCAGCTCCACCCGCGTCACCTTCACCCCCCAGGGATCGGTGGCCTCATCCAGCTCCCGCAGCAACACCTCATTCACCTCCGAGCGGGTGGTGAAGGTTTGATCGAGATCGAGCTTGCCCATCTCCGCCCGGATCTGCGTCAGCACCAGATTCACCATCGCCGCCTGCAGGTTGTCGACGGCGTAGTAGGCCCGTTCATGCTCCAGCAGCTGCCAATACACCACGGCATCCACCTCGATCGAAACGTTGTCGCGGGTGATGCATTGCTGCGGCGGAATGTCGAGCACCCGCTCCCGCAGCGACTCGTTGCTCACCACCTTCTCCACCCCGGGCAAGACAAAGGAGAGGCCGGGCGTGAGCTGGCGGTTGTATTTGCCCAGGCGCTCCACCAGCTTCGAACTGCTGCTGCTCGTCACCCTCACGCTGCTCAGCCCGAGAGCACTGAGCATCACCAGCACCAGGGGGATCAGCGCTTCCATGGTCGATCGCATGAGGCCTTCAGGCTAGGAAAGATTCCGTCTTCGGCCCGCCTTTGGCCATGCTGACCTCCTCCCTGCTGTGGCTGCTCGTCGGCACGGGCCTCTGGCTGCTTGTGCTGCTCGGCCTCGACAGCGATGGCCTGCTCCTGGTGGGCGGCTCCAGCGCCCTGCTGCTGGCGGCCCTGCAGGCCCTCTGGCCCCTGCCGGTGGCCGCCCAGGCGGCATTGTTCCTCGCCCTGGTGGCCGTGAGCTATGGGCTGGTGCGGCGCTGGCTGAGTCGCGGCACCGGGGCCTCTGCCCTGATGCCCCCGCCGCAGGCGGAGGAGGCGGAGGTGATCGCCGGCTTCGGGGGCGATGGGCGCGGGCGGGTGCGCTGGCAGGGGCAGAGCTGGGCCGCCCGCAGCCTCGATGGCGCCGCCCCCCCGCGACTGGGCCAGCGGGTGACGGTGCTGGGTCGCGAAGGCAACTGCCTGCAGGTGCTGGCCCGGGGGGACGACAACCGGCCCGGCCTGTTGAATCCGGAGGCGGAGCGCGAGGGTTGATCCGGAAACCGCCCGCCGTCAGAAGTCAGCCGTCCGTCGCCAGCCGCAAGCTCCCAACCGCCTGCCCCCAATGTCAGCCGTTCACCGTCCCCGATGAACGCCAGCGCCCCCCGAACGCCCGCTCAGTCGAAGAACAAGAGGCTCACCACCTTCCCCATGTCCTCCGCGGTGCGGCAGCTGGAGAGAAGGGTTTCGCTGTCATGAAAGGCGTAGCAGATCAGCTGATCGCAGCGGCTGATGATCTCCTGGTTGCAGAGGCTGCTGGCCATCGGCAGCGGCAGCTCGTCGTGTTCGGGCTTCTCCACCAGGTGCAACACCTGATCCAACTGCGCCCGGGACTCGCTCGGTTGCCGCTCCAGGCTCTGGGGCAACAGCACGGTCAGCCGCCCGGGATCCACCTCCAGCACGCCGCGAATCACGGCCGCGTTCACCCCCTGGGAACCGGAGGTGATCAGGCTGTGGCCCTCCTGGGCCAGGGAGCGCGCCACCAGCTCCACCAGGTGGATGGCCACCACGGGCACATGGCGACTGCCGAGAATGGCGATCCGCCGTTTGCCCGTGTCCTGGAGCATGGCCAGCTCCTGGGCCAGAGTGTCAATCCTGTCGAGAGCCGGAAGGTCGAGAGACCGGGTCACCCGTCGTACGCCCGCGTTGTATCAGGAAACTAGCAGCGGTTCCAGGGCTCACTCCAGCCCCAGCCGCTGAAACAGTCTTTCAAAGCGGCAATTTTCCTCCACAAGGCGGATGGCATGGGTGGCCTTCACCGCCTCATGCAGCCGCACCTGGCCGATGGCGGCTTCGATCACCTCCACGGTCGTGAGGGTGTCGTGGTCCACCTTCAACACCGGCACCTCCAGCTCCTCCGCCCGGTTGATCAGCTGGGGCAACGGCTCGCCGACGCCGGTGAGGATCAGGCACTGGGTGGAGGCCTCCAAGGCGGCCAGCTGGATGTCGGTGCGGTCCGCCCCGGTCACCACCGCCATGTTGCGCCGTCGCCGGAAGAATTCCATCGCCGAATTCACATTCATCGCCCCGATCGACAGGGTCTCCACCAGCAGATCCAGGCGCTCGCGGGAGCACAGCACCCGCGCCTGCAACCGCCGGCTCAGCTCCTCCACCGTGACGCTGCGCAGCAGGGGGCTGCGGGGCAGCACGCCGAGCACCACCAGGCCGATCCGCTCCAGCGCCGGCTCCAGATCCCTCCGGAAGGCGGCCAGGGCCTCGGGGGCCACGCCGTTGATCACCACGCCCGCCAACAGCGACCCCAGCTGGCCGCGGGCCTCCAGCAGCGGCTCCACATCCCGGCTGTCCGTCCAGGGATGCACGAGCACCACGGACGCCTGCAGGGCTCGGGCCAGGGGCACCAGGCCGAATCCGAACAACAATCCCTCGCTGAACCGCCCGGCCCCCTCCAGGATCGCCAGATCGGTCGTTTCGCGGCCCAGGCGCGCCCGCAGCGTGTCCATGCCCTCCACCGGCCCCAGCTCCCCCCGCAGCAGGCGCTCGTGGGCGGAGGCGGCCTCCAGCACGGCCGAGGAGGCGATCAGGCGATCGTCCTCCAGTCCCAGTTGGCGGCCGATGAAGCGCACATCGGCGTCAAGAAGTGGATCGCCGGGCTGATGAACCTCTTCCGGGTCGAGGCAGGTGGCCAGCGGCTTGCCGAAGACGAACGGAATTCCGCGGCGGCGGAGTTGCTGACCCAGCCCCAACACCACCGCCGACTTGCCGCTGAACGGTTCGCAGGAGCCAATCAGCAGCGGGTCGGGCATGGAGTGGCCTCAAACATCCGGGCTGTGCCAGATTCTTGCAGCTCGACCCCCACAGCCGCTGAGTTCGCCCGCGCCCCGTTTGATCGTGGCTGTCACCGGTGCCCACGGCGCCCTCGGCCAGGCCCTCCTGCGCCGCTGGCATCGACGTGGCGCCACCCTGATCGCCCTCACCCATCGGCCCGACTCCGGGGAGATGGCCCCCCTTCGCCTGCTGGAGACCGACGGCGCGGAGATTCCCCTGCGGCAGGTGGGCTGGCGCTGCGGACAGGAAGCGGAGCTCGCCCCGCTGTTCGCGGAGGTGGATGTGCTCGTGCTCAACCACGGCGTGAATCCCTATTCCCGGCGCGACCCGGAGGCCCTGTCCCTGGCGCTGGAGGTGAACGCGCTCAGCCACTGGCGCCTGCTGGAGCTCTTCGCCCGGGAGGTGGCCCGCCGCCCCGAACGCCCCTCCGCTGAGGCCGCCGAGGGGCGCCGCGGGGTGCCGGAGGTGTGGATCAACACCTCCGAAGCGGAGATCCAGCCCGCCCTGAGCCCGCTCTACGAAATCAGCAAACGCCTGCTGGGGCAGATCCTCAGCCTGCGGGCTCTCGACCTGGCGGCCTCTCCCCCGGGCGGGCGACCGCTCCTGCGCCTGCGACGGCTCGTGCTCGGCCCCTTCCGCTCCGACCTCAACCCCTACGGCGTCATGGCGGCCGACTGGGTGGCAGGAGAAATCCTGCGCCAGGCCGATTGGAACCTCGGCCTGATCATCGTCACCATCAATCCCCTCACCTACGTGTTGATGCCCCTGGCCGCCCTCAGCCGCTGGGCCTACTTTCGCTGCTTCAGCCGAGGCGGCACCCCCTGACCCCGCAGCCGAGGGCGCCGACGCCACTCCAGGAGCGGGCGAGCCCTCAGAAGTCGCGATCGGTGAGAATCTCGCAGCCGTCGCCGCTGACGACGATGGTGTGCTCCCACTGGGCGGAGAGGCTGCCATCGACGGTCACCACCGTCCAGCGGTCCTTGAGGGTGCGGCAGCCCTTGCCGCCGGCATTCAGGATCGGCTCCACCGCCAGGGTCATCCCCGGGCGCAGGGTGACATTGGGCAGGTCGCGGGTGCGGTAGTTGAACACCGACGGCTCCTCGTGCAGGTTGCGGCCCACCCCGTGGCCGGTGAAGTCCTCCACCACGGCGTAGCCATGAGCTTCCACGTGGTCCTGCACCGCCCCCGCCAGCTCCAGCAGGGTGCTGCCGGCGCGGATGGTGGCCAGCCCTTTCATCAGGGATTCCCGGGCCACCCGGCTCAGGCGCTGCGCCTCCTCGCTCACCCCCTCGCCGACGCCGATGGTGATGCAGCTGTCGCCGTGATAGCCGTCAAAGCAGGCCCCGGTGTCCACCTTCAGCAGGTCGCCCGCCTTGATCACCCGCTTGGCGCTGGGGATGCCGTGCACCACCTCGTTGTTGATGCTGGCGCAGATGCTGGCGGGAAAGCCGTGGTAGCCCTTGAAGCTGGGCACGGCCCCCATCTCGCGGATGCGCTGTTCGGCGTGGCGGTCCAGATCGCCGGTCGTCATGCCCGGGGTCACCAGCTCGGCGATCTCCCGCAGCACCGTGGCCACGATCCGACTGGCCGTGCGCATGGTGGCGATCTCCCGCGCCGATTTCACCTCCACGCCGCGGCGGTTGCCGCCGATGCGCGGGCCCACGCGGCTCGGCTCCACTGCGGTCTTGGCCTCCCGGCCCCGGGACCCGCCGGAGGCGGCAAGCAGATCAGCAAACTTCATGGTGGGGAAGGAATGGGGGCGACGGGTGGGAAGATCGCGCCTCCCACGCTATCGGTGAAGGGCCGTCCCCTGCCGTGGAGACCATGGCCGATGCCCCGTCCCCAAGCCGCGCGCCCTCGCCGTTGACGCGCGTTCGTCAGGCTCATGCCTTCCTGGCGCCCTTTGTTCTGGCTCCTCTTCTGCTCACGGCCTGCACCGGCATGGCCTACCGCCTCCTGAAGGATGGCTTCGGCTGGGGGCGGGAGCAAGCGCACCCCCTGATGACCCTGCACGAGGGGGAATGGCTCAAGACCCTGCTTGGACCCTATGGGGAAACGCTTTATGTGCTGCTCAACGGCCTCGGCCTGCTTTGGATGTTGATCACCGGCTCCGCCCTCGTGTGGCAGCGCCTGCGCCGTGGTCTCGGGGTGCGCGGCCCTCGGGGTGAGGTGACAGGGTAAAGTCTTGGTTTGGCTCCATGATTCAGGACGCTGGAATGGCTGCGGAACCCCCCGAGAGCACCACATTGACGCCCACCGACGGGCTTCCGGAGGACGGGCCCCAATCCGCTGCGGAAGCGGAAACGCCGAACGCTGACGCCCTTGAAGCGACACCTCCCGCTGCGGACACCGAGCCCTCGAAGCGCCAAGCGATCGTCGGCAAGCTCAGCGCACGCGCGTTGATCGAAGCCTTCGAGGCCGAGCAGCTCAAGGATGACCTCCCTGAGATCTACGTCGGTGACACCGTGCGCGTTGGCGTGCGGATTCGCGAGGGCAACAAGGAACGAATTCAGCCCTATGAGGGCGTCGTGATCGCCATGCGTCACGGTGGACTCAACGCCACCATCACCGTGCGTCGGATCTTCCAAGGCATTGGTGTGGAGCGGGTTTTCATGCTTCACAGCCCTCAGGTGGCTTCCGTGAAGGTCGAGCGTCGCGGTAAGGTGCGGAGAGCGAAGCTCTTCTATCTGCGCGACCGGGTGGGTAAAGCCACGCGCGTCAAGCAGCGCTTCGATCGCTGAGGGTTTTCCCTCACCCTTGGCTTGTTTCCTTCGGGTGACAAGTCGGGTGCATCGCCTTGCGCCGTTAGTTCAGTTGGTAGAACGCAGGTCTCCAAAACCTGATGTCGGGGGTTCAAGTCCTCCACGGCGCGTTCGATGCACCCACTCTTCGTTGTTTCCTTGTTCCGAGCATGGAGTTGGATCTTCAACCCGGTGATGTGGTCAAAGTTCTGGAATCCGCGGCTTTGGGTTGGGTTCGCGCCAGGGTGATCCGGGTCAAATCCGGAGGACGCGTGGTGGTCCAGAGCGATCAAGGTCGTGAATTCACCGCTCGTGGCAATCAGGTCCGGCTGATTGAGCCGGCGGGATTTCGTCCCTGAACCTCCAAGCATCGAGCCCTGTGGTCGTGACGATCCCAACGTTCAGCGGCCACGCCCTGTCACTACTTCCTTTCCCCGCAGCATCACGTTTCTCGTTGAGGAACCGTGACTCTGGTCCACCCTCCACCAGACATTTGACGGAAGGAACCGTGACAGGAGATACTGAGGAGGTTGGCGAAGGCGCCAGCGGTACGGCGAAAACCTTCAACGTTTCAGCCGTTCCATTTTTTTGGGACTGTAGTTCAATCGGTTAGAGCACCGCCCTGTCACGGCGGAAGTTGCGGGTTCGAGCCCCGTCAGTCCCGTTCAAACCATTGCCGCGAGAGCAGACCGTTGATGGCTGAGGCATCCTCCCCCATTCGCGTTCGCCTGGCTCCCAGCCCCACCGGCACCCTTCACATCGGCACCGCCCGCACCGCTGTGTTCAATTGGTTGTTTGCCCGTCACCATGGCGGCAGCTTCTTGTTGCGGATTGAGGACACCGATCGGGAGCGCTCCAAGGCGGAATACACCGACAACATCCTGGACGGACTGCGGTGGCTGGGGCTGAATTGGGATGGCGAGCCGGTGATTCAGAGCGAGCGGATCGAGAGCCATCGCCAGGCCATCGCCCGCTTGTTGGCGGAGGGCAAGGCCTATCGCTGCTACACCAGCGAAGCGGAGCTCACGGCCTTGCGCGAGCAGCAGCAGGCCCAGAAGCAGGCTCCCCGCTACGACAATCGCCACCGCCAGCTCACCCCCGCCCAGGAGCAGGCCTTCATCGCCGAAGGGCGGGAGGCGGTGGTGCGCTTCCGCATCGACGACGACCGCGTCATCGAGTGGCACGACCTGGTGCGGGGCGCCATGCGCTGGTCGGGTGCGGATCTCGGCGGCGACATGGTGATCGCCCGTCGCGCCCCGGCGGACGCCATCGGCGATCCCCTCTACAACCTGGTGGTGGTGGTGGATGACGCCGCCATGGCGATCAGCCATGTGATCCGCGGCGAAGACCACATCGCCAACACCGCCAAACAGCTCCTGCTCTACGAGGCCCTCGGTCTGCCCCTGCCGATCTTTGCCCACACCCCCTTGATCCTCAATCAGGAGGGCCGCAAGCTGTCCAAGCGCGATGGCGTCACCTCCATCAGCGACTTTCGAGGCCTGGGCTACACCCCCGAGGCCCTCACCAACTACATGACCCTCCTGGGCTGGTCGCCGCCGGAGGGCATGGGGGAACGGTTCACCCTGGCGGAGGCGGCGACGGTGTTCGGCTTCGACCGGGTCAACCGGGCCGGCGCGCGCTTCGACTGGGAAAAGCTCAACTGGCTCAATGGCCAGGTGCTTCATGCCCTGCCCCCCGGGGAGCTGCTTCAGCAGCTTCAGCCCCTCTGGGCCGCCAAGGGGTGGCCAGCGCCCGACCTCGCTGCCGCCCTTCCGCCCGGCTGGCTGGAGGAGCTTTGCTCTCTGCTCGGCACCTCGCTCACCCTGCTGAAGGACGGGGTGGACCAGGCAGCACCGTTCTTCACAGCGCCGCTTCCGGATGAGCAGGCCCGTGCCGTTCTGGCCCAACCCGACGCCCAGGCCTGCCTGGCCGCCCTCGGGACTCAGCTCCCCAACGGCCCCAGCCTGCCAACGCCGGAAGCCCAAGCGCTGCTGACTGCGGCAGCCACCAGCGCGGGCGTGAAGAAAGGGGTGGTGATGAAGAGCCTGCGGGCGGCGTTGCTGGGGTCCCTGAAGGGTCCTGATCTGTTGGCCTCCTGGCAACTCCTCCATCAGATCGGGGAGGATCGGCGGCGTCTGATGATCAACGTCTTTTGAAGTGTTGGGCTTGAGACGTTCACCGTCGCCTCACCGTTCTCCCCACCTTGCTCACTCCTCCAAGGTGCCGAAGAGCGGCTCGACCCGCAGGCCGATCACACTGCCGGCGCGCACCAGCAGATATTCCCCCTCCAGATCACCGATGGGCACATTCACGAAGGCGTCCGGGGCGGCGCCGCTGTGGAGCGCACTGGTGTACCACTGCTGAAACGCCTCCAGGGTGGGGAAGTGGACCACTTCCTCCTTGCCGCTGCTCAGGAGCAGGTGGATGGAATAGCGGCGCGGAATCCGGGTCATGAGGAGGGGCGCTCCGTTCTCCGGGCCAGCATCGCAGCAGATCCACCAGGCGTCGACCCGACCGTGGCGTCCGCCGCCCCCGCCACCAGCCCTCCTGCCACCAGCCCCCCGTCACCGGCCCCCCGCAGCGCTGCTCCGAATGGCGGGCGGCGGGAAGGGATCTGGCAGGCTGAGGCGATTCGGGCGGGCAGCGTCGTTTGGCCATGGCGGAACCCAGACCTCTTCTCCTGCTGGTGGACGGGCATTCCCTGGCCTTTCGCAGTTTCTATGCCTTCGCCAAGGGGGGCGACGGGGGCCTGGCCACCAAGGACGGCGTGCCGACCAGCGTGACCTACGGCTTCCTCAAGAGCCTGCTCGACACCTGCGCGGAGTGGAAACCCGACGGGGTGGCGATCGCCTTCGACACCGACACGCCCACCTTCCGCCACGAGGCGGATGAGACCTACAAGGCGAATCGGGACGTGGCCCCCGAACAGTTCTTTGCCGACCTCGACAACCTGCGGCAAATCCTGGCCGACCACCTCGATCTCCCCCTGGTGATGGCGCCGGGCTATGAGGCGGATGACGTGTTGGGCACCCTGGCCGATCGGGCGGCGGCGGAGGGCTGGCGCGTGCGCATCCTTTCCGGCGATCGCGACCTCTTCCAGCTCGTGGATGACAACCGCGACATTGCCGTGCTCTACATGGGGGGCGGGCCGCGCAACAAGGGGGCGGGGCCGCGGGAGATTCGGCGAGAGGGGGTGGTGGAGAAGCTCGGCGTGCCGCCCGAGGACGTCGTGGACCTCAAGGCGCTGACCGGCGACAGCTCGGACAACATCCCCGGCGTGCGTGGCGTCGGTCCGAAGACCGCCATCACCCTGCTGCAGGCCCATGGCAGCTTGACCGGGATCTACGACGCCCTGGAACAGCAGAAGGGCGCCCTGCGCACCAAGTTGACGGAGGGGAAGGACAGCGCCTTTCGCTCCCGCATGCTCGCCGCCATCCATCGCGATGTGCCCCTGCCGGAGGCGCCCCGGCTGAGCCTGGGCCAGGTGCGGCTGGAGCCCCTGCGGCAGCGTCTGGCCGACCTGGAGTTGTTCAGCCTGCTGCGCCAAGCCGAGCGCTTCGCCGACACCTTCTCCAATGAGACCCTTGCGGAGGCGCCCCTGGCGGAAGCGCCCCGGGCGGAGGCGCCCCGGGCGGAGGCGTTTCAGGGGGAGGCGGTTCAGAGCGAGCTCTTTCGAGCCGAGCTCCCCCCGGGCGAGGCGCCGCCGGCCTCCGCTCGCCCCCTGCTGGAGCCCCTTCTGATTCAAAGCCCTGAGGGCCTGGAGCAGCTGCGGGAACGCCTGCTGGCCCACACCGCAGGCGGGCCACCGGTGGCGGTGGACACGGAAACCACCTCCCTCAATCCCTTTCGCGCCGAGCTGGTCGGCCTTGGCGTCTGCTGGGGGGAGGGGCCCCGCGAGCTGGCCTACATCCCCATCGGCCACCGGCCGGAGGCGGAAGCGGAGGACCCCCTGCCGGAGCCGAAGGATCCCTTCCCCAGCCAGCTCCCCCTGGACAGCGTGCTTCTGGCCCTCGGTCCCTGGCTGGGAAGCGCGGATCACCCCAAGGCCCTCCAAAACGCCAAATACGACCGCTTGATCCTTCTGCGCCATGGTCTGCCCCTGGCCGGCGTGGTCATGGACACCCTGCTGGCGGACTACCTGCGGGACCCTGCGGACCGCCACAACCTGGAGGCCATGGCCCAGCGGGAGTTCGGCTTCACCCCCGCCAGCTACGACCAGGTCGTCGGGAAAAAGACCACCTTCGCCGCAGTGGCAATCCCCGCCGCCGCCCAATACTGCGGCATGGATGTGCATCTCACCTGGCGGCTGAGCGGCCGACTGGGGGAGGCGCTGGCGGCGCTGGGACCCGCCCTGCCCGCCCTGCTGCGGGAGGTGGAGCTTCCTCTGGAGCCCGTGCTGGCGGCGATGGAGGCCACCGGCATTCGCATCGATCAGACCTATCTCCAGGAGTTGAGCCGGGAGCTGGCGGGCCAGCTGGAGCACCTGGAGGCCGAGGCCCAGCGGGTGGCCGGCCAGACCTTCAACCTGGCCTCCCCGAAGCAGTTGGAGGCCCTGCTCTTCGACACCCTCAGCCTCGACCGCAAGAAATCGCGCAAGACCAAAACCGGCTTCAGCACCGACGCGGCCACGCTGGAAAAGCTGGAGGACGACCACCCGGTGGTGCCGCTGCTGATCCAGCACCGCATCCTCAGCAAGTTGCGCAGCACCTATGTGGACGCCCTGCCGGCCCTGGTGGAACCCGAGACGGGGCGGGTGCACACCGATTTCAATCAGGCGGTGACCGCCACAGGCCGGTTGTCGAGCAGCAATCCCAACCTGCAGAACATTCCGATCCGCACGGAATTCAGCCGTCGCATTCGCAAGGCGTTTCTGCCTGAGGAGGGCTGGTGGATGATCAGCGCCGATTATTCGCAGATCGAGCTGCGCATCCTTGCCCATCTCTCCGGCGAGGAGGTGCTGATCGAGGCCTACAACGCCGGGGATGACGTGCATGCGCTCACGGCCCGTCTGCTGTTGGAGAAGGAGGAGGTGAGCGCGGACGAGCGGCGCTTGGGCAAGACCATCAATTTCGGCGTGATCTATGGCATGGGCCCCCAGCGTCTGGCGCGGGAGACCGGTCTCAGCCAGGCGCGGGCGAAGGAGTTTCTGCAACGGTTCAAGGAGCGCTACACCAAGGTGTTCGCCTTCCTGGAGCTGCAAGAGCGCCTGGCTCTCAGCCGCGGCTGGGTGGAGACCCTCCTCGGCCGCCGACGCACCTTTCACTTCGATCCGGGCGGTCTGGGACGCCATCGCGGCAAGGATCCCCTGGAGATCTCCCTGGAGAGCGCCCGCCGGGGGGGGCTGGAGGCCCAGCAGCTGCGCGCCGCCGCCAACGCGCCGATCCAGGGCTCCAGCGCCGACATCATCAAGCTGGCGATGGTGCGCCTCCAAGGGGAACTCAACCAGCGGCGGCTGGCGGCTCGCCTCCTGCTGCAGGTGCACGATGAATTGGTGCTGGAGGCCGCTCCCGACGTCCTGGAGGAGGTGCGGGCGCTCACCCGCCGCACGATGGAAGAGGTGATCCAGCTGCGGGTGCCGTTGGTGGTGGACACCGGAGTGGGCGCCAACTGGATGGACACCAAGTAGGCCGGAGCGTGTCCTGGAAACGTCGCGGCAGCGGACTTTCCCTGCCATGAGACACTTTGCGCATGAAGTCGATTCCGGTGCGGATTCCACCCCTCCACCGCCAGGGCGCCAAGCCCACAGCCCCTGGAGGCCGTCGCGAAGCCCTCGTCCCTGGCGGCTGTCTCGTTTCGCGCCAGGTGCCCGCCAGTGCTGCGGTTTCTCTCTCCACCCTGATCCCTCCCCGTCATGCAGGTTGAGCGCTTTTCCGTTGAGGGGCCTGTCCAGATCAGTCCCCGGGTGTATGGCGACGATCGGGGCTATTTCCTTGAAACCTGGAACCGCAAACAGTTCGCCGAGGCCATCCAACTGCCCCTGGAGGCGTCACCCACCTTTGCCCAGGACAACCAATCCCGGTCGTCCAAATCCGTGCTGCGCGGCCTGCACTACCAGCTCCCTCCCCATGCGCAGGGCAAGCTGGTGCGTTGCGTGCGCGGGGAGATCTTTGACGTGGCCGTGGACATCCGCCGCAGTTCTCCCACCTACGGCCAGTGGGTGGGCGCCCATCTCAGCGAGGAGAACCACAGCCAGCTGTGGGTGCCGGCGGGCTTTGCCCATGGCTTCCTTGTGCTGAGCGACTCTGCGGAGGTGCTTTACAAGGCCACCGACTTCTGGGACAAGGGTTCAGAGCGGTCCATCCGCTGGGACGACCCGGCTCTGGCCATCGCCTGGCCCTTCCCCTCGGGCGAGGAGGGGGGGCCGAGCGTGTCGGACAAGGATCGCGAGGCGCCCACCCTGGCGGAGGCGGCGGCTCGTGGGGAGGTGTTCCCGTGACCTCCGCGTTGAAAGTGCTGATCACAGGCTGTGGCGGCCAGTTGGGCCAGGCCCTGCTCGCGTCCCTCCCCCCCGGCATTGAGGGGATCGTCACCACCCGCGCGTCCTTGGATCTGGCCGACGCGGAGGCCTGTGGCGCGGCCGTGCGACAGCACCGCCCCGACTGGGTGATCAACTCTGGCGCCTACACCGCCGTGGACCGGGCGGAGAGTGAGCCGGAGCTGGCGCTGCGGGTGAACGCGGGCGCGCCGGACGCCTTCGCCGCGGCTCTCGCCGACACCGGGGGCCGCCTGTTGCAGCTCAGCACCGATTTCGTCTTCAACGGCTCGCAAGGCTCTCCCTATCAACCCGACCAGGCCCGGGATCCCCTCGGGGTCTATGGCGCCACCAAGGCGGAGGGGGAGCGGCGGGCGGCGGATCGGCTTCCCCCGGATCGTCTTTGCGTCCTGCGCACCAGCTGGGTCTACGGCCCGGTGGGCCAAAACTTCTGCCTGACGATGCTGCGGCTCCATCGCTTGAAGGCGGCCGCGGGTGAACCCCTGGCGGTGATCGCCGATCAGGTGGGCTGCCCCACCTCCACCTCCACCCTCGCCCAGGCCTGCTGGGCCGCGATCGCCCGCGGGGTGAGTGGCTTCCACCACTGGAGTGACGCGGGCGCCGCCAGCTGGTACGACTTCGCCGTCGCCATCGGCGAGCTTGCCGTCGCCCGGGGGCTGCTCCCCGAAGCGGCGGCCGTGCGTCCGATCGGCACGGAGGAGTATCCCACCCCCGCCAAACGCCCCTCCTATTCCCTGCTCGACTGCCGCGCCACCCGCCGGGCCCTCGACCTGCCGCCGCTCCACTGGCGGCAGGCGTTGGCGGCGGTGCTGGCCCAGGTGCCGCCCGCGGCCTGAGCCCCGCCCTCTCCGCTCCCCTTCCGTTACCCCGTTCCGCTCTCCCGATCTCCCATGCGCGATCTCCCCACCCTTCTCGCCGGCCGTCGTCGCCTCTTGGTGACCGGTGGCGCGGGCTTCATCGGCGGAGCGGTGGTGCGCCGCCTGCTGCGGGAGAGCGACGCCATCGTCTTCAACCTCGACAAGCTCGGCTACGCCAGTGATCTGAGCAGCATCGAGGAGGCTCTGGCAGCGGCGGGCTCCAGCGACGGCGGCGCGGAGTCCCGGCATCAGGTGTTGGCCGTGGATCTGGCCGACGCGGAGGCGACCGCTGCGGCGGTGCGCCAGGCGGATCCCGACCTGGTGATGCACCTGGCGGCCGAAAGCCATGTGGATCGCTCGATCGAGGGTCCGGAGGCGTTCATCGCCAGCAATGTGCAGGGCACGTTCTCCCTGCTGCAGGCCGTGCGCGCCCATTGGGAGGGCCTCGCCGGCGAGCGGCGCGAGCGCTTCCGCCTGCACCACATCAGCACCGACGAGGTGTTCGGCTCCCTCGGCGCCGAGGGCCGCTTCCACGAGGACACCCCCTACGACCCCCGCAGTCCCTATTCCGCCAGCAAGGCCGCCAGCGACCACCTCGTGCGGGCCTGGCACCACACCTACGGCCTGCCGGTGGTGCTCACCAACTGCAGCAACAACTTCGGTCCCTGGCAGTTCCCCGAGAAGCTGATCCCGGTCGTGATCCTCAAGGCCCTGGCCGGGGAGCCGATCCCGCTCTATGGCGATGGCCTGAATGTGCGGGACTGGCTCTATGTCGAGGACCACGTGGATGCCCTGCTGCTGGCCGCCACCCGGGGCGAGCTCGGGCGCAGCTACTGCGTGGGCGGCCACGGGGAGCGCAACAACCGGGAGGTGGTGGAGGCGATCTGCGCCCGGATGGATGTCCTCCATCCCCAAGGAGCGCCCCATGCCCGCCTGATCACCGCCGTCACCGACCGGCCGGGCCACGATCGCCGCTATGCCATCGACCCCGCCCGGATCACAGCGGAGCTGGGCTGGCAGCCGCGCCACTCCTTTGAGGCCGGCCTGGCGGAAACCGTGGCCTGGTATCTGGACCATGCCCCCTGGTGCGCCGCCGTGCGCGATCGGGCCCAATACGCGGGCGAGCGCATCGGCCTCGCGGGCCGAAGCTGAGGGCTGGAGCTGAGGGCGGGTCGGCCAGCCTCTACGGTGCCTCCTAGAACACAGTGCCGGCGGATCGGCCGGTTGCACCCTTGCCGTTGCGGCTCACCAACACCCTCACCCGTCGTCTGGAGACCTTCGAACCCCTGGTGCCCGGGCGGGTGTCGATCTACTGCTGCGGCATCACGGTCTACGACCTCTGCCATCTCGGCCATGCCCGCACCTACATCGTCTGGGATGTGTTGCGGCGCTATCTGATCTGGCGCGGCTACGCCGTCACCTACGTGCAGAACGTGACGGACATCGACGACAAGATCCTGCGACGGGCCGCCGGTGAGGGCCGCACGATGGAGGAGGTGAGCGAGAGCAATCTGCGGCTGGCCATGGAGGATCTCGCCCGCCTGAACATCCTGCCGCCGGATCGAATGCCCCGCGCCACCCGCTGCCTGGAGGGGATCCGCCAACTGATCGCCGACCTGCAGGCCAAGGGCATGGCCTATGCCGCCGATGGCGATGTGTATTTCTCCGTGATGGGCTGGCCCGCCTATGGCAAGTTGAGCGGGCGGGATCTGGAGCGGCAGGAGGAGGGGGCGAGCGGTCGGTTGAGCGCGGAAGAGGAGGCCCGCAAGCGCCATCCCTTTGATTTCGCCCTTTGGAAGGCCGCCAAGCCCGAGGAGCCGAGCTTTCCTTCCCGCTGGGGGCCGGGCCGGCCGGGTTGGCACATTGAATGCTCCGCGATGGTGCGCCAGGAGCTGGGGGAGACGATCGACATCCATCTCGGTGGCGCCGATCTGATCTTTCCCCACCACGAGAATGAAATCGCCCAGTCGGAAGCGGCGACGGGCAAGCCGCTGGCCCGCTGGTGGCTGCACAACGGCATGGTGAATGTCGGCGGGGAGAAGATGTCGAAATCCCTCGGAAATTTCACCACGATTCGCGCGCTGCTCGACAGCGGCGTCAGCCCGATGACCCTGCGCGTCTTCGTGCTGCAGGCCCACTACCGCAAGCCGCTGGACTTCGCCCCGGCCGCCCTGGAGGCCTCCGCCACCGGCTGGAAGGGCCTCAACGCCGCCCTGGCCCTGGGCGCTCGCTACGGGGCGCCGCTGGGCTGGTCGCCCGCCGCCGCGCCGCAGCCCGCCACCCCCGCACCGGGCGCGGCGGCGGCCTTGACACCCTCGGAGGCCATCGCCGCGATTCTGGCGGCGGATCCGGAGCTGGCGGGTTGCCATGAGCGCTTCATCGGCGCCCTGGATGACGACCTCAACACCGCCGCCGCCCTGGGCGAGCTCTTCGAGCTGGCCCGTCCCCTGCGCGCCCTGGCCAATCAACTGCAGATCAACGAGGCCCCCACCCCCACCCAGCTGGCCCTGCAACCCCGCTGGCGCCTGCTGGTGGAGCTGGCGGGGGTGCTGGGGCTGGTGGCCGAGCCGGAGAGCGCGTCGCCCGCCGAGGAGAGCCTGAGCGACGAGGCGATCGAGGCCCTGGTGGAGCGGCGCAAGGCGGCCAAGGCCGCCCGCGACTTCGCCGAGGCCGATCGCCTGCGCGAGGATCTGCGCCAGCGGGGGGTGGAGCTGGTGGACAAGCCCGGAGGCGTCACCGTCTGGATCCGCGCCTAAGCCCGCTGCAGTTGGTGGGCTTCGGCCTGGCCAGCGTCGCCGTGATGGGCAATGACGCCCTGCAGACCCTGGGCCCGTTTCTGGCCAGCCAGCGCGGGCGCGGGGGCCGCTGGCGGCAGGGGCTGGCGCTGGCGGCCCTGCTCTGCGTCGTGTTGCTGCTCAGCTGGGGGGCGGGCGGGGGGGATCCGGCCTGGGGGCGCCTGGATCGCTTTCCCCTGCCCGATCCCTTTCGCCCGCGCGATCTCCTCCCCCTCGGGGCCCTGCTGCTGCTGACGCGGTTGGGCCTGCCCGTCAGCACTTCGTTTCTGGTGCTCACCGCCCTGGCGCCGGCGCGGCTGGGGGCGATGGTGGGCAAATCCCTGGCGGGCTATGGCGTGGCCTTCGCCGTGGCGGCTGCGGTCTACGGGTTGTGGAGCCCCTGGCTGGAGGGGCGGCCGGGGGAGGAGCCGGCGGCGGCGGAATCGGCGGAGGGGGAGGAAGCGAGGGCGGCGGCCCTGGTCCGGGCCGACGGCTGGAACCGCCTCCAGTGGCTGGCCACGCTCGTGCTCTGGAGCCAGTGGCTGGTGCAGGATCTGGCCAACATTTACGTGTATCTGCCCCGGCGGTTG
>Ga0194130_10004786_pt1 | contig 16886 bp, 21 predicted proteins | sample TA2KigsurfametaG_FD_160084 | JGI IMG/M metagenome (GOLD analysis project Ga0194130, IMG submission 160084) | Freshwater microbial communities from Lake Tanganyika, Tanzania - TA2015050 Kigoma 12 surface | ecosystem: Environmental > Aquatic > Freshwater > Lake | place: Tanzania: Lake Tanganyika... | reverse complement strand
ACTAGATTCGCAGATTTCAATATGAGAATATACGTGGACAACTATTCAATGACCGCTTTTGCGCAGCGTAAACCGCTATTGGAGCTATACAAGACGGCCACGCGCACGCTAATGCACCTCTACTCTCCCACGAATGGCATATATCATATTGATTCCGAACGAGTGGTAAAACTTACTCTTCCTGTGATTGAAAAACCATCCGTTCGCAAGGTGTATTCAGGGTTCTCATTAGTTCTTCCCCAATATGACTACATTAAGGAAGTTGTAGTATCGCAGCTGCCCGCGGACGGGATTTTCACCCGAATGCAAGTGACCAAATATGCATGGAACCAAGCGGACCCACGCGTGTTTTTAATTGTGGAAAGCGTGTGCCAGGGTTCTGAATCAAAGTGCGTAGACTTTTATTTCGAAACAAACAACAACTGCGAAGGAATAAACAATGCACAATTTCAGGAAGAGTTTAGTGGGTTTCTATCGCTACTAAAGTAATCTATTTATACTATATCTATATGTGGATTTGGACAATAAAAGCTTCTATTATTTCGGTCGTATTTATTTTTCTTATACATAACATTTACGGGTTTTTCAAAAACACGCTGACTGTTCCCAAAACAAAAGATTTAGTGAACTCGCCGACCCAGCAGTATGAGCATATTTTTCAAACGTTGAATCGCAACGCAAGCACGGTCGTGAAAGAGTCCTATTCTATGTTGCCATCAGATATAGATATCCAAAGCGCTACCGTAAACCCGTATACAGCTACGAGTGAGCCACCTCCGACCAAAAACTCTGGCGCCAGTATGAAAAATGAGCTCAAGCAGTTCTTAAAAAAACAATTGAACACGGAAAGCGCGAGCTCAGACCCCTCTTACACAGATGTGATGGACCTTTCAAACCAGTCGTTTTCGTCTTATTCCACTATTTCGTAACGGGGATATGGGTGTGCTCGCACGATTTCCCGCATCGTTTGCCAGATTTATATACATAGTCGCAAGAGTATTTATATGTGCCGTTTTCTAATTTCTTTTTATTTTGCGCCCAGCATTTGGCGCTGTCTTCAAAAAACGCGTGCGTGAATGTTTCGCGCGTCTGCTTCTCCAGTAGTGCGTGTTCAGTTCGTTTCGTCATTCTTTTATTCTTATGTAGTTATTGTAATGTTTATGTCATTACAATAAGAAAAGGAAGAATCAATTTTATCGTTATTTGGGGGCCACGTGTCTACTTCAATAAGGGCCACGTGTCTACTTCAAGTTCAACTTTATTTCACCACCACAAAGATTTCTTTTGACCCCAGCAACACATTTAATATTTTCTCTTTTGCATACGAAAACAGGTCGCGGTCCATTATTTCAAACTGGTAGTGCAGGACTTTGATGATGATTAAGAGCCACTCTATGTAAAAGGGCAAGTTGGACTTGACCGTGTGTTCAAAAATAACGTCCTGCTTGAACTTTTCGTCATACAGGGAGAACTCCGCCGAGAAGCCGTCTGCCTTATACATCATTTTGTATCCGGTGACCACTTTGTCGCTATATCCTAACTTCCAAAACACTTTCTTGACCTTTTCATTCGGGATATTCATATATTGCTTCATTTTTGCTAGCGTGCTGCTGACGTTGGAGGCGAACACGTCCACGTCAATATCACTCTTTCCTGGGAAATAATCTTTTCGCTGAATGCTACCAAAGTATAACAGTTTGATGTCCAAATAGTCGCTTATATTGTTGAAAAACACCCGCGCCTTATCGGGTATCGGATGTTTGGTGTGCTCCATAATTGATATACTCTATGCGCAGAAAATAACTTATACCTGATTTATGTATTCTTACCAGCGGCCAACTCAAAAAACTTACCGTCTTTACCGCATTTGGATTCATTTTTTCTACATATGAGCGCATCATCGTATTCTGTTTGCCCGGTGACCAAGTTTTCTTTTCCAAACAGAGCACATTTACCTAATATCATTGCCGGACCATACATCTCATCATACGGATTCGCATATTTATACTGTATATAATTAGCACATTGTATGCAAGGGTTTTTTGCCTTTACTATGAAAGAGGAAAAAAAACGTAAACTCATATATACTATGTGTAGATTTGTGTTTTTATATTGTTATATATATGTTATTATGTGTAATCACCCACCAAGTCAATTCTACATTTCACCTTTGCACTTTAAATGTGCAATGGTTTATAAAAAGAAAAAAATTGAAACGCGAATGGTAGGCATCTATATCACAAACATACCAAACCACGTTTACAAACTCAAACTTATTCCTTATACCTATGGCCAACACACGTTCAGTTTTGTCTAATTATCTGATTCGTTACATACTATTATGTATTGGTTTTATTACCGCCCACTATGTGTCCGCGCATTTATACGTGTGGTGGTGCGTTCCATTCGGGGTAAAAGGCTACGTAATGTCGCCCTTCCTAACCCTTAGCCCGCATTGCCAGTTCTTGCGCTGGGTCACTTATAATGGCGGGGTCTGTATCAATGCGTGCTGGGTCCTATTCGGGAGCTGGCTTATCAGCAAGTTTCAGCACCTACTGAATGGTCTGGTTGAGCCTTGTGATAAGGAGCCTTATGTTAAAGAATGCGTTCAGGATTCTGAAGAATCAGAAGACAATGAATCGGAACAAGAAGAACAAGAACAAGAAGACAAAGTAAAGGAAGAAAAAGAAGTAAAAGTAGAAGAAACCACCTCGCGGACCAAGCTACGGACCCTCCGCAATCGCCTGCGCTATAAAAAAAACACATAACCAACCACCCGATAGGTCGCTTATTCATTATGAACAAAATTATGCAACAACATTCCTGCATTTGTGTTTACTACATCTCCTGCCAGTTTTGCGTTCTCATACGTGGCCCGTAACAAATCATTGGGCGCAATACTGCCTGGCTTAATTAAATTGTTTCCTCTCAGCTCTTTTTTTAAGTCGTTGAGGGATTTTTTTTTCAACTCTTTGTGCGCGTTCACAACCATCTTGCGCGTGTAGTTGTCCTTTATTAACACACCCACAGTATTGGTTTTCAGGTTTCTTCCTATGGTGTATTTACGCTTGATGGTTTTGTGCACTTTTTGTTTTTTCTTATTTTGTGCCAACAATTGGCGCGCGCTCTCCAGCTCCTTCTCATTCTCAAAACTCTCGTCCGGTTCACTACTTAGAACCTTCCCCAACGACTCAGCCGTATATGCATTCGCCTGTTTCGGTTCAGGCTCCAGCACGTCTTTTAACTCTGGCACCACCTCGGCGAGCGAAGCAGGCAAGTAATCGGTTTCTGGTTGTTGCACTGGAGGAGGGTTTGGATTTATTTGTGTTTGCACAGGTCTTTGCAAAAGCGAATGCGGCTGTGGTTGCACAAGCGATGGTGCTTGCGGTTGCTGTTGTTGTTGCACAGGTCTTTGCACAAGCGAATGCGGCTGTGGTTGCACAAGCGGATGCGGCTGTGATTGCACTAGTGGTCTGTGTTGTTGTTGTTGTTGTTGCTGATAGTATGCCAGCTTCTGTTGTCTTTCCGCATTTTCATTCGTAAAGGAAGAAGGAGTAGAGAACGAGACTGGTGTGCGCGGTTGCACTGTAGCTGCCATCGGCGCGCGCCTGGTGTATAAGTGCTTATACGTTGGTTTGACCCCACCCTTTAAGCACCCGTAAGGAACCGTATTATCCACATTGTATCGCAGTGAAAACGGTTGCGATGGTGCGTCATTCCTTACAAACACCTGCTCTTGGGGCATAAGCTCAGCAGGCAACTCAATATTGACCATCGGTGGAGGAGTGCTATAGTTTTTCACTGTTTTGCGCTGTAACGCAATGGAATTGTCTAATTGCTTAAAATAGTTAACGGAATCATCCAGCTCATCCCCACTATTTTGCGGCTTTATGTGGTGTATCCGCGAGGTGTTTGGGCGGATGCGCCTTCTCGGCAACGCTCCACGTGTGCCTTGTGATTGAACTAGGGATGATGCACTTATTTGGGAATGCTCCGCGTGTTTGCGCTCTTTAATGCGTGTTAGTAGCTTGTTTCTTACCGAGGTCGGCAACTCATTGGAGGCGACTTTATTTTCCAGTTTGGCTCCGTTCTTCCTAGTTCGGTTGGATTTTACTTTAAATAACTCGGGATTGATGTTGATTTGTTTTAAACTGGATGGCGCCGACATACCTATAATATTGTAAATACGTATTTAAAATATTATTTTTTTGCGCATTGGGCGCATTCGCAATCTGCTTAATACCTTGCCATAAACCCTATGAATACATTGATAATGCCGAGGTCGGCATTACATTCTTTTTATTATGCTTCTTGTGCTCAATGTATTGCGCAAGCCCGTTGTTCAGGTCTTTTAACGTAAGGACGCGCTTTTCTTCCGCGGGCAAGCAAAACACGCGCCGACTGTGCGCAATCTTTGTTTTTGACAGCAGCGACTCCATATCTCTGCCAAAGCACGCAAACTTGTCTTTGTTTAGTTCAAACCATTTCGGGGTAATTTCGTCCGTCGTTACAGTCCACCCGATATCCTTCACCATTTTGATAAAAATCTTGTGAAGCTCCGCCGAGCTATATTTCTCGGTTTCAAATCGCCACATAAATCGGGACTCCAGACCCTTGTTGCAGTTAAAAAAGCAGTCCTGAAGCTCTTTTTCATACCCAGCAATAATCACCATCAGGTTGTCCTTGTTGGCGCTTAAGGCCTCGCACAGGGTGTCAATGCATTCTTTTGAGAAAGAGTCCAGCTTCTCGCTGTTCCCTAGCGAGTATGCCTCGTCAATAAACAGCACACCCCCTAGGCAGGATTTGATTACATCGTTCGTTTTGATTGCGGTTTGCCCCAAATACCCCGCCACCAAATCGGCACGTGTCACTTTCTTGAAGGTTCCCTTTTTGAGAATACCCATATTGGAAAAGATGCTTCCGAGCAGCTTGGCGATTTCGGTTTTGCCTGTGCCAGGGTCTCCGTAAATGACAGTGTGCATAAAATCAGACCCCTTATCTGGTTTGCCTTTGGGGATATGCAACTCCTGCACATAATACAGTATCTGGTCCACCACGTGCTCCTTGAAATGCTGCATCCCAATCATTGAATCCAGCTCTTTTAGTGGCTCCTTGATGTTGTGCAGCGTTTTCATATCAATATTGTATTCCACATCTTCCTCTAGCGCGTATTTATCTATTATTGCAATCATATCCCCAATGTTGGTAATGGGTTCGTTAATATTTACTAGGCGTTTGATTACTGGCGTTATAGGCGCTTTCTTTTCTGGTTCGCCTGTTGGGTCAAATATTTCTTTTTTATGCTCTCTAGAGGAAGAAATCGGTTCGGTTGCGTTGCGTTGGGATGGGATAACATAGGTGTCTAATCCAAACTTGGCGGCACGACAAAGCTTGACGAAATCAGACAATGTTTTTGCATTATGCGGAGGCATCGTTTGCCCAGACACATCCTCTGTGTTATAAAGTGGCTTATGTGACTCCCCAATGGGAGGAACCGCTTTGAATGGTGCGCCCGTTTTTGAAAACCACTCGGTAGATGGAGTCATCATTTCTCCATACTTGTTAAAACTAGTAGGTGGGTATTTTGTGGGGACAGGTGGTTCCGATGTGTTCGGCTTCCAAATATGTTGTTTGCGGGAACCCAGCGTTTCCTGATTTTGCTTATCAATCGTTTGCAATAGGTTATTATAGTGGATGATACTGTTGGGACTGTGCGATTTTCGTGAGTTGGATTTGTTTGACGTCATATGAAGGAAGAAACGAAATGTGACAATAGTCTATTATTAGGTGTTGTGTTTATGTCTTTTACACAATGTTGGGTTGTATTGTGTTATCTTGTTTTGTCTTGTATTGTGTTATCTGGTGTTGGTGAAAAGTGATGAAAAAGAATGCAAATAAAAGAAAATTGAAAATAATTTAAACACACTATGACAAGTAACAATAACTGAACCTGTATTCAATTCAAACCTATATACCTGTTACAAAATGCAATCCAACCAAGAAACCCCAATGAAATCTGTTAAGACAGAAATGCCTGAAGACGATGCCATCAACTATTCCAAATACATTGAGCAACCGTGGACAATTATTGAGTCTTATTTCAGCGGTCAATATTTGGAGCGATTGGTGCGCCATCAGTTGGAGTCCTATAATAATCTAACCAGTTACCAGCTGAACAAAACCATTGAGATGTTTAACCCGTTGCGCATTGTCTCTGACGAAGACCTTGACCCACAAACGGGGCTCTATGCGTTAGAGGTGATTGCCACCTTTGAGAACTTTAATATTTATCGTCCTCAAATACACGAAAACAATGGAGCCATCAAGCTAATGTTTCCGCAAGAAGCACGATTACGCAACTTTACGTATGCGTCCGCAATGACAGTGGACATATCGTTTAAGTATATCGTTCGTTGCGGGGAAAACTTGCAAAATGTGCAAATATTCAATAAGCTGTTTCAAAAAATACATATCGGCAAGTTGCCCATTATGTTGAAAAGCAATAACTGTATTCTAACCCAGTATAAACACGTGGAGCACACCCGAACGGGAGAGTGTCGTATGGACTGCGGTGGGTATTTCATCATTAACGGCTCGGAAAAAACCGTTCTCGCGCAAGAGCGTGCTGCCGAAAACAAAGTATACTGCTTTAACGTTTCCAAAAACAATACCAAATATACTTACATCGCCGAGATGAAATCGGTGCCAGATACCAAGTGCATTTCCCCAAAGCAAATCACCATGATGATGTCCTCCAAGAACAATGGATTTGGGTTTCCTATCACTATCCAAATCCCGCGCGTAAAGCAGCCTATTCCCCTGTTTACCTTGTTTCGCGCGCTCAATATCCTTACCGACAAGGAAATATGCTTGCGAATATTAATTGACACCGACGTGACGATGCACAGCGCGATGCTGGAATGTTTGCAAGCGTCCATTATTGATGCCAACAAGTATATGACGCAGGAAGAGGCGATGAAGCATATTACCAGCCACGTAATGTTTACCCCCATCAATATGGACAAGGAAACAGGCGCAATCAAAAAGCGCGAGTTTGCGCAAGAAATACTAAAGAATGACTTGTATCCTCATTGCCAGACCCAAACGCAAAAGATATTTATGCTCGGCTACACGGCCAACAAGCTGATTCAAGCCAGTTTGGAATGGATTAAAGTGGACGACCGCGATTCGTATGTGAATAAGCGTGTGGACCTCACTGGAACCCTTCTGAACAACCAGTTCCGCAACTATTTTAACAAAATGGTGAAAGATATGGAAAAGCAAATCATCAAAGAAATCAAGAATGGCTCGTGGAGGTCTACCGAAGATTATGAGAACATTGTGAACTTGACCAATCTATACAAAATCATTAAACCCACCACCATTGAGAATGGTATTAACCGCGCGTTAGCTACGGGTGATTTTGGGATTAAGCATAACAACAGCAACAAAGTCGGGGTCGCCCAGGTTCTAAACAGGCTAACGTATCCATCCAGCTTAAGTCATCTCCGCCGTATTTCTACTCCTGCAGACAAGAGCGGGAAACTCGTTCCACCCCGCAAGCTGCACAGCACCACGTGGGGGTTTATTTGCCCCGCCGAAACCCCAGAAGGGCAGTCGGTTGGTATAGTAAAAAATCTGAGCGTGATGGCGCACATTACCATTCATTCTCACAGCGATTCGCTCTACGAATACATTGTGCCCTTGGTTCAATCCGTGGATGAAATGTTCCCCGTCTCCTCCGCCGAGTTTGTGAAGGTGTTTATTAACGGAACGTGTGTCGGCTTTACCCACAACCCGTTTGAAGTCTACCTCAAGATTAAAGATTACAAATACAAGGGAATCATCAATATTTATACATCCATTATATTCAACTATAAGTTAAAGGAAATCCGTGTGTGCAATGACAGCGGTCGTATTGTTCGCCCCGTCTTGCGCGTAAAGCAAAACAAACTGCTCATTACAAACTCGGTGATTGAAAAGCTCAAGACAGGCGAGCTTACCTGGAACGACCTGTTTACCAGTTGCAAGTTGCCCGAATCCGTGCTGGAATATGTGGACGCAGAAGAGCAAGACGGCTCGCTCATTGCCACCACGCCAAAGGACCTCATTAATGCCAACACCGAGCTAAAAAAATACACCCACTGCGAAATACATCCAAGCACCATATTTGGCGTAGTAGCCTCTTGCATACCGTTCCCTGACCATAACCAGTCCCCCAGAAATACGTATCAGTGTGCGCAGTCTAAACAAGCCATTGGGGTATATGCAACGAACTATAGCGAGCGTATGGACAAAACATCGTATGTCCTCAACAACCCAACCCGACCTCTGGTGGAAACCCGTATCATGGACTTGATTAAACTGAATGTAATCCCGTCTGGGTGCAACATTACCGTGGCGATTATGACCCACACTGGTTACAACCAGGAGGACTCATTGCTAATCAACAAGGGGGCTATTGACCGCGGGTTATTCCAGGCGACGATTTACCATACGGAAAAAGATGAGGACAAGCAGAAAATCAATGGCGACGAAGAAATTAGGTGCAAGCCCGACCCATCAAAAACGAAAGGAATGAAGTTCGGAAACTACAACAAAGTGAACAGCAAGGGCATTGTGCCAGAGAATACCCTCATTGAGAACCGAGATGTTATCATTGCCAAGGTGGTTCCGATAAAAGACAACCGCAATGACCACACGAAGCTGATAAAGTATGAAGACCAGAGCAAGATGTACCGCACGAACGAGCCGACCTATGTGGACAAGAACTATATAGACCGAAATGGAAATGGGTATAGCTTTGCCAAAGTCCGCGTGAGAACGGTGCGCAAGCCAGTGATTGGGGATAAGTTTAGCTCACGCGCTGGTCAGAAAGGAACGTGCGGAAACATCATTCCCGAAGAGGATATGCCCTTTACCAATGACGGAGTGCGCCCAGATATTATTATTAATCCGCACGCCATTCCTTCTCGTATGACAATTGGTCAGCTAAAGGAGATGTTGCTGGGTCGTGTGCTAGTGGAGCTCGGACTATTTGGAGACGGCACAAGCTTTGGGGATTTAACAGTGGACAGCATTTCGCAGAAGCTGTCGGAGCTTGGGTTTGAATCCAACTGCAACGAGATACTGTATAACGGGCTTACAGGCGAGCAATTTGAAAGCAATATATTCATTGGACCAGTGTTTTACCAAAGACTCAAACATATGGTTAGCGACAAGCAACACAGCAGGTCCATTGGCCCGATGGTGAACTTGACGCGCCAGCCAGCAGAAGGCAGAAGCAGAGATGGAGGTCTACGATTTGGTGAGATGGAGCGAGATTGTATGGTTTCGCACGGGGCATCGCGATTCACGAGGGGGCGATTGTATGATGCGTCGGATAAATACCAGGTGCACATATGTAAGCGTTGTGGATTAATTGCGGCCTACAATGATGCGATGCACATACACCACTGCCATACGTGCGACAACAAGACGGACTTTGCCTATGTGGAAATACCGTATGCGTATAAGCTTCTGAGCCAGGAGTTAATCACAATGAATGTAGCGATGCGCGTAATAACAGACCATTAGTCATAGTCATATCATATGAAAAACAGGTAAATAAAATAATCATAACATAATAATAACATAAACATAATCATAAAATAATCATAACCATAATACAATCATAATAACAATAAAATAAAAACATTCCCTTGTTTTTTTATTTTATACTAGTCCGTTTGTCCGCGTGGTGTAAATGCAGTTTAGCATATTTATTTTTTATTATTCTAATATATAATATGTCGTGCTCACGCAACTCTACCCACCTGTCCAATCTCCACGATTCAAGCGAATATTCAAAATCACGTGTTCTCTTGCGCCGCGCGTGGAACACAACCTACACAAGAGACCTTGGAACCAATAAGTTGGCTGCCACCCCTTTCCGAGCAGTAATGAATGCAGGCGATTTGTTAGGCAGAAAATACTATTCTTGCGGAGGGTCAAACCAAGCTCCCCAAAGTCGCCCAGGCGTCAAGGGTATCCGAAGCAAGCTAGGCTCTATTCATAGCCTTTGCGACAACACCAATGTCCCTGCTGCCTACTGCAATTCCAAGTTTGTTTACGACAGCTCGGACTATGTTACCTACGTGAGACACCGGGCAGAAAACCGCAACTACGGCGACACCTCGTTCGGTGGCAATGACCATTCTGCCGCACAAAGCGCACTTCGTTCCGTAATGGGCCGTTAATTCGCAATACAAAACCAAAACCAAAACCAATATACTTTTCCTATTATTTCACAATTACCGTTTCTTTGGCAATATTAGCAATAATTTTATTAATATTGATGTCATCATTTGGGTTCACCCCGCCCGTAGACTGAATCACCATATTCAAGTAAGGCGTGTTGTCGCGGTTGGAGCTAACCGTGCAATTGGGGTGTTCCTTAATCCATAGTGGGATTTGTTGGATATTTTTTTGCTGAACCCGTCGTATCGCCTGCTTAATCTTGTCCTTTTCTTCATTGTCCTTTTCCCATACGTTGTCTTCCTTTATATACAATATCTCTCGTTTTAAATCACTGCAATGGATGGGGCGTTTGTGGACCTCCATGTCTTTCAACCCTTTAATAAATATGCGCGACATCCCGTTGGAGTAGCCCAGTTTCCCCGTTTCCTCCAAGTCTGACAACTGCAAATGTAGCGAATTAATAAAATCCATCATATTTAGCGCGTCCTTGCACGTCTCGTTCAAAAACACGTTCAAATTAAAACTGTTGTTTGTTGTGTTGTGTATGATGTTGCTCGGTTTCGTCACATCGCAAAGTTGCTTTTGAAAGTCTTGTATTTGCTTGCATTGCTCCATCATTAGCTCTTTGAACTCGTTGTTTTGCTTGATTAAGGACAAAAACGCATCCATCACATCCGTTCTTATCCCATCGGATTGGTTCGCTTCACTCGGTGTATGCGGTGGTTGCGTCACTTGTTTCAACGAGACGCACACCTTTTTGTGGTGCCATAGTCCGCTTCTACCAGAATACCCCTTTCCGCATACACATTTGTATTGTTTTCCTCTTTCTTCAATTGAACAATTGGGTTTTATTGGGGTTTCAAAAACCTCCAAACTTACCTCATTTGTCGTCACGTTTTGAGAAGGGTCTTGTGTTAATGGTTGCCCGATACACCAAGCGGAGGTTTCGGGTGTTTGATTCGGGGTATTTACAGGTCGTGAGCATAATGGTGCAAGTTGTTGCAAGCAATCTGTTACGTTTGTTACGAGTATTCCTGCGGTGACGGAGAGATTTGAAGGTTGGGTTTTTTCAATATAAGAGCATAATGATTCCAATTTTTTGCACGCATCACGAACTTGTGTGACGATATCCTGCTGGGTTGTGGGGTTTTCTGGGTGTTCTACGTGTTCAATTAAACCGTTGTTACTGAGGGCGCAAATATGCATATTAAACGCATTGTTGCTACACGCAATATGGTCACAATCGGGATATGCATAGGATTGCGATTTTTTGAGCGAGTTTTGGTTTACGCCCGCGTTTTTCCTGTTTTTTGAGGATTGGTTTAAAGAATTGTTTAAAAAACCCTGTGTTTTGGCAGAGTTGTGTTTGATGGTCTGGAGGTGTTTTACATAATCTTTTTTATTAGACGTTGTAAAGTCACAAAGTTTACATAAATATTTTGGTGTTTTTTTGGGTAAAGGCTGTTTAAACATTGTTTAATATTACAATAGAAGAAAATATAGCTTTTAAGCATTTTTCAACGATTTTTTTGACTTTTTTTGACTTTTTTGACTTTTTTGAAAAAAATAAAGTGTCAAAAAATGGACGAAAAAAAAAATTATGCTCACAAAATTTTAAAACAGACCTCAAAATTTGAAAAATATGGTCACAAAGAGTAAATATGCGAATTTGGGTGTTTTCACCGGTCGAAGAAAAAGCCATTTTGGACATTTTTAAAATGTCCAAATTTGATATATATAGAGACTTATAAAAACCCCAATTCAACGATTTTGAAACATTTTTTGGGGTTTTTTTGAGATTGAACCGCGCATTGGAAACGCTCTTTAAACCGCGTTTAAACCGGGGTGTTTTGTTACGATAATTTGCGAGAGTTGCGAGACCATTTGTCCGAACTTTTATGTGGATGAAATTGTGTGAGCATATATGGTGCGACATTTGCACGTAAAACGGGAGTTTTGTTACGATAAAAATGTAACTAGGCGACGCGATAAATCTTATTTAGACTCATTCCGGAACTGTTTTTCGTAATGGCTGGTGCCCCACTTGTATAGGTCTATGTTACCTTTGTTAGTAAAATCGCTATTAAGCAACGGATAGAGCTGTTTCATTCTAAGAACCGCGTGTATCCTCCATAATAAATCGCTACCAAAGTTGATTTTGTAGTATTTTGTATTTGTGGTCGGGTGGATTTGTGTTATGATAACGCCGTTATTTAGTTCGCAAATAGTAACAAATATTTTATTTACAATCTCAATCGGTAACATTGGAATTGTAATATGACTCGGTATCATTTTAAGTTTTTACACCCTTGAAGATTTAACACGGGACAAATCTACTTAAACATATATGTGAACATAATGAAATGTATAAGTCTATTATTTTATCCTCTTGTTTATTTGGTTCATTCTATTTATGTTCTACATCACTCATATTAATAAATATGTCACTTTTAGAAAATAAAAAAATACCAAATGAATTACATATGATAAATGGGTTAACATTTTTTGTGTCAGGTTCTGTAGTTGTATATAATCTTAGTTTATTCATTTTGTTTTGTTCAGTTTTACACCCTTGGTAATTTAAAACGCCGTTTTTTATATTTTTATTCTTTTGTCGTGTAATAATATAAATGACTCAGTATTCAAACATTGTTATTACGCCTGTGTATGGGCCATTATCCCATAAGACGCCTGGCGCTATCCCATACCATAGCAATGGCGTGTTGGCGGGAGTCAGACCCAATCCACCCAAGTTTGGGTGCGCGGATAGCGGTAACGAGTGCTCGGTCGCACGCAACGAGTTTATGCGCGCAAGGGCCACACCATATAGTGCGCCAATCAATAAATATATTGCGCCTCAAGCGTCCTCTATGTTTACTTCTGCCAGAAAACGCGCGGCCGTAGGGAAGAGCAGTTACAAAGTAGGCTTACCCGCAGAAGCAGAGGTCACTTATAAAAGCTACAACAAGAATGATGTTTACAGCGCGCTACGAAAGGTTCGGGGAGGTGGATGTGTTGCGCCCAAAAAAGCGGGACATTACCTATGGAAGGCTTAAGGAACTTTTTTTCCTCTTCTATTGTATAATGATGCACAAGTATATGGTTGAGTTTTTAGGAACATTGTTCCTTATGTTTGTTATTTTGGCTACCGGAAACTGGATGGCCATTGGCGCCGCTTTAGGATTAGCCGTCCTACTAGGGGGAGCCATTAGCCAAGGATGCTTTAACCCAAGCGTCACCCTTGCACTAATGTATATGGGCAAGCTGTCTCGCGCCGATGCGGTGCCTTACATCGTGGCCCAATCCGCTGGCGCCCTCCTTGCCGTGGAATTGGTCAAACGTATGAAATAAGTGCGTTATTTTAGCACATCCATATTATTTGTTGTAAGCGCATTGTAAGCGCGATTTGCATATTATAATTTCTTAAGTTATAATATACATATGGACCCAAATAGTAATAATGTTTCCCAACCGCAAACAGGCTTTTTTGATTCGATTAAAAACTTTGTTGGAGAGATTGGGGATAAACTCAAAATCAATAAACAAGAAGAACCCAACTCTCCGAGTGTAAACACCGGTTATACTGGATATGGAGGCGCCCGCTCTAGACGTCGTAAGTGCAACAAGAAGCACCGTCACACTAAAAGTTGCCGGAAAAATGTAAAGAAAGGAAGAAAAACCAGAAAGCATTAAACGTGCAACACATACAGCCTAATATCTATTTATTTTTCGTCATTAGTCGGTATAATATTAAAATACCCAAAAAACCTAATGACGTAAAGTATGCTTTCACCAGCGGGTCTTCCGATAGCGACGCCAAATAGTTGCCTGCGTGTTCTTCTTCCTCACTGTCCGATGAAGACGACCCCGAAGAGGAGTCCGATGATTCGCTAGATTGAGAACGGGTATCCTCGTCGTCCTCTTCTTCGTGCAGTAAATATCCATAGGGTTGCATAGAGGTAAACCCTTGTCTGCATTTTAGTTTGGTCACGGGATTGACTTTATTTAGAAACGTGCACGGGTCCATATTTTGCAAATCCACTGTAGTCACATAATGCGTTTCGGTGGACTTTTGGTTCAGGTTGTTTATGGTCTGGAGGGTAATCTTTTGGCACTCGGGGTTGCTTCCCGCGCGAAACGCGCCCAGAATGGCGACTGGGTTTATCGCATTCAGATTGCTCACCATACCGGGAATCAGACCACGCGCGTCGGAAAAGTTCATTCCTGCGGCGCTGGAGATTAGGGGGATATTGCCTTGCGGGACATTGTTGACATAAATATATCGGTCTTGCAGTTTTTTCGTAACTGGGTCCATACACTTGCCCCCTGTCTTGAGAAAATATTTGTCTCCTAAAGGCCCGCCGGTTTTGGACGCTTTGCTCTTGCCGGTCACAAGTAGCTGAATGTATTTTTGAATGCCTTGAATATCCTTTGCGAGCGCTTTTAATGTGCCCTTGCTGGACATACCAATTTCGGCGGGTCCCTTGATTTGGTCGCTGTAAGAGTATGGCCCGCCGAGCAGTTCTTGCTGGAGACCGGCGGGGTCGGAGGCGGCTTTATCAAACCGGTTTTTAGAGGCGGCGGTGGCCGCATTCGAGCACGCGGCAGGGACACCCTTTGATTTTTTCTTTTTCGCTTTCTTAGCTTTCTTAGCTTTCTTGGGTTTGGCGACTCCCTTCTTTTTGCCTTTTTTGCCCTTTTTATTTTTGACCCCCTCGCGCAAAGGACTAAACAGCTCGCGCATAATAAAAATGGCAATGACGCATAACATAAATAGGGAAACGTGTTGAGTCCATTTTGGCTTCCACATATATTATATATTACGAATACAATATTTTACAGTTTTCTTCCTATGAAAACAACTTAACCCACTTTATAATTACACTCTTATACATCTTCCGAGTCGTCCTCCTCCGCCACGTCCACCGTGGCTTGTTGCGAAGCCGCCAACCCAGTTTGTATTCCTTGGATTTGTGTTTCCACATTTGTCATACGAGTATTGAGTTCTTTAATGCGTGCATCAAACTCATTTAATCTCGGCCCCACGTCAGGGGCAATGGGTTGAGGAGCTTGTGTTGCAGTTGGTGGTGGCGCAGAAGCTTTTGCAGGTTGTTGTTGCGGCGCAGAAGCTTTTGCAGGTGCGGTGCTAGCTTTTTCTGGGACCTTGGCAGGAGCTCCTGTAGCCGGAGCTACCGCGTCTTCCTCATCATCCACCTCTTCGATTACTCCTGTTTTTGCATTTTTGACCTTCTTTTTCTTTTTGCCAACCTTTAATCCCTCAATAATCGGTCTATTGAACGACTCTATTAAAGAATATGTAATGAGCACAAGGAAGAACAAGATAAGAGCACGTATAAACATATATTATATATGCAGATATATTTTTGCAATGCGTGTATGATTATATTATTATCTTTCATAATAATATAAATGATACTGAGTGATGGTAACTATTTACAAGGGTCAACCTTGTGCTCAATATTGAATGGTGGGTATGAAATGTGCCCATTGGTTCCCCCCAAAGAAAAAATGCTAAAAGACCTATCGCAAAAGTCCTGCACAAATGCGCCATACAATGCGCGACGGCGAGCCATGTATGCGAGCACGAAATTAAACAAAAACTATTGCACAACGAGCAAACAGTATTTGTATAATCGGTGCAAATCCTTTTCTCAAAAGTCATTCAATTATTTATCTGGAGTCACGGACCAAGAGGCCTACGATGCGATGATGTCGGCTAACCCAAACGGGTCCACCAAACCAGGCGCTCCTTTGGCGCAATATAACAAATATGTAGGGAATTGCACCCCCACTTGCGTTGCGAATGCAACGGGCTCTGTTAACGAGCGTATCCCCCAATGTCCAACAGCAGGCTCTTCCGACCCTGCGTTATTAAACCGCGCCAAATGCGGAGCAACCATATACAAACCAAGCAATTACTCCTATGCGACACAAGGACCCGTCTCCAGTGGGGAGCGCCTTCTTCGTCTCAATGTAAACACCATCAACAAAAATATTGCCGACATACGCCGAACCAAACAAGCCAACCTAGCCTTCTTGGAAAAAAATAAGCAACCCGCGTGCACCCCTCGGACCTATGCCAAGAATGGCGACAAAACCAATTGCGCGGGTATTTAGAGCGGCGGCGTCCCTTCAAGATACTCTCGGCGCGTCCCTTCAAGATACCAACTCAATTAATAAATAATAAACGCGCACCGGGGCTCTCCCGAATCAAGATGCACCGCAATGGGTTGGACGGTATAGGTTTTGTATTGGTCAGCGCCTTTGCATTCAGGGATAACATTAATTCGCGCCAATACAGCGTCTAAAGTGAGGTCAAAGGTCACCACAACTCCGTTCAATCGCACGCCGTTTTTTGCGCATACCTCGTTAACACATATATATGGCATTACAGGGTCATACTCTTGCACCATCGCATACCCATCGGCACAGTCAAACTGCGGGGATATTTTGGAAAGAATAGATGGATTGGTTAAATTGTTGTAGAAAAAGAACGTCGTCATTAAATATATAATATATAATATATTATACATTATACATTTTACATTATTTATAGTTTGTTCTCACGCATACACTCCACACACAAATTATGTCTGCATAATATAACATACTATGCACGCAAATAA
>Ga0194130_10004783_pt1 | contig 16890 bp, 15 predicted proteins | sample TA2KigsurfametaG_FD_160084 | JGI IMG/M metagenome (GOLD analysis project Ga0194130, IMG submission 160084) | Freshwater microbial communities from Lake Tanganyika, Tanzania - TA2015050 Kigoma 12 surface | ecosystem: Environmental > Aquatic > Freshwater > Lake | place: Tanzania: Lake Tanganyika... | reverse complement strand
TGGAAGCATGGCGGCCATTCTTACGATCAATCCTGAAGTCGAGGCAATTAGTATTTGTCCATTACACCAGATGGGCCTGGATTGGTGTCCAGGATGTGGATTGGGACGAGCGATGAATCTCTTAGCTAGTGGTGAGTTTCAGGCATCCTGGAGACTTCATCCTGCAGCAGGACTGGCTTTTGGAGTTATCTTTCATCGGATCTGGGTATTAGTTAAACAATTAAAACACCGTACACACTATGGCTAACGTATTGAAGCATATTCCCGAATTGGAAGGGATGGAATTGGGTTACATTCAGGGATTAATGAAAACTATGGATGAGGAAGAAGCATCTTTATTCGCACAAGTTTACCGTGCAAGACGAAAAGATCCACAGATGATATTGATTTTAACCTTGTTAGGTTTCTTTGGCTTTGCTGGATTGCATCGCTTTATATTGGGCCAACTTGGGCTAGGTATATTATACTTAATTACTGCTGGTTTATGTTTTATTGGAACAATTGTCGATCTGGTGAATTACAAAAGTCTGGCCTACGAATACAACATCAAAGTAGCTCATGAAACCTTGAATATGTTGACCTGTAATTTCTCAGAAAAAGGAAATAACTAAAACAACATTCCACGTTCCTTTTAACCTTTGGTTTCTAAGAAGCCAAAGGTTTTTTTTACCAAAAACCCTCCTCATCCTCTGGTGTTTCATCAAGTATAGAATGAATGAGCTCATGACCTGAAGAGGAAATCAGCAAATGAAATTGCTTTAACCTATATTCTAAAATTTGAAATTCTTCGAAAGAGGCTTTCTTGAACGGATAAGGGAGCTCTATCAATCGCAAAGTTTTTGATTCTAAAAGAGGTGTTTCCCTTTGGTCAAACAGCAAGGGCCACATGGTTTTGGCACATCCCAATCCCCAAAAATTTAGGGGGTACTGAGAATTATAAATCTGCAATCTTTGGTGGATCTCTTTGAAAAAATGAGAAGTTTCTACTAATCTAATACGAGAAGCAGCTCTAGATTTTCCATTGGTTTTCAAGTATTTAAATTGCGATTTACCTTGCTTTTGACGGACCATATAGGCGCGAAAAACCTTGTGGTCTAATAATTTTCCTTGGTGGAAATAACCTGCAGCAGCTTGGCCTGCCCTGATGAGGGTTAAGCAAAAATGAATATCTTCTGCAGGTTCTAGTAAACCTGTTGCTGACCAAGTGGATGTCCAGGGCAAGTAAACTTGCAAAGCCAAATTTTGTCTCTTTCTATGACCAATTGATGCTTTTCGGGCAGATAGAATATGTTCCAGATTTCACGCTCACCACGATGTAGGAGGAGATGTGCTTGCTCTGTAGAAATAACTTGAGTTTGTGGAATTTTCATCGTAAAGCCAGTTGCTTGGCTATCTTTACACAAAAGAAATCAAAATTACATGCAGGAAGAAATACAAAAAGCCTTAGATCGCATGTGCGACCCTAAAGAATCGGAAGCCTACCATTTCGCAGATAAGGTGGGAGCCCTAGCCGATGCGGAAACAAAAGAAGTACTTCTCCAACTAGTGAGGGGTGAGGATTGGGAAATTGCTTACTTGGCCTGCAGGGCACTTTCCAAGACTCCTTGGAACAAAGAAGCGTTGGATTCCATCTTCGAGACCATTTTTGATAAAAAAAATAAAGACTGGCAAGGAGCGTTTGTTCAAATACTAGAAGAATTTAATTTAAGTGAATCTTTTGTGGATCTTTTAAGGGTCTACCTCTTTGGTAATTTTAAGGCGTCCACCTTAGCCAAAGATTACCTAGATGGACTGGAATTTGATATAAGTCCAAGGACCATTAGAAAAGCAGAAAAACATTGGAATCATTACCTGCATAATCCAGAGGATGAGGATAGCACAAGGATAAAAAAGCAAGAGGTAGAACCCATGTTGCAGGAGTTAAAAGCTCTTTTTTCCTAGTGCACTTAGAATCATCCTCTTTTTTTTACTCCTCTAACCGCCTCTGCAAGCAAAGGTTGTTCCGGCCAAGAGTGCTTGGGATAGCGCTGTTTGAGTTCTTTTTTGACTTCAAAATAGCCAGAAGTCCAAAAGCTTTTCAAATCCCGAGTCAACTGTACGGGCTTGAAACCCGGAGAGAGCAATTCAATGAGTAATGGCACACGTCCTTCATTCACTTTTGGGGTTTCAAACATGCCAAAAAGTTCCTGTAAGCGGACGGATAAGCAAGGGGAGCTTCCATCTTCTTGGTAGCGTATGGCTATTTCACTACCAGAAGGTACCGTCAAAAACCTTGGCGCCAGCCTTTCTAATTCCTGCTGTTGCTCAAAGGACAGTGCGTGGATTAAAAACTGACTTAAATTCAATTTTTTCAGTTCCTCATTCTTGGTAATGCCCATCAGGTAGGGTTCCAGCCAGTTTCCTGCTGTGGTACAAAGCGTCCCTACCGACCAATTTGGCCAATTTTGGTTGGGATGCCAAATCGCTACCGACTGTACACGAGCAATTAATTCCAGAACAGACTCGTTCCAGTCTAGCAAAAATTCTCCTTCCTTTTGAATGGTTTCAAGAAGTAGTTGAACTGCCAGTTCTGGGTTAACTTTTGGAAGCGGTCTATTGCCCAAGACAATTGCCCCGATTCGTATCTCCGCATGCGCTTGGAGGCCACCTTTCTTTCGGTCCCATTCCAGCACCTCCTTGGTTTTGAGTAGGGGAGCCAAATCCTTTGGATTCAAGGGGGCTGCCATCCATATTTTCCCCATTCCATCACGAGCATCCAGGTGAGCCACGGCCAACCAGGATTCGTAGGCGAGATCATCTTTATGCCCCATTTGGGCTATTTTCCCATTAGCAAGTTGGAATTGAGCATTGTTTCCAGGTCTAGCCGCTGCGATTCGCTCTGGGTAGGCATAGGCAAGCAAAAGTCCTGTTGCCCAAGGATCTACTGGACTATTTTCAGGAGTTACAGCGAGTAGTTTACGGTATTGGGCGGCCACCTTCTCTATCTTTTTGTACCCAAATGCCCCATTTACCTGCCCTCGAAACCGTCTCAGACCTTCAATTCGAAGGTTGAGATCTACACCTGCCTGGGAGGCAAGTGGGTCCTTTTCTTCGAGAATGGCGGCAATATCGGTGGCCAGAGGCAAGAGGTTTGCCTTTTTGGCATAGAGGAGCATGTGCGCAATTCTTGGATGGGCAGGAACTTGATGGAGTTCTTTCCCATGAGGAGTCAATTGGCCTTGGTCGAGGGCATCAATGGCTTCCAACACTTTTTCTGCCGATACCAAAGAATTGATTGGGGGAGGATTCAACCAGGTCATGCTGCGGATATCCTTCTTTCCCCAGATCTGCATGTCTAGCACCAAGCTTGTCAAATCGGCTTCTAGGAGCTCTGGGGTACGAAAATCTGCCAATTGCGCTTGCGTACCTTTGCTCCACAAGCGATAGGAATGGCCGGGAGCCAATCTTCCTGCGCGCCCACTTCGTTGATCTGCAGAATCCTTGCTAATGCGGTGGAGCTCCAATTTGGAAAGTCCTGAGCGCGGATCATATCGATTTGACTTCGCAAATCCCGTATCCACCACTACGGTAACTCCCTCAATGGTAAGGGAGGTTTCAGCGATATCGGTGGCAAGCACAATCTTTCGCTTTCCATTGGGGTGGGGAAGAATGGCCCGTTGCTGCTCCGAAAAGGAAAGTTGTCCGTAAAGAGGGACAATTAGATCTGTAGCTAAGGCCTTTTTCAACACTTCCTCGGCTTTTCTGATGTCCCCTTGACCGGGTAAGAAAACCAGAAAATCTCCTGCATGCTGCTTGGTCAGTGGAATAAGCTGTCTTGCGGAATCTTCTCCAATGGAATATTCATCTACTTCTTGCAGGTAATTGATTGCCACAGGATACTGTCTTCCTTTACTTTGGATAATGGGTGCATCCAAAAGTTTGGAGAGCTGTGGAGAATCGATGGTGGCAGACATCAGCAGGATGCGCAAATCTTCCCTTAAAATCTGCTGTACTTCTCTGCAGAGTGCTAGCCCTACCTCGGAAAACAGGTTTCGCTCATGAAACTCATCAAAAATAACCATTCCAACATCCTCTAAGGCATTGTCTTGGTGAAGCATTCGGGTAAGAATGCCCTCCGTGATTACCTCCAATCGGGTATTTGCACTGACGCAAGTATCAAATCGAATGCGGTAACCTACGGTTTGTCCAACTTCCTCACCGAGCAAATCTGACATGCGTTGTGCAATGCTTTTGGTAGCCAAGCGTCTCGGTTCGAGCAGCAAGATTTTTTTGCCCTCCAACCAAGGTTCCTGAAGCAAGGAGAGCGGCAATAGCGTACTTTTTCCTGCACCGGGTGGCGCTTGGATGAGGATTGTATTTCGAGCAGTGAGCTGTTGTTTTACCTCGGGGATAATTTCAGTAATTGGTAGGTCCAATTGGGATAATGAAAGCATTGCCATATAGTGCAAAAATACATGCAGTTTCCGATTGAAACAGGTTTGAATAGGCAATAAAAAAATCCCCATAAAACTCAATTTATGGGGATAAGACTGTGGGGTTGTCTTATGAACCTATTTTGGCAGAAGCTTTTCCATATTCCCACCGAATTTCAAAGGAATCCGACTTGACTTCATATACCAAGCGTTCTTCTAGGGTAGAAGATTGTTGGGAAGGAACCGAAACTCTCAAGATATCTTCTTTTTCATCGTAGGTGTAGGCTCCCCATTGCTTGGCCACTTTATTAAAAATAAACGTGGATTCTACTTCACCAGGAATGATAAAGAAGCTGTAAGTACCTGCTGGGAGTTTTTGACCTTCTATGGTAATGTCCTTGGAAGTAGAAAAGGTAGTGGCATTGTCTGCCCCTGCTCTCCAAACTTTTCCAAAAGGCACCAACTCTCCCCAGATGGTTCTTCCTTTTACGGCTGGGGAAGAATAATTGATGGTAATGGAGGATCCAGCTGCCACTCCTTCTGCTGTACGCGCTGGACTTGCTTTTTCCTGTGCCTGAACGGACATTACGCTTAGGAAAAGTAAGGATAATACGAAACTAATCTTTGTAATTTTCATCTTTTTTGGTTGTTTATGGGTAGGGTTGGTAAATAGGAATTTGTTATTAACTCTCTTAGACTTTTTAAGTTTAGTTTTAATTTTTTGTTTTAAATTTTAACCCAAGCCTGCTTTTTATTGCTCTCTACGATGCGTTCACCTATAAGTAATTCCCTGCACCCGTCAGCGAAGGTGGGATAGGAAGGCTTATCAGGCTGCTTTCCAGAAGAAATAGCGGAGTATACTTCCTTAAACATCTGCTTGGAGGTATCAGGAAATCCTTCGTTGTGTCCTCCTGGAAAGCTTACCAAAGAACTAACCTCTTTATGAACTAAGGAAGGATCTTTCAACAAGTGCTCATTGGCTTTCTCCCTCTTTCCTATCCACAATTCATTAGGACGCTCTGAGTTAAATTCAAAAGCAGCTTCAGAGCCAGCAATTTCGATATTGAGTCGATTTTTTCTTCCTGCATTGACTTGAGATACCGTGATGGAGCCTTTGGCCCCATTGTCAAAACGAAGCAACACCGTAGCATGATCCTCGGTATTGATGGGGACCTCCTGGTAATCAGATGGGGTAAGCATCTTACCCGAATAGGTTTCGATAGGCTTTAAGGGTTTCAATCGGGTCTTGTGCACGGTAGAAAAATCAGCAAGTACTTCTGTAATTTTTAACCCCGTCACGTATTCGGTAATGTCCAAGAGGTGAGAACCTATGTCCGCAATGGCTCGAGAATCGCCTGATTTGTCTGGTTCAAGTCGCCAATTGTAATCGGTTTGAAGGAATAGCCAATCTTGTAAATAGGAGCCCATGATGGAATATACTTTGCCCAATTCTCCTTTTTCCCTCATCACCTTCATTTGGCGTACCATGGGGTAATACCTCAAATTAAAGTGTACGGCATTGACTAATCCGGTGGATTTGGCTATACGTACCAAATCTTCTGCCTCCTGAATGGTGAGTGCCAAGGGCTTTTCGCAAATGACATGCTTTTCCGATTCCATCACCGCCTTGGCTTGACTGTAGTGTAGGAAGTTAGGCGTACAAATATGGACTACATCGATGTCATCTTGCTTGAGCATATCGGCAAAAACATACGCTCTAGGAATTCCCAATTGCTTGGCTTTTTCATTGGCTAGCTCCTGAGTGACTTCTACGAGGGCTACTACCTCTACGTGAGGGATTCTTCTTAGGGCTTCCAAATGTGCAGGTCCTATAAATCCAGTTCCTACAATGGCTACGTTGATAGGTTGAGACATGGGTTTGATGGGGGTTAAAAAGATATTTTCGAAATTAGAAAAATTCTTAACTAAGAAAAATTTTCCTTTCTAAGGTTACGCAGTCGGAGGCTTGATCTAGGTGAAGTTTCTGAGGGTAAGGCCTTTTTGCGAATGGTTTTTAGTTTTTAAAAAAACTAGCTAACTTATCCAATCAATTTTAACCTAACCTAGTAATGGCCAGTTTTACCCTATCAATTAATGGAACCACCCGAACCGTAGAAGTGGAAGACGATACCCCCTTACTTTGGGTCCTTCGTGATCACTTGGGATTGGTGGGAACAAAGTTTTCTTGCGGGATTGCACAATGCGGGGCATGTACGGTACACGTCAATGGAAATGCCACCTTTTCTTGCATGACGCCTATTTCGAGCGTAGGAAATGCTGAAGTAGTCACCATCGAAGGTCTTTCAGAGGCGGGGGATCATCCCGTACAGAAAGCCTGGGAACAAGTAGATGTAGCTCAATGTGGCTACTGTCAAGCAGGTCAAATCATGACCGCAGCTGCCTTTTTAAATCAAAATCCTAGCCCCAGTATGGAAGAAATTGACAATGCCATGAATAGAAATATTTGTCGCTGTGGCACCTACCATAAAATTCGAGAAGCGGTATCCTTAGCCTCTAAATCCTCCTAATCATGCAAACTCAACTACGAACAAGCAGAAGAGATTTTCTAAAGATAGCAGGGACCACTGCTGGAGGATTGGTCATTGGATTCAATTGGTTTAGCTGCGATTCTCCAAAAATGGAGGTACTTAGCACCGAACAGATTTTGGCGCAAGCCAAATCCTTCAATAGTTTTCTATCCATCTCTCCAACCGGAGATGTGGTTATTTTTTCACCCAATCCTGAGTTAGGGCAAAACATCAAAACTTCTTTCCCCATGGTGGTGGCAGAAGAGTTGGAGGCGGATTGGGAAAAGGTGCGGGTAGTGCAAGCCAACCTAGATCCTGAAAAATACGAACGACAGCTGACTGGTGGTTCTGGCGCCATGCCACATAGCTGGGAAAGACTGCGAAAGGCAGGGGCAACAGCTAAATTTGTTTTGGTGGCAGCAGCCGCACAAACTTGGAAAGTTCCGGCCTCAGAGTTAACCGTTTCCAAAGGGATGATCAGCCACGAGGGATCGGGTAAAAAAGGGCATTTTGGAGAATTTGTTGCAGTGGCAACTACGCTTACTGCTCCTGAAGAGGTGGTTTTAAAAGACAAGAAGGACTTTACCATTATCGGCACTCCCGTTAAAAACGTGGATGCCAAGAGTATGTATACGGGTCAAGGCATGTACGGCTTAGATTTTTATCGGGAAGGCATGAAGTATGCCATGATCCAACGCGCTCCATTTGGGATGAAATTAGTTTCGGTAGACGATGCAGCTGCCCGTGCCGTTGCTGGAGTGAGCGATGTGGTTTCATTTGGATCCAATGTAGCCGTGGTTGGAACCTCTACCTGGCCCTTGATGAAGGCAAAGAAATTGTTGAAAATTTCTTACGAACCAGAAACTGAGGTGGAGAGCAGCTCAGATCATGACAAGCTCTTTGCCGATTTGCTTGCCAAAGGAAGTGCAGAAGTCAAAAGAAAGGATGGAAATGTCAACCTAGCATTTAAAAATGCCGCAAAGATCATTACAGCAGAGTATCAATGTCCTTTTGTAGCCCATTCTCCCATGGAGCCGGAAAACTTTTTTGCTCATGTGCAGGGGGATAAAGTGGAATTGGTTGGGCCCACACAAACCCCAGACCGTGCCAGACAAGAAACTGCCGCTTTGTTGGGTATCCCTCCAGAAAATGTAAGTGTGGAAATCACTCGTTTGGGTGGGGGATTTGGAAGAAGACTTCGTGCGGATTATGTCATTGAAGCGGTAGAAGTATCTAGAGCAATTCAAGCCCCAGTGAAAGTAACCTGGAGCCGAGAGGATGAATTAACCGGAGGAGCCTACAGGCCAGCCGTTAGGTACCGATTTGAGGCGGCTTTAGACGATAAAGGTACCCTTACAGGATATAAATTAAGAGGGGTTGGGATGAATGCAGGGAACACTACTCGGGAAAATAACTTTCCCTCTGGGGCAGTAGATCATGTATTAATAGAAACCATAGAACATGCTTCGAGTATCACTACCAATGCTTGGAGAGCTCCAATTACAAACTTCCTCGCCTATGCCGAGCAAAGCTTCTTAGACGAAGTGGCTCTTGCGGCGGGTAAAGATCCAGTTGATTTTCGTTTGGAACTCCTGCAACGAGCAAAAACCAACCCCGTTGGGGAAGTGGACTACGACGTAGATCGCATGTTAGGTGTGGTGAATATGGCGAAAGAAAAATCCAATTGGGGAAAAAACCCATCCATCAAACAAGGATTTAGTGTCTACTTCTCGCATAGGTCGTATGTAGCCCAGGTGGCAGATATTGAAGTGCAAGGGGGTAAGCCTACCTTGAAAAAAATCACTGCTGTGACCGATTGTGGTTTGGTAGTTAACCCTACGGGAGCCAATCACCAGGTTAGGGGAGGCATAGTGGATGGAATGGGTCATGCCATGTACACCAATTTGACTTTTGAAGCTGGGGTGCCCAAGCAGAAAAACTTTGATACCTACCGATTGATTCGTTTGAAGGAGGTTCCTGAGATAGATACCCATTTTGTGGACTCAGGTTTTGACCCAACAGGATTGGGAGAGCCTGCCTTGCCACCTACAGGTGGAGCTATCGCTAATGCTATCTTTGCCGCCACGGGACGAAGGCTACGAAGTCAACCTTTCATCGAGCAAAAGGAGTTTTCCGATATACAACTCCAAATCAAAAGAACCTAATTGCAACAAAAAAGCCACCGAAATACAGTGGCTTTTTTATTATTAGGTGGTTTGCTCAAGCAATCTTAGCTGCCTCCTCCCTAAGGATATCGGATTCATCCGAAAGGCAAGAAGTGATGAATTCCGAAGCTGTAGGAGTTTTGGATGAGCCTTTTGCCAAAAGCACGGAAAGGGCTACCAAAACAGCTATTCGAGTACCCACTTTCTTGGCAGCAGTGGCAAACAGGGGTTCCAACTCTTCGTAACTTATATTTTCTGCCTGAGTTCGGATATTCTCTAATGCTTCTTCCAGCTTATCTCCAGATAGGTTAGTCAGCTTTTTCCCAATGTATTGAATCTCGTTCAAAGCCGACTTGACTTCTTGGGGAGCTTGTACTACCGGTTTCGCGGTAGTCTGCTGCTTGTTTGCGGTAGCTGCATTTTGCTTTGCCCAGGTATCCTTTAATCCTACTGTTTTATTGAACACCAACTTTCCTTCACGAGAATCTGAATCCAAGGTAAAATAGCCGAGACGCTGAAATTGGTAGCTCTGGTTTGGACTAGCCTGACCCAAGTATGGTTCCAGAAAGGCATTTTTAATTACCTTCAAGGAATTGGGATTGATGAAGTCCATGTAACTTTTGGATTCATGGGTGTCAGGAGATTCATCCAAAAACAAGCGATCGTATTCTCGAACCTCAGCTTGAATGGCATGTGCCACAGAGACCCAGTGAATGGTAGATTTCACCTTTCGCTGGCTTGCTTCCGTGCCCGAACCCGACTTGGAATCCGCATCGTAGCTGCAGTGAATTTCAAGAAGATTTCCCGCTGCATCTTTTACTACTGATTCTGCCTTGATAAGGTAAGCACTTTTCAAGCGAACTTCTTGACCTATGCTGAGGCGGAAAAAGTTTTTGTCAGCTTCTTCCTTGAAATCTTCGCGCTCGATATACAACTCTCTAGAAAAGGGAACTTCATGGGTACCTGAATTTTCTTTTTCAGGATTATTCTCCAAATGCAAGATTTCTACTTGACCTTCAGGATAGTTTTGAATCACCACTTTGATGGGGTTCAATACAGCCATCACTCGAGTAGCGCATTGGTTTAAGTCCTCACGCACACAAAACTCAAGCAAGGATACGTCTGTGACATTGTCTCTTTTAGAAATACCAGCCACCTCGCTAAAGTTGCGGATAGCACTAGGGGTATAACCTCTTCTTCTCAAACCAGAGATGGTGGGCATACGGGGATCATCCCATCCGCTTACCACATTCTTTTGAACTAGCTCGAGCAACTTACGCTTGCTCATCACCGTGAAGCTCAGGTTTCGCCGTGCAAATTCCCGCTGCGTGGGACGCAATAGGCTAGGGTCGATGATTTGATCCAAGTACCAATCGTACAATTCTCGGTGCGCTTTAAACTCAAGGGTACAGATGGAATGAGAAACCTGTTCGATATAATCAGACTCTCCGTGAGCCCAATCGTACATGGGGTAAATATTCCAAGTATCCCCGGTACGGTGGTGGTGCGCACGAATGATGCGATACAAAATTGGGTCTCGCATGTGCATGTTTGGAGAAGCCATGTCAATCTTTGCCCGAAGCAGGTAAGTGCCCGGGGCGAATTCCCCGTTTTTCATGCGCTCAAACAAGTCCAAATTCTCAGCAATGGAGCGATCTCGAAATGGGCTAGGCGTGCCTGGACTGGTAGGCGTACCCTTTTGTTCGGCGATTTGTTCGGAGGTTTGTTGGTCCACATAGGACTTTCCTTGCTGGATCAACAAGACTGCCCAGTGGTAGAGTTGCTGAAAATAATCCGAAGAATAGCATTCCTTAGCCCACTTGAATCCCAACCAGGCGATGTCACGCTTGATCGCATCTACATATTCCTGTTCTTCCTTAGCTGGATTCGTATCATCAAATCGAAGATTGACAGGAGCCCCATATTTCTCACCCAAACCAAAGTTGAGGCAAATAGATGCTGCATGTCCAATATGCAGGTAGCCATTGGGCTCAGGTGGAAAGCGGAAGCACAGTTTCTCCTTTGGAAAATCGTTGGCTAGGTCTTCTTCGATGATGTGTTCAATGAAATTCAGGGATTCGGTAGCTTCTTTCATAATCGTCTATTCGGTCTCAAAAATACGTCAAATGCTAGGAATTCCAATCGCATAGCTGATGACTAGTCCAAGCTTAAATTTCATCTGGCTCACGAATGGGCCAATAGGGCCCAACTAGCTTTAGGCTCTTTTTTTCTGCATCGAATTGAAAGCTTAGGTTCATTTCCTCAGATTGAGTTTCATGCAGATCTTGACAGGCATTGAAATAAATCAACTCAAATCCAAGGCAGAGGGTACCAATATCCTGGGAATTCAATGGTGGGTCAGTTTTCAATTTGACTTTTTCCACCACTGCTCCTTGTCTTTTGTAGTAATAGGATAGAAATATACTTAGCTCTCTTTGCTGAGTTTGGATAAGCCAAGTCCAAGCTTCGGAGGTAAGCCTGTCAAAGGGAAATTCAAAAGTCCAGGATTCTTGCATGGGAAAGTTAAAGATAGGAAAATCGAGTTTTTCACCCTTCAAAAAACAAGTAAAAGCAGTAGTTTAGGGTTATGAATTACCCAATGCATCTGGATCACAATGCCACCACGCCTTGCACAGAAGAGGTGATTGCTGCCATGTTGCCATTTTTTGGTACACATTTTGGAAATGCAGCGAGTAAGAGTCATGCTTACGGTTGGGTAGCAGAGCAGGCAGTGGAAGATGCCAGAGAGGCGGTAGCTCAGTTGGTTGGAGCCAAGTCCAAGGAACTCATTTTCACCTCGGGTGCTACTGAATCATTGAATTTGGCCATCAAGGGGGTGTTTGATTTATTTTCTGGTCAAAAACAACACTACATCACCTGCCAAACCGAGCATAAGGCTGTATTGGACAGCATGGCTGAAATTCAGCGGAGAGGAGCGGAGGTGACTTACCTTCCCGTAAATGCGGATGGAGAGCTGGATTTAAACTTGTTGGAGCAATACATTCAGCCCCACAGCAAAATGATTTGTTTGATGTGGGCAAATAATGAAACGGGGGTTATTCATCCCATTCAAGAAATCGCGAGCATTGCAGACAAACATGGCGTTATTTTTTTAACAGATGCCGTGCAGGCAGTAGGCAAAATCTCCGTAACTACCCAAGGGATTCACCTGATGGCCCTTTCTGCGCATAAACTGTATGGTCCGAAAGGGGTTGGGGCACTGGTTGTACGCCACAACCATGCCTTACCCAAGCCTCTTGCACAACTCCATGGGGGAGGGCATGAAAAGGGTTTCCGAAGTGGCACACTGAATGTACCTGGAATTGTAGGTTTTGGCAAAGCAGCTGGACTTCGATTTCAAGCCATGGAAGAGGAAGCAATTCGGCTCGAAAAGCTTCGCGATCGCTTGGAATCCGCTCTTTTGGAGCTTCCAGGAGTGTATCGAAACGGATCGCCGAGACATCGGCTTGCTCATGTAAGCAATCTTTCGTTTTCGGGAGTAGAAGGGGAGGAATTGTTACTTAAAGTAAATCAGCGGGTCGCCGTGAGTTCTGGCTCTGCTTGCACTTCTATCTCTCCCAAACCGAGCCATGTGCTGCAGGCCATGGGTATCCCTTCGGATTTGGGCCGAGCTTCGCTACGTTTTAGTTTGGGGAAAGATACTAACGCTGAAAACGTAGATCAGGCTGTTTCCTGGGTTAAATCAGTGGTGGAGAATTTGAGAAATTCCTGATAAAAATCCCCTTATCTTTTTTATACTCAACGGAAGTATTGTGGAAATTAGGATGTAAATTGGTTTATGGATTCCAAAAAGCCAGATGTAGTCGAAGAGCCAAATGCTACCTACGGGAACTATTCCTACGCGGATTACTTGACCTGGCCCATGGATCTGGTTGCTGAACTGATTCAAGGAAAGGTATTCAAAAAGGCTGCTGCAGCTCCAAATCGCATCCATCAACGGGTATCTTTAAAGCTTTCCGTTAAACTATATCAATTTTTAGAGGGGAAGGCCTGTCAAGTCTATGTGGCTCCTTTTGACGTTCGGTTACCCAAGGACTCTAAGGAAGACCACGAAATCTTTGATGTGGTACAGCCCGATATTTGTGTAGTCTGTGATCCATTAATCCTAGATCAGCGTGGCTGTATCGGTGCCCCTGATTTGATTGTGGAGATTCTATCATCCGGTAACAGTAAATTGGAATTGAAACAAAAGTTTGACCTCTACGAATCCCGTGAAGTGAAAGAATATTGGATTATCCAACCCGAACACCAAACGATGACAATCTACACTTGGGTTAATGGCAGGTATGTACCTTCTCATTTGTTTACTACTGGAGATGAAGTCGAGTCGGAGGTAGTGAAGGGATTCAAACTGGATTTGGAAGAGTTTTTCAGTGACATCCAGTAAACTTCTTTACATCTTCCTCGGTATCCAGATCCACTGCTCCCAAAGGGAAGTCAACCAAAAATGTATCGTTTTGATGGTTCAAAATCACTTTTTTAGCCCCTTCAGCCCCTTTAAGCGCCAGCAATTCGGCAAAGTAACTTTGATCAAATAGGGCGGGTACCCCAAAGGTTCCTGCATAGCTGCAGGCCACGATCCCTTTTCCAGAATCCTTTTTTTCTTCCATCAATTGATCCAAGAGCCCTTGGCTGACGTGGGGCTGGTCACAGAGCATCAAAATCACCTGCTCCACCTGGCTAGTTGTCCTAAGGTGTCGCAAGCCACACTGCATGCTGGAGGACATTCCTTCTTCCCAGTGATCATGAACGAGCACAATTACTTCCTTGGATTCAATGCCTTTCTGGACTAGATCCGAGTTACTCCCTAGTACCACGACTAAATCGTCCGCAGCGCTTTGCTGGGCAACTTCAATGGAATATTGAATCAGGGTTTTTCCTTGAAAGTTAAGTAGTTGCTTTGGTCTACCTAAACGGGAAGATGAACCAGCTGCCAAAAGGATAATTCCAGTTTTCATAGTGCAGCATCATGGATGGGACCTTGCTTGTCCCGGAGGAAACCGGGTTTGCGCTTGCGAACTACAGCCGCGATTTCAGCAAGGATGGCAAGGGCGATCTCCTCGGAAGATTCCGCTCCAAGGTCCAAGCCAATAGGAGCGTAGAGATTACCGGTTGAAATAGCGATACCTTTTGCCTGTAGTCTATCCAACAGCTTTTCCGTCTTTCTTTTGGGGCCCAAGATTCCGATGTAGGGGAGTTGTAACCGGGACAATTTCTCGAGGAGAATCAATTCGTAGTCAAAATTATGCGTCATCAGGAGCGCTACGGTATTCACATCCGTTTCCATCTGCTCCATGACCTCCTCTGCAGGTCCTTGGATGATTCGTTGCACGGTAGGAAAGCGACTGCTCGTAGCCAAGGCTTTTCTCCCATCTACCAATATCACCTCATGCCCCAAGAGGGCGGCAAGTTGCGCCACGGGGAGGGTGTCGTTGCCCGCGCCAAATAGGAGCAACTGCAAGGGAGGGTGAATGACTTCAAAGAAAATAGAGAGCTCATCCAGCGTTTCAAAGCACTGAATTCGACTGCTGGTCTGGTCAAATACAGCAATTTCTTGCAGGATACGGTGACGAAATTCTTCCTTGATTGGGGTAAGAGAACCATAATTGTCGTTTCCTTGACGCAGGTATCGAGTTCCGATTTGCTCCTTTTTCGCATGCTTTAAGGAGAAAAAAGTAAGCAACAGGGAAGTTTCCCGCTTTGCCATTACTTGACGAATCAGTTCTACGGGATTGTCTTCCTGATTTACATCCAGGGGTTCGATCAAGAGGTGAATGATACCATTGCAACCCAATCCAATCCCAAACTTTTGGTCATCTTCATCTGTGGTATCGTAGGTCACCAGCATGGATTTTTGCTGAAAGATGACAGCCTGTGCTTTGCGAAGCGCATCTCCTTCCAAACATCCCCCGCTAATTGCCCCAGTTAATCTTCCATCCTGAGTGACTAGCATGCGTGCTCCAGGACGTCTGTAGGCTGATCCATCTACCTGGACCACCGTGGCCAAGGCCATCGCATGCCCCTCGGCTTTGGCTAGATCATAGGCATCAATCAGCTGGGCAAATTCTTTCATTTAGCAAGTTGCGTGCTAGAGGAGGAAGCTTTTGGCTTTTGTAGAGAAAAGAGGAGAGAGGAGAGCGTGGAAATCACCAAGTAACCCACAAATGTATAGATAGCACCTGGAAACTGGGCATTGAGCCCAAACCAATCCCCCGAGGTGAATACAAAATAAAGGGCATAACTGCACTTTAATGCTTCCCAGCACCAGGCTAAGGGATTGCGATCCATCAGTTCGGTGTAGGCAAAAACGGTGAGAAATACGAATCCTCCGTAGTAAAAGATACCAGGAGCCCCAATTGCTGCCAAATTGGAGAAGAGGTAAGTCAACAGAAGTAACAATACCATCAACTGTCCAAAACTCCAAATTCGCATCCCCATGTTGAGTTCTGGGTTGTATTTGTCGAAATGATATACATCTTGAATCTTGGTAATCGGATGCTTTGCCGCCACATCAGCAGGTCTCCATCCCAAGGGCATAAACCAAATCTTCAACTTATCGCCCCAATTCTTGGCTCGCCAGGCATCCTGAATCAAGAGCCACAAGTGCATGAAATTAATTTTGATGGGATTCCAGGTTTGTACGGGTCGAGTGACGCCATAGACTGCTGGAATGTCTTCCCGTTCTTCTTGGAAGGTACCAAACCACTTGTCCCAGAAAATAAAGATCTGTCCGTAGTTTTTGTCTAGATACTCGGGATTGATCGCATGGTGGACCCGATGATGGGCAGGGGTGACGATGATTTTCTCTAAAAAACCCAGGGATCGAATGTGCTGGGTGTGGTACCAAAATTGTGCAAATAAATGCAAGGGGGCTACTACAGAGATGACTTGAGGAGGAACTCCCAAAATTGCTGCTGGCAATAAAAAGATGGCAAAAATTTTGAAGATGGAAGAGATGCTTTGTCGTAGGGCGCAGGCAAGGTTAAACTCTTCGGAGGAATGGTGCACGATGTGATTGTTCCAAAAAATATTGTACTCATGAGCAATGCGATGGGTCCAATAGCCCGCAAAATCCAAGGCAAAAAAGGCAATGACAAACACCGCCCAAGTGGCCTCAACGGTAAAAAAAGAAAATTGAGCGAAGAGCCATTGGTAAGAAATGACCGCTACACTCAGCCCAAGTACATCTTTGGTCACATTGGTGATGCCCGAACTCAAACTTGCAATCATGTCAGTTACGGGTACGGTGTCTTTTCCTTTCCAGATACCCCAAACCTTTTCAAAGAGCACCAGCACAAAAAATGCGGGCATCGCAATCAACAATATCTGTCCGTAAGCTTCCATAATTTCCTTCTATTTGCCTTAAATTTATTGATAAACTCCTATTCATTCAACTTTTGTTTGGATTCGAGAGAACTATCCAGAAAAAATTGGTTCTTGCAAGCCCAAATCTCCTTGTTTTAAACCTTGACGCATGAATATCCCCAGTTTGGCCGCATTAAAAAAAGAGCTTTCTTACCTCGAGGAAAAGGAGCTAATTAACTTACTCTTAGATCTGAGCAAGTTCACTCGGGACAACAAGGCCTTTTTATACTTCAAACTCAACGAAAAGGATCAGCCTAGCCTATTTGTGGATACGGTGAAAGAAGAGTTGGATGAGTTATTTCAAAAGGCCAATACCACTTCCTTTTACCTAAGCAAAAAATCAGCACAGACCATCCGCCGTAAACTCAATAAAGCCCTCAAATTCAACAAAAACAAAGA
>Ga0194130_10004771_pt1 | contig 16941 bp, 21 predicted proteins | sample TA2KigsurfametaG_FD_160084 | JGI IMG/M metagenome (GOLD analysis project Ga0194130, IMG submission 160084) | Freshwater microbial communities from Lake Tanganyika, Tanzania - TA2015050 Kigoma 12 surface | ecosystem: Environmental > Aquatic > Freshwater > Lake | place: Tanzania: Lake Tanganyika... | reverse complement strand
ATAATTCAAACCATTGAAAAATGAAACATAATTCTCTTCATCTTTTTTATAAGATAAATTTAAAACCCACCACATCATAGTTTTGTTTTTTGCTCTATTTTCCGCAGTTTGTTCAAAAAGATTATTCTTATTATTTTCAATATCAGTTAGTTCTAGGCGTAGAGCATCAATTGTTTGATTTAAAATTTGAAGTTTATCCAACTCTTCTTTGGTGGCAGCTTCTTTTTTCTCTTCAATAAGTAATACTTCTTTTTGTGCATCGCCCATTTCTATAAGAATATTTTTTATTCTATTTAATTCATTTTGTGTGAAAATACCGCCATCTCCGTCATATTTTTTTATCATTAAAGTCTTTGTGAGCATTCCTGCTTTAATTGATTCTGCTAGTTTAACTCCATAAAATAATTCTGCTTCATCAAAAAGCGTTCTATTTGGTTTTTTTAAAGCGAATAAATGAGGCGTAGATTTTCTGATTTTTTTAATCACCTTAATCTCTTCTCCTTTTTCGTTTTTATCCGAAACGATTTCATCAACTTCTTCTATTTTGTTTAATTTAAATTCATATAATGTTTTAAAGTTCATTTGATAATTCTCCTATTTTTTTTTGAAAAAAGTATTTTACTTTTTTAAAATTTACTTTGCCAGCTATTATTTTAATAAATGAATCTTGAGTTTCTGGGCTCCAATTTTTATAATTAGATATAAATTTATTGCTCAAAATAGTCTCTAGTTCTGGTTTGTATATCTTATAGTTTTGATACAATTCTCTTTGAATTGTTTGCAAGCTTAAATTGGCTTGAATAATATGTTCTGTTGGGAAAATAGACTTTCTTTTTTTCATATATTTATATCAAATTGATTTATATCACATTGAATATCTCTAATTGCATCATTAGAATAATCTAAAACTCTTTTTCTTATCTGATCATATTTCTCTTTTGAGATAGATGGATTTTCTCTTTTTAGATCTTCTAAAAGAAAGAAAAAATTCTTAAAAAGAGTAGTTATTTTTCTTTGCACTTGAAAATTTAGATAGTCTTGCTCTTTAGACATATATACCTTTTTCCTTTATAAGATTATAAAAAAAAATAATCTATTTTTCTAATTTAAATCTCCAATAATAATTAAAATTTTACGTTAGCGAAATTTTCTAATTCTTGCTCTAAACTAACTGTAGCAGTAGCTACACCATCTACTACTGCATTTGTTTGAAAACTACCTAATCTAAATTTAGACACACTAATTTGATAACCGTCTAAATTAACAGTAGCGTTATATGTACCATCTTTATTAAATGTTGCTGCTCCTGCACCTAATATTAATTCTGCATCAAATTTTGCTGTTGGAGCAGCTGTTGGTATATTCGCTACAGGAGTAATACTACCTAATCTTGTAATATTTTCCCTTGGTATATCTATAGAGAAATTAAATGATCTTGCAAAATTCGCTCCGTTTAAACTAACAACAATTTTATCGAATGGTGCAATTGATATAGCGCTTACTGCAGTTGGAATTCCAGGAGCTGATGTAGCTGCCGTAAATGTGGCGTCTGTACTAGTAAAAGTTGCGCTACATGTAGCGATATCTCCTACAGAAGCTTGAGCAGTAAAAGAAGTTAAAAAAGCTTTAGTCATAGTAAAAGTTCCACCACTTTTTACCGAGCAACTAACTCCATTTTTAAAATCATTTAAAGCTGTTGACAAATTAGAAACTCCAACTGTTGCTCCTCCTCCAGCGCCTTTTCCTACCGCCCAAGTTACTGTAAGATTAGCTGTACCTAATTCGCTTCTTACAGAGCCAATTGGAAGAAACTGACCGAATTTATAAACCGCTCTTTTAGGATTAGTGAATTCAACACTAGCGCTTTGAACTGTTGGTATCTTTTTACCAGCGATTGTTACTTCCTGACTAGGGTAGAAAGAAACAGACATAGAGTTATATTGCTGTTATCCAGCAATATTTACTTGGTTGGAACCTTTGATTGGCGCTTCTAATGTAATTGATGCGACTTGAATATCATCAAGAGTTGTGTTACTTGTGAAGTTCGCTAGTTTTGCGGTATTAACTGAAAAATTCGAAGTCAATCCGCAATCTATAGAAACATCGATATTTGCATCATTTGCAAATTTAGGATTAACACTATTCCTCAAGATAATTTCTGCTTCTACCGTAACTTTAGGAGGAGCAGTCATAATATTAGCTATTGGAGCAAGTGCGCCTAATTTATTAACATATTCACGAGGAATATCTAAAGTATAAGTAAAAGATCTACATTCATAAACAGTTCCGGCCAAACTAACACTAATTTGATCTGGGCGAACAACTTCTGCTACACTAGCGGTTCCTCCATTAACTGGGAAGGTTGGAGTATTAGCAGCATATGTTACGTTGAGAGATTGTACGCTAACATTAACAGTAGGGATATTACCAACAGAACCTTCTACAGAATAAGAACTAATTAAACCACTAGGCATTGTTAAAACTCCTGCGCCATTAAGTACATATTCTTTTCCGTTTACATCAGCCATAAATGATCCAAAACTATCAATACCCAAAAGAGTATGATTATTTGCACCGCTAGATAGTCCATAACTAAAATTTAATGTAGCGGTTGCGGGTTCTACTTGAATGTTATCTACTGCATAAAAAGTGCCAAATTCAAAAATATCTTGACGGGATATGCTGAAATCTACGTCTGCGCTTTGTACTAATTTTAGATTTGTACCTGCTACAGATAGTGTTTGTGCTGGATAATAAGTTACTTGCGACATATTTTTTGTTCTCCTTTAAAATTCATATAAAATTACAACTAATAATTTATTTAGGGAAATGTTTTTTATCTTATTTTTCTTAGAGTAAAATCAACAAACGCAGAAAATAAACTATTATTGTATACTATAGTATTTGAGCCAAAATTAGGTATTTTACTAACTCTTACATCTTCTATATATAACTTATCGTCTGTGTTAGATTTATTATTTATAATATTATTATAGTTATAATATCCACTAGTAAAATTACCAAGATTGTCTAACCCTAATTCATTAGATGATATATTATATATAAATTGATGAGCTGTATCTCTTAATATTGAACATACAGCATCTAAATTATATAAATTATCAGCTAACACTATACATCTTATTTCAACTCTTGTGTTATCTACTCCACCAAAAGCAAATGGTTCATTTTCTCCACCATTATTTTTAATAAAAACACAAGGAATAGTCTCTGTATTATCTGCTAAACCAGTTATAGCTTGTACTGTTTTTGGTCTAATTTCGAATTGAGTTTTGAAGAGTATTTCTTCTTCTGGTTTATTCGTCAAATATATATTAAAATCTTTAATAGAATAGTTACCACTAACCATTCCTGCTAGATTTCCTGTAAAATATACTTGTCCTCTGTAATGATTAATACCAACTAAATTTGATGCCCCAGGTACTGTAAAACTATTATTCAAATATACTCCTGACATTATATTAGCTCCACTTACAGAGCTATCTGCAATGATTTGTTTAAATGGAAGCGCATATGTGTTATATGAAAAATAATTGTTATTAATTGAGAATATTTCGCCTGAAAAATTTGTATATCCTTGTCCTTCAGAACATATTTTATGGTCTAAAAATAATACCATACTTGAAGTTACTAAATTATCAAATTGACTTTTCATTATTTAATATTCTTTACACGCTTTAAGAACTTATCTATAATCAAAGAAAAATATTTTGTTGGTTTATAAGAGCCAGAGCGTATTTTATTTTTTGCTTGTATACCCATGCCAGATCTACCCTCTTCAAATTTTTTATACATATAATGACTAAATCCAGAAATTCCTCTTTCTATTGCTGCGACCCAACTATTACCACCTTCCCATGGCATAGAAGTAATAGATTCTAAATCTTTTTGATCGGGATAAGATATTTTATAGTTTATTTTTATTTTATTTCCAGAGATGTATGTTTTTTCTTTTTTTAAAAAAAAGTTTTGTTTTATAAACATAGTTAGATCATTAATAGGATTACTTCCTTTATTAAATCCTATAAAACTAAAAAGATTTCCTTTTCCAGATAAAGTATTGGATATATTTGAAGATTCTGGCCCCCCGGATATCTCTTTCGTTACTGGATGATCAACGAAGTTTTTAATGTAATCTGATTTAGCAATTTCAAATTTACTTCGAACTTTTTTATCTACATTTTCTTTTAGTTTTTTAGAATCTTTTACTTTATTACGAACTGAATTAAAATTAACTTTACCCATGTTATTTGATTTCTTCTAAGTAAAAAAGATAATAAATTAATCCTTGATAATTTTTAATAATATCATTACTTGCAACTTTAAAAGTCTTTTCATTAAAGGTAATTTTTTCTGTTTTATCATCTATAATATAATCTCGTGCTACTTTTTTGACTTTAATAGATACAATAGGAGAATTTGTTTTTATTTTAATCTGCTCTACTACATCTACATTAAATGGATCTTGGTAAGCTATAATTGCATCGAAAGATTGATTTTGAGCGATATATTCAATTTGCTCTTGAATAGAATTGTCTTGGTAACCAATCATTTGTGGATTATTAGTGGAAGAAATGATTTTTTTTAATGGAGTTTTATGTACTGTTAGAGATTTTTTAAAAGTATCAAAATGATCATTTATTGCTTGATGAAAATCAGCAATTTCTTGCGCTGAAATTAAAGAAGCCATATTATAAATTCTCTATATTTCTAACGTAATTACTATAAGTATAACTACGACCAGGATCTCCTATAGTATCATCACCCGCGACTTGTAATGGAACATTCTCATTTAATTCGTATTTATGTAACAACTCTTTTAATTCTTCATTCTCTTGCTTTTTTAAATCTATAAAGTTTTTACCCATTTGACTTAAAAACTGAGTATTAGCTCTAACACCATCAGCAAAAGTTTTTGTGTTGCTTTCTCTATTATAAGTCATTCCATTCTCTGAAATTTGTAAATTTCCTTGGTTAGCTGTTCCGATAGTATTAACTATTGTAACATTTTTAGTTTTACCAACAAGATTCAAAATTTGTCTATCATAGTAATGAATATTGTAAATTTTTTTATAAATACTTTTTTGTAACTCGCCAAAATTTGGACTATCGCTAAATTCATTTGTGCCAGTATTTATAGAAAAACTATTGTTTAGTAAAATATTAATTTTACCAACATTTGTTCTTAACCAATATTGTATAGAAGAATTTGAAATATCTTCTGGACCACCTAATTCAATGTATATTTCTTGCGCAATTCCAGATATAGTCATATAATAAATTACACAACTACACTTTTATAGCGAATTTATTTTTAAAAAATTAGCGACCTTCTGAAAGAATATCTTTTGCTGATTTAGAAAGTTTTGGTTCAGATTGTTCTTTTTGGACATGAGAATATATTGAAACGTGCTTCTTAAATTCTTTTTTTAATCTTAATATAAGAGCTTTTCTGTCGTCTACTGGAACCAAGCCTATCTTAACGGCATGAGCTTGAAGATCGCTTTTGTTTAAATCATTTAAATATTTATCGTACTTTTCTGGATCAGTTGTGCCAAATTTAGCTGTACCACTATCGCCCCATACTTGATCTAATGTAATACTCTTTTCTACTTTACCATGAGTTTGATGTAAATTATCTAATTTTGATTTTCTAGGCATAATATTCTCCTTATATATTATATAAATAAGTTAAAGATTGTCTAATAAAAAAAAGAAACCCAAGGGGATAAAAACCCTTGGGTCTCTTAATATCTTTCCTAATTTAATTAGGCAGCGTTTAGCCAGATACCAGCTACTGCACGACCATCTAGGCATACACGGCCCTCTTCGAGAGAACCATAGAAGCCCATTTTGTCAGCGCGAGCAAGGAACTGATCGTCTGGTTGAGCGGTGAATGTTCCACCAGTTTCTGCATTACGAGCAACTGGACGAACAAACGAATCTTTAGTTAGATCAACGCCAACCAAGATTTGATCAGCATTACTAGCGAAAGAAGTAAGAGGGCCGGAGCCTTTAAACTCTGCAAAGAGTTTGTTATACTTCTTGTCTACGCCTAGTTCAACTAGTTCGTGGATTGCAATGCCGAAGATCTCTTGAGCACCAGCGTTACGATAAATTTCTTCACGAACACCAGCTGGAAGATCTGTAGTGTTATTTGTAACATTGTTATAAGCAAATTTGCGAATATCAGCTTTAACTTCTGGACTTACAAATAGATCTGTAACTCCATAAACATCAGCAGTAGTTGTACCAGCATAAGAAGTATTAATTCTTTTTACTAGTGTCAAAAGACTGTTTAGATGATTTAGGGTAAGAGTTGTACTGCTTGTAGCATTAACTACATTGGTACCACTATTAGCTTCGGCTAGAGCTTTTAGGACTACTGCCCAAGCATTACGCTCTTGTTTAACAAGAACTTCGTTAGCCATTCTTTCAACGGCTTTGCTTACTACATCAAGACGAGCTCTGCGAGCATATCTTTTTAGCATGGAGACTGCGCTATCTAGACGATAGGTAGCAACCTTCATTTCTGCGAAGCCCTCTACGTTAGAGGTAGGAAGACCACCTGCTACGCTTTGACTCCAAGTGGTGATAAAATCTTCACCACCATCATGCCATAGATCAAGAGGAATCGAAGGATTGTCATCTTCATCATATGCTAAATCACTATAAATTGTGCTTGCAGTTCCTGCAGCCAATAGGACCTTACTAACTACTGGTCCAATGAAAGCAGCAAAAGCTTCGCTAGCTTCTCTAGCTACGGTAGCATCTCTACTGCCCATAGCTTTGATTAGCTCAACTTGTTCTGGTGTATTTTTTAGTTTTAATTTCATTTTAAATTTCTCCTTTACTAAAAATTAGAGTTCTAGTTTTACTAGAACGGCATCAGTTGCTGCTGCTGCAGAACTGAGAAGTTTTCCAACTTTAGTATTACTTGTGGAAGTGGTGTTTAGAGCACCATTTGATCCAAGGTAAACTGAAGCACCAGCATTACCAGTTAAACCAACATAGGTAACAATACCTCTTGTTAGAACTGGTACAGCTTGGCCACTTACAACAACACCCATTTCAGCTGCTTTGCGAGGATTGAAAACTAGTTTTTCACCGTTTTCATCTAGTTCGCGAACATCCATTAGGGTTAATCCTAGAACTGCATCAGATCCACCAGCTGGTGCAACTTTAGCAGCTACGCCGAATCTTGAAGAAACGGTATTGCTGTAAGAATTACCGATAGAACCGAGATCTTCGATTCCGCCAGTGTCACTTCCTAGATCAAGGCCACCAACTACTTTAACTGCGGTGCCTTTATATACGAGTGTACTATCTCCACTATAAGAGAAGAGATTAATTACATCGTGCTCACTATATTGTCTGAATCCTTTTAGATTAGGCATATATTTTTCTCCTTTATTTATTTGATTTCAAATCCGTCCAAATCGAAAGCTTTAGCATACTTTTCACGTAGGGTTGGCTCTGCGGCTGGAACTGAATTTGGTATTTCTGTTGAGGCTTTTGATCCGTTATCAACAGCTTGTTCTACAACCTCTTGGGTTGAAGAAATTGGTGCAACTTCTGGAGTTTTTACTTCTTCAGAAGCTTTGACTTCCTCTGCTTTAGTTTCTTTTTCTTTTTTACTTTTTTCTTCTTTAGCTTTCTTATTCTTTTCTTTCATAAGAACAGCTATTTTATTTTTATAAGCAGAAAAAGCTTCTTCGTTTAAATCTTTAATATCAGAAGCTAATACTTTACGATCTTCATCAGAAAGATCATACTCTTCATCAAGAGCAGCCATTCTCATATTGAACGCTTCTTCTTGAGCTTTAGCTAATTTTTCGGCTTCTAGTGAAGCAAGTTTTTGATTTAATTCTTCGACTTGCTTTTTGATCGAATCATGCTCTGTTGTAACGGAAGCTAGTTTTTCGCCAGCTTCTTTTAGAGCATTTTCTTTTTCGGTCTTCTCTGCAACAAATTGTTCATTGACCTTTTTGATTTCTTCGGCAATGAAATCGGTGATGCTAGAAGCTGACACTTCTTTCAATAAAGCGTCTGTAATTTCTTCGATTTTAGATATTTTCATATATATTGTATCCTTTTTTACATTTAATTTTTCGTCTTGGGAAGTACTATTTTCCGAAGCCGTATTCTCAGAGCTACTAGTAGGTTTGATATTTAAATCAATAGATTCTTCTTCTAGAACCGCAACTCCTTGAACATCTGCTGCTGGATTTAATGTTAAACCTATACCTAGTGGTACAACTTTACCAGAAACTTGTCTATATACATTCTCTTGTTCATTTAATCTGCCACTTCCACCAAAACCTTTTAATTTACTATGATATTTCTCTATTTCACTAGCGTCTGTAATAATCCTACCATTTTCTATATTTTTTTCACCATCTTTTAAAACTACTAAATTATATTCACCAAAACCTAGTTCCCAACTAGCACTAATACTCATATAATAATCACTAGTTGGATCATTGCTCTCTTCAATTTTATCGGCTAATTCATTATTAACTATTTTCCATATAACTCCACCAAGAGTAATATTAAATGGTTTTTTGGTCTCAAATAGATTTTCTTCTGCTATAGCTTGACTTGTGCCAAACTCACTAAATCCATAATTTAAAATACAACCAATAACACTTCCTCTATTATGTTCTATATTAATAGGCTTATTAATAAAATTCTTAGCTATTTTAGTTGCCGTTACTGTATCAATAACATCACCATTTTTATTTACTCTATTTACAACACAAGCATCAAAAGCTACAGGAAGTAAATCAATATTATTTTCTAAATCTATATTAGGAATAAATTTTCTTAATTTATCTAATGAAGCAACAGAAAGATATTTATCTTTTTCTTCGCTAACAACTGGTCTAATTTTTAGATTAGAAAATATTGTTGAGAATTTTGTTTTATTTTTCATATTTCAAATCGTCCGTAACCAAATATTACACCATCTTCTTCATCATCAAGATATAATTCATCTGCTGATGTAAAATCAAAATCATTTAAATTATATTCTTTAATATCTACTTCTGCTTGATTAAAGTCTTCATCATCTGGATCTAAATTAGCTTCTATAATATAATTATTACTTGAAGCTTTTGCTATATCGCTATCCGCTTTTCTATAAGAATCTTTTACTTTTCCACCTCTTAACATTTTCAAAAACATATTTACTCTAGCCATAGCCCAAGAAACTCGTGATTGTCCTGGTCTATGAGAGGAAGAAAATGCACCCGCGCCACGACGAAAGACTTTTTTTAATTGTCCAAGCGTGACTTTTTTGCTGTACTTGGCGTTGTGTTCTTTTACTTTCTTTTTAAGAGCTTCTATAACTTTTTTAGAAAAATCAATTGCTTTATCGCTTTTTGTTCCTGCGCTACCAGGTTTATTACGAGTTGATCCTTTGCGTCTTTCGGATGGTTTTGCTGGAGTTTGTGCTGCTGATCTTGGACCTTTTCTTTTGGCATTTAATTCGAAGCCATATTTTTCTGGATCGTAAGTCATATATATTTAAATATTATTATGTATTAATATTACACATAATTCTATTATTTTTAATGAATTTTAATTATTTTTGTATAATTCTTCTGTAACATCATGTGCTGCTCCAGAAGTTGGAGTATCTGGATATTTAGTAGGTAATTCTCTACTTTTATAGTTTGGTTCAGAGCAGCTAATTAATAGAAATAAAAATTAGCATAACGGATAGAACATTATGCTAATCTTTTTTACCACGCTTGCTTAGATCCCACATACCACCACAGTGGCACAAATTTTTATATATATCGATATCTAAAATTATTATAAATTTGAAGGATCTGATCTTGAGAAAGAGCAATATTGTACGAATTGATTACACCAATATCTAAATTATTAAGAAATCTTTTTCTTTTTAATATTGTAGAATAGGAATAATTATTGCTTGCGACTCCAATCATCTTAGATTTTCCAAAAATTAAATGATTATAATTAATCTCTGGACAATCACTAAAACTAGTAGCTATATAAGGGTATGTTGAACCATCTTTTTTTAAGAAATTTGGAGCAAGAGGAGATTGATTTATTCTATCAGCATAATATGAAGCTCCTCCGCTTTTTTTTGTTCTGTTAATTAAAGGATTAAAAGGAAGCAAAGCAATACTTTGCTGTTCACCATTAATATAAATAGAAATATTTCCATTAGTAATAACAATAGAAATTAAATAAACTTCGCCAAATTTATATTTATAATCTGTCATAACTGTATAATTAATTGGTCTATTAAAAATATGTGAATATTTTGCTGAAAAAGAAAACACAAAACTAAAAGGTTCAAATTTTAATCTATAAGTATTATCTCCATTTATATTATAGTAAGGAGATCTATATCCAAAAGATATATGCTCATGCTGATTTGCATATGAAGTTAAAAATGTGCCTCTTTTTTCTCTAACAATATATCCGCTGTTTGGATTTTTATGAGATACTGGTCTTTGCAATCTTATAAAAAAATTCAAAGTAGAATTATTAGAAGTATATAGTGTTGAATTGTTATTTTTTTGTAATCTTAAAAAACTTTTTTTGTTGTCTATGGGAGTATTAATTCCAAAACCACCTGCTCTACTTATACTACCATAAGATAATCTAAAATTTTTATCTTCTACATCATTGTTGTTTGGGTCTTTTAAATAACTGAGCATGTTGTTTTTGATAGTTGCTTTTTTTGTTCCTTGATTTGCTCCTGGTATCACCTGCCATGTTAATGGATTAAAATTAAGAGTAGGTATTATATTGTTTATTTGATAATTTCTTAATTCTTCTAAATAAACTGGATCATTTTCACTTATATTAGGATATATCCCTTGATTTCCATCTTGTATTTCACTTTTATAAAAAATTGGATCAAAAAGAAAAGTAAGAGAATTTTCTGTTACACCAACTGGATTAGGCGATATAGAAGTATCAGGCGTCCAATTAATTAAATCAGAAGATCTATAACCTGGATCTTCTGGCCAACCTTGAGCCTCTGGATGAAATAATCCCCATTCATTTCCAAGCCATTCGATATAATTTGAGCCTGGTCCATTAAAAGTTGTTGTTCCCCCAGCGCTTCTAGTATAGGTTCCATTAGCATAGCCATTCCAACCTAAAGAAAGTTCTACTTTATTAATAAAATTTGGTGGCAAGAGATCTATATATTTTCTTTGATTAGTTTTACCACTTCCATTTTTTTGAATTATTAAATTATTACCAATTGTGTTATACTGTGAAGTTGGCGCGTTAACCAATCCAAGATCAACTGTCCATGATGAAGAAAATAATAAATTTGCGGGATCTACTACACTATTTCTATAAGCAGAACCATATGGATTACCCTCTTCTATTGTACTAATATCGTATAATAACCACGAAAAGGATATGGGGAAACCCCCTATATTTGTATACTCTATATAATTTCCATTTTTATTTGCTGCTACATATTTTGTTGATGAAACTTTACAATATTTTCCATTTGCAGTCGCTGTTCCTGCTCCTTTAATGGTTATAGATTCCCCAGTACATCCTCGTTCTATTTTTATATTCATTTTTTATATAATTCTTCTGTAACATCATGTGCTGCTCCACTGGTGGGAGTATCAGGATATTTTGATGGTAATTCTCTGCTCTCATAAGTTGGTTCAGAGCAAGAAACTAATAAAAATAGCGGCAATATTAATATAAGCTTTTTCACAAAAAAGATTACACTATTTAAGTTTTTCACCTATGATTTTATCTGTTTCTTTTATATTATCAATAGGATTAATTATAACATTAGAAAGAGCTTGTTCTATAATTTTAGCTTCTGCATCTCGTCTTCTGCTCATACCTTTTTCTATACTGCCGCCAATCCATATTCTTTTCATTTTTCTTATCTGATCAGCAATTTGAGCTAAAATCTTTTCATCAAAATTTGTGGCTCTTGCCATGATATCTCTAATCGCTTTCATCTCTCGTCTTCTATCGCCTTCTAATGCAGAGCCCCTATTAAAGACAAGGCTCACTAATCCACCTTTTGCATCTTCTGGTAATTTATCAAAATTAGGAAAAGTTTTTTGAGTTAAATCATAGAATTTTTTTACTGTTTTATTCATGAATACTTTAGTTGATAATTCCCAAGGAATAGTTATATCTTTTAATCTACGCGCTAATTCTTTTGCTTGATAGCCTTTGACTCCAACAACTCTATATAATCTATCAAAAACTTCTTTAGGTAATTCTTTCCAATCGTTACTAAATTCTGTTTTATTCACATATCCAACATCATAACCAACACCAATCGTCACTCCACTTTGCTCTCCTGGCCAAGTTGGATTTTTTAAAAATTTATTATAATAATTTTCACCACCGCCAACTTCGAAATCAAATATAAGTTTAAGAGATTTATCGTTTAACATTAATTATTTATTTTATCTATTGTTTTATCTATGATATTATCTGCTGGAACTTTTTCTTTTAGCCAAGAGTTCATAACTCCAAAATAAACAAGATGCTCATTATCAATTAAAAAAAGATCATTGCCATAACGATCTTTATATGGCGTTACTCCACTATTCTCAACTAGTTCAATAGCTTTTTCTTTTTTAAATTTAATTTTATACATTTCAATCAATTTATTATAGCGATCTTTTGCAGAAGATGTAATAACTGCACCATTATCAAGAAGAGCAATTAGTCCGCCATTATCTTTATTGTAATTACTTGGAGTAGAGCTATCATAAGATGCAGTAGAATCTTGTATCTTATCTGGCGTGATTGTAGCACAACCAACAAGAAGAAAATTAAGAGCCAATATGCTTGCGAAGTTTTTCAAGATCTTTTTCCTTAACTGCTTTTTCTATATCGCTTTGATGATCTACTTCTTTTTGAGCTTGGTGACGCTCTTTCATTTCTTTGGTATTCTTAGCGCCAAATACGTTGTTGATTGCTTCAAATATTCCACCAACAAGTCTAACAACTGCACCAAAAAGCTCTGTCACTTTACTATACGTATTCTTCTGTAGCATCTTTGCAACCACTTGCGATTGCATTAAGAACTTTTACAGCAAGAGCTGCGTCTCCATTTAACTTAGCGAATTGTGCGGCATAAATATCTTTAACTGCTATGATATATTTTGCCCAATGAGTTTTTTCTGCTGGAAGATGATCTGATAGAGCTTTTTGTAATTGATCTGGCGTTGGAGTTTGACCAACTGTTAGAGCTTGAACAACTGTTGCAATATTATTAATCATCTTTGCTTTTTCAACTCTATCTTCTGGAGAAAGAGCTTGTTCAAGAACTACTGTGCAAGCAAGAATAACTGCTGGCTTAATATAAGGCAGAGCATTCTCTACTGCGGTTGTGCCACCAACTTGATTGTCTCCACCAGTATTTGTTGTAGAGCAACCAACCATAAAAATACCCATAAGGGCAATAGCAATTAAGTTTAATTTATTCATAGTTTTTTCTTTCCAGCTTTTTCAGCTAAGTTTTTTTCTATTTTTTGTACTCTTTTCTTTGCTTCTACTGTTTGAGGAACGTCTCCTCCTGTTACATGGCTATCTTTAACAGTAAGAGCAAAAACTACACCACTAACAATTGCAATCAATTTTGCAAAGCCAACAATATATTCTTCAACTTTATCTGGTAAAAAAGCTACAATAGAATTATCGCCGTGAATAACGAAAGCTGTACAAACTGCTACAACTGTTACGATTCCTGATGTTGAGGATCTCCAATTTGGGCCAAATATCTTAGATAGCATATATTTCATAATAGATTACACTATAATTATAGTTTCAAAAAATGATTAATTCAAATTAATTAGGTATCACAGGAGTAAATGTTCCTGTATACATTGGTATATAGTAATCAACTCTGTGTCCGCCCAAAGGATCTTGACCAGTAAAAGTTACCTTGTAATAACCTTCAATCGCTCCATTAGCTAAAGTTCCAGTTGTAGACATGCTATGATCGATTAAGAACTCTATAGTATTTGTCATTATATTTTTAGAGATAATCCCGCTAGAACTAATATCTGAATTACCTATGTCTAATAGTCCTGTAACAACTAAATTCTCAAAATATTTTGTTCCATGTCCAGTTTGATCTCCATAAGTTAAAAATGCTTGCCCACTAAGAGTTTCTGTATTTTTTAAAAGATTCAACCCCGTTGCATTAAAAACTCCACTCAAATCTTTAATAATTTTTATTAAATTATTGCCAGTAGAATTAATTGTAGTTAAAATATTCGCTCCAGATGTATTTAAAGTCCCGCTCAATGAACTGATAGAGTTTACTAACGCCATGCCAGAAGAATTTAAAGATCCGCTTAAATTATTTATTGTATTTAGGATGTTTGTGCCAGATATATTCAACGTACCACTAAGATTTTCAATTCTTGCGTTCAATGCTTGGCCAGAGCTTGCTATCATTACTCTTTCATTCTCAGAGAATATTGCTCCAGACGCACTTAGTGATCCAGAAATTGATACTTTTATATTTCCTGTATTTGGAAAAGTTCCTATACCTATTTTATTTCCAGAGATTATAAAGTCATTTCTACTAAAATCTCCTAATCTTACAGTATAATCATTCTGCAAATTTAAGACTGGCAAGCCAACATCATTATTAATATTAAATAAAGCGGTGCCAGTCTCATCTCTTATTGTGAACAATCTTCCATTAACGCCTTCTACTGCAAACCTTTCTACTCCTAAAGTTCCAGTAGAATAGCTTTTAAGGATGATTCCACCTTGATTATTATACTCCATTCTTAACGCACCCGTTAAGTTACTAGAAAGCCCACTAAAGCCTGGAAGACTTTGATTAAATTCTAATATGCCTGAGCTTGGATTTATTAAAACATTAGCCATTTCAAAATATTACACCTTTTTAAGTTTGACAAAGCTGTATTGCGGAGGATCTATCCATAAAATATGGATAATAAAATAACTTTTGAATATTCGAGTTCAAATGATCTTGGCCTCGCGTATTGCATCCTATATTCATCTTTGTTGGATTAGTCATCATAACTCCAGAAGCACTAAAACTATCAACCACATTACCGCTCTGTCCAACAAACATATTAAAATTATTATTTTTAAAACATAGAACTATATTAAAATCCTCCGAAAAATTAAAATCTCCCGTTATGTTAACGACTCCTTGATTATTATTATCATTATTTAAATATGCAATAATGTTTTGATTATTTTTCTCTAGAATAATAGATCGTGAATCTGAATCTATATCGTATATTGATAGGATCGTATTTATTCCTGTAAATTCATTTATTGATCTTAATTTAATGAATATTGATCCTTCTTCTACTTCGTAAAATTTTTTAAAATTATCTGGTAGGATTTCTATCTCCTCTTTTGATCTAGAAGATATTCCACTAATATAATTTGGTATATAAGAAGTTGGAAAAGTATTCTTTTCTATTTGAGGCATACTAAGATAAATCCCACTATTTAACAGTCCTTGAATTGCTGTTTGAAATTGTACATATGGCGCTTGATTACCCAGCATCTCTCCAGAAGATATCGTTATATATGGGGTTATCTTTAAATTATACGTTTGATATTGTTCGCTATAACCCGAGTATGAAAAATTAAAAACTAAACTACATTGTGTCCAATCGCTATCTAACTTATTAATAAAAGCATTTATTCCTGTCCCTTTTATAAAATAATTATTCTGTAAATTAAAGTAGGCTGATGCGATTGGGTAGTCGCCTGTGTCGTCCCGAATATCAATCCCTACATGATTGTATCCATTTGGTTTTAAACAAAAGGAAATAGCATAATCTCCAGACTCTTTAAGATAATCAACGTTCTGAAAGTAAAATGTTTTAGAAATATAACTGCCATCATCAATAAACTGTAACATATTTGCAAAATTATTAATCCCAGAAAGATAATCTATCTTCCTGTATTCATATGGTATATTAGAAGTAACAAAAGAGTGTCCAGAAATTTTATCGCTGCTTATAAATAGATTTCTAGATTCTTGCTCTACGAGTAGTCCATTCGAGTTTATTCGTGGACCAGAATTTTCAAATTCATTTGTCTTAAGATATTCGCATAGGTAATGACTTTCTGTAAATTGAGCGCCAACTATACATACTCCGTTGTAAAAATTATTATCTCCGATATATTGATAATTTCCGCTCTTTTTTAATGCTATATATAATCCACCATTTGCAGTTTGATTCTGATTAAAAAATGTAATTCCTATTCTCCACCATCCTTCGCCAATATTTATAATATTGGCTTGATCTTCTGTCATTGGCTCGTGATCAATAGAATATGAGCCTTGGCTATTTCCATCTATGATAAAATTAACTCTTGCTAACATATTAGCGCCATCTTTTGCGTATAAAGATATATTATCTCTACCAAAGCTTTTAACATAAAGCGAAAAATTATAAACTTTATCCTTTTCTAAAAAAACATCCTGATGGATTTCATGGTCTTTGTTTAATGCATTTGGATTTGATTCATAGATAATATAATATCCTTTGTTTCCTAAAGGATTATTTTTATCAACAATCGAAGATATATTTAAATTTTTTATCCATAATAGATTATCAAATCTTTCGCTATGTTTTATAGAATTGTGTCCAATATAATTTATTTTTCCTCTAGAAAATGAAACGGCTGGAGATGTACGAGTTGAATCAATGTATACTATATTCTCTCCAGGATTCAAAGAGTCCGATTTTAGAAAATCTCTATACAAATTTGGAGATTTTTTACCGTAAATTATACCCATATATTAAATCTCCACAGCTAGTTTAGGTATATCTTTTCTCTCTCCGTATATTATATAATAATATTGATTAAAATTATTTCCGCCAATAGTCACTTTTTCATTATTAGAATCTATAACATATAATTCAT
>Ga0194130_10004770_pt1 | contig 16941 bp, 13 predicted proteins | sample TA2KigsurfametaG_FD_160084 | JGI IMG/M metagenome (GOLD analysis project Ga0194130, IMG submission 160084) | Freshwater microbial communities from Lake Tanganyika, Tanzania - TA2015050 Kigoma 12 surface | ecosystem: Environmental > Aquatic > Freshwater > Lake | place: Tanzania: Lake Tanganyika... | reverse complement strand
GAGGATCAACCCTATTGTCTAATCATTGGTGGTGGCCAGGGGGGCATGGCGCTCGGTGCGCGATTACAAAGACTAGGTGTGCCGAACCTTATTGTTGACAAACATGAGCGCCCAGGTGATTCATGGCGAAAACGATATCGTTCTTTATGTTTGCACGATCCAGTTTGGTACGACCACCTACCCTACTTACCCTTTCCTGATCATTGGCCGGTATTCACGCCTAAGGACAAAATGGGCGATTGGCTTGAGAGCTATGCCAAGCTCATGGAACTTGCCTACTGGAGCAATACCTTATGCCGGAAGGCAGCATTCAGCCAAAGCCGCAAGGAATGGGAAGTACAGGTCTTGCATGAAGGACGACCTAAAACACTTAGGCCCAAACATCTCGTGCTCGCAACAGGCATGTCAGGCGTGCCGCGAATGCCGCAGTTCAAAGGACAAGAACGTTTTAAAGGGAGCCTGATGCATTCCAGTCGCTACCTTGGCGAGAAGCGCTGGGAGGGCAAACGCTGCATCGTGCTCGGTTCAAACAACTCAGCGCACGATATCGCCGCCGACTTATGGGAACATGGCGCCGAGGTCACGATGCTTCAACGTTCTCCGACGATTGTGATTCGCTCAGAAAGCCTGCAAAAGCACGCCTGGGGCCGGCTTTACTCCGAAGAAGCGCTTGCTGCCGGCATCAGCACTGAGAAGGCCGATCTAATGGCTGCATCATGGCCCCACCGGCTGATGCCTGGCATTTCGCGCGACATGGTCAAGACGGTTCTCGCCGAAGATGCCGATTTGTATGAAGGGCTAAAACGCGCTGGCTTTATGGTGCATATGGGCGAGGACGATAGCGGGATTCACACCGCTTATATGCGCCGAGGCTCGGGCTATTACATCGAAGTCGGTGCCTCGCAACTGATTATTGAGGGCAAGATTGGCCTGCGCAGTCCGGCGGAGATCATCGAACTCGATGAACACTGGGCAGTGCTTTCAAACGGCGAACATATGCCAGCGGACTTGATTGTTTGCGCAACCGGCTATGGCCCCATGAACGGCTGGGCTGAGAGCATGATTTCCCGGGAGGTCGCACGCAAGATTGGCCCCTGCTGGGGCTTAGGCTCCGACACCCGCTACGACCCGGGCCCCTGGGAAGGCGAATTGCGCAACATGTGGAAGCCGACCGCCCAGGAAGGACTCTGGTTTCACGGCGGCAATTTGATGCAATCACGGCATTTTTCGCTTTATCTCGCCTTGCAACTGAAAGCACGCTACGAAGGTCTTCCGGTTAGCGTTTACACCGATGGCACCTAGGCATGACAAGACAAAGACCGGGCTCCTACCTCCTACCTCCTGGCTGGAGCGCGAACGAGCTGGCGACCCAGCGCTCACGATTCCCTTGGCACAGCGAGGGTTAAAGAGGTCTTGAAAACCGTGCTCGCTATCCTCAACTTCGCTTAGGGCGGATTTCGCCTTTTTTGTACTTAGGATTGATGAGAGGAAAATCATGAAACGCATCGTCTTGTTCATTGCCACCAACTTAGCTGTGGTGCTGGTCTTGAGCGCTGCAGCCAGCCTGCTTGGCGTTAACCGATTCCTTACTGCCAATGGTTTGCAATTCGGCACACTTTTAGCATTCGCAGCCCTGATAGGATTTGGCGGGGCTTTCATCTCATTATGGATTTCTAAACCGATTGCCAAGTGGAGCACAGGTGCTCGGGTCATTGAGCGTCCACAAAATGAGCTTGAGCATTGGTTGGTGAACACCGTCGCTCGCTTTGCACATCAAGCCAATATTCCGATGCCCGAAGTGGCCATCTACGACGGTGAACCCAATGCTTTTGCAACCGGACCGAGTAAGTCTAATGCCTTGGTCGCGGTATCAACCGGATTGCTACAAATGATGGATCGACGCGAAGCTGAGGCGGTAATTGCTCATGAAGTCGCTCATGTGGCCAATGGCGATATGGTTACCCTGACCTTAATTCAAGGTGTTGTCAACACCTTTGTGATTTTTATATCAAGGGTCATTGGCTATGCGGTTGATCAGTTCTTGCGCAAAGGCGATCAAGAACAACAAGGCCCTGGTATCGCCTACACCATCACGTCCATCGTTTGCGAGATTTTGTTTGGCATTCTGGCAAGCATGGTGGTTGCCTACTTCTCAAGACAACGCGAGTTCAGAGCAGACGCTGATGCGGCGCGCTTAATGGGGTCTGCCGTACCGATGGCAAGCGCCCTGCGCCGACTCGGCGGCATCGAGGTACATGCGCTTCAGGGCGGATTAGCCAGCGCAGGTATTGCCTCGGGTTCGTCGTGGATGGCGCTTTTTTCATCGCACCCACCGATCGCTGAACGAGTTGCCGCGCTCGAGTCGATGCGCTGAAAGTCCTGTCAAACTCAGCTGATGTATTGCGAGATTTCGATCAGATTCAAGTCGGGATCTCGCAAATACACCGACAAAATAGGGCCGCATGCACCCGTTCGATTCACCGGCCCCTCAAGAATCGGCCAGGGATACGCATGTAAGCGTTGGATTACCGCTTCAAGCGGTACAGCAGCAATCAAACAAAGATCAACCGAACCGGGAACCGGTAAATGGGCCTTAGGCTCAAACTCGGCACCCTTCACATGCAGGTTGATCTTTTGTGAGCCAAAAACAAAAGCCTTGCGGGTCCGACCGTAAGCGCCAACGAAAGCATCAAGCCGCATCCCAAGCAGTTCGGTATAAAAGCCGATACAAGCCGCTTCATTGTGGGTTGTGAGAACGAGATGGTCGATGGATGCAATCACGGGGAATTCCTTTATTGAATCATCTTAGTCTAGGCGGGGATGCTTAAGGCTCAATGCAGCGACCCTGGGATGCTTAGGCTGAATGCAGCGAGCCTGACTTGATTTCCTTGAGTCTGTCTGCAGCATAACTCGCAGCAAAGGCATTGGGTTTGACCATCGGTATCACATTGCATGTACCCCGTATATACCCGATTGCCTGTTGCATCACACAGTGCGATCCATGCATTTCATCAGGATTGATATCGAGGTGCACCTCCACATGGCGATCAGAAAGTACATCAGCAAGCTTTAAATACAAATCGGCCACTTTGTACACTTCATTCATCAACCGAAACTGTGGCTTGTCTTTTTTCTGATCATAGTCGCGCTCACGAACCACCTCGCCAAAAAGCTTGCATCCATTTTTCCCATTGATGTGAACCACAATCGCAAGCGTGTAATCGGCATACCAGGTGTTACCAATTACAAGTCGATGCGAGTCAGCACCGATATAAATTCTTGTCTCCGCAGATTGTGCCTCGATGAAGCATTTAACTTGCTCAAGATCGATTCTGCTGCGGTATTGCGTTTGAAGAGAGGATGGCATCGTGTCAGTGCTCTAAACCATCGGCGAGAACACGGGCAAGCACCGCGGTATCAAGATTGCCGCCACATAAGACAAGACCGACTGACTGGCCCTTGAAGCGATCAGCTTGCTGGAGCAAGGCAGCAAGCGGCGCGGCGCCTGCACCCTCAGCCAAATTGTGAGTGGCGCGTAAATACAATCGTATGGCTTCTTCAATCTCAACATCGCTGACCTCGACCATATCCGCCACAGATGTCAGCATCATGTCAAGCGCGCTGGCTTGGGGGACACGCGTGGCAATACCATCGGCCATGGTGATTGCCTCGTCGGTTTGGATGACACGTCCGGCGCGAAACGACTGAGCATAGGCATTGGCACCTTCCGATACCACCCCGTAGATCTTGGTCGAGAGGCCTAAAGCGTTTCGCGCCTTGATAACACCACAAATCCCAGAACCCAGACCAATCGGTACAAAAATCGCATCAAGATCTGGCTTGGCTTCGAACATCTCCAAGGCATAACTTGCCACACCATCAACCAGGTCGGGATGAAAAGAGGCCACAAAATGCAAACCTTCGCGGGCAGCAAGCTGCGCGGCATGCTCACGCGCCTCATCGAAATCTTTGCCGAATTCGATCAAATCGGCACCCAAAGAACGCATCGCCGCATTTTTCTCGAGCGCATTACCCCGTGGCACCACAATCACCGCGCGCAGTCCATGCTGAGCAGCCGCAAAGGCAAGGCTTTGGCCATGATTGCCGCGTGTGGCCGATACCAGGCCGCGAATTTCAGGTTCGCGTTGAAGAAGCCTTGCCATGTAGACAAGACCACCGCGGATTTTGAAGGCTCCAACGGGGCTATGGTTTTCGTGTTTAACCCAGCATTGCACTCCCGTGGCCTCTTCAAGCAGAGGCCAAGCTCGAAACAAGGTCGGCGACAATCGTCGATAAACCAGCTCAGCAGCCGAACGCAAGGCCAACAATGCCTTAGCATCGCCCTGATTGACATGCCTTGCTGTTAGCTCCATCAGATTATTGTAGCTTGACCTACACGGTCTGGCGTCTTCGCTTACCAAGAGCCCACGCCCAGGGCGCTGTCAGTGGGATGGGCAACATCAAAAAGGCGTGCTCGACCAGGGCAAGCGCTGCAAGCGCTCCGATCAAATAATAAGCACTAGCTTGAGCCGGATCCTGAGAAATCCAGGCTTGGTAAAAAATCCATGTCGCCCCTGAAGCAGCCATGGCAACCGACCAGGGAAACCATGGATTCATTGGCGCCTGGCGCAAGAAGCTTCGCAGGTATTGCAAGTGCTCGGGTAACCACTCGGCATTGATATGGCGAACGCCTAAAAACACATTGATTCTTGCGCTTTCATGCATCGCCCATAAAACCAAATAGGTCCAAAAAGCGACAGCAAATTCAGCCTCACGCGATAGCCCCCAAAGCATGAACGCGCCGATCAAAATCGAAAGTTCGTGGTAAAGACTTGTTTGTAAGGCATGCAAAAAGTGTCCCCAACCTGAGCAACCAGGTTCGCAAGCTTGTTTTCGCGGCCCGGTAACAAAGCCGAGGTAATAGCTCATTTCTTGCCATGCCCAAACCGATAAGCCACCTGCAAAAGCGACATAAACAGCCAACTGGCTTGTCTCACACTGAGCCCACCAAACGGCATAAAGGCCAGCCCCACTACAAAGGCTTGTTGCGAGCATGCTCCAAACAAAGGTCTTCTTGGGCAGACCGTCCAGCCAAAGCACCAAGCCTGTGCCCAGCCACCAGAGCAAAACGGCAAAGCAAGCAGCGAGCAAGAAGCTCATTAACAAGGCATGGCCTCCGTGCGGAAAGTCGGTGTCGCATCGAAGCAATATACGAACTCCTTGCGAGAAGGCATGGCTCGCTCGCAATCCACAAGAGCGATCAACAAGACGCCCAAGCGCTGTGCTGCCTTCTCGGCCAAGGCTCTCGCCTCACTACCAAACGGGCGCTAGTCGCACCCGCTCTGGTAAAGCGTTTGCCTTCGAGGGAATCAGGTAAACCGATGCGAAAACCACACTCGCCTTGGCGCCTAGCCACAATCGCTTAACGCTTGAAAGCACGCCGCCTTGTTTGCGAGCAAGCTCACTGGCAGCCCCAAGTTCACGCAGTGTCTCCATGCCTTGCCGAAAGCGGGGGTGGTCGATATCGAGCGTGAGGGGAAAGGTTTGGCGCGTGATTTCTGAGGTAATTCGAAACACTTCGTAGTCATACCCTGTAGGGTCAAATCCGAGCGCCTTGTGTAAGGCGGGCCGCGTGTGATCACGTACATACATCGTGGCATAAACCGCAAGCAGGAAGAACTTGATCCACAAACGGTTATGGCCTTGCAGCAAATGCGGGTTCGCTCTAAGAATCAAAGCAAAAGCTTCACCGTGGCGAAACTCATCATTGCACCACTGCTCAAACCAGCTGTAAATCGGATGAAACTGAAGTTCGGGATGCCTTTGCAATTGACGAAAAATGGTGATGTAACGTGCGTAGCCAATCTTTTCGGAAAGATAGGTTGCATAAAAAATATATTTTGGCTTGAAATAGGTATATTTTTTAGTCCGTTTTAAATCACCAAGATCAATGTTTACGCCGAAGTCTTTGAGCGACTGATTGATAAATCCTGCATGCCTCGATTCATCGCGTGCCATATAGCCCATGAGTTCTTTGATGTCTGGGTTATTGACTCGACGCTTTATTTCGTTATAAAGAACACAACCTGAAAACTCAGAAGTCGCTGAACTGATCAAGAAATCATAAAATTCAGCGCGCAACTCAGGTTCAAGGTCGGCCACCCGAGCCCGAAAAGCATCGTCACGCTGAAAGTGCTCGCCATTGGGATCGTCACGAAACTCTTGCATCATCGCGTCCCACTCAGCTCGCACCGGCGTGATGTCAATACGGTCCATCGCCGCATAGTCTGTCGAGTAAAACCTTGGGCTGATAATGCTCTCGTCGCGCGCTTTATCAAGAGCATCTTTTGTGGTTTTGATGTCGTCCATCAGCGTGCTCATGGCCTTGACTCCGATGCAAGAAGAAATTCAAGAAAAACCTGTCGATTACTTGGACCGTAGGCCTTCAAATCGAGTACTCGTCCGCTGATCGGATGCCAAAGTAGCAACTGACCCTGCTCGGTCATCGCCAGACGAAAGTGATGCCTGGTGTTTGGCTGTTCTCTGATCAGGCTGCGCAAGGTCGCGCGAACAAAGCCGCCCTCACCCATCTGAATTTGTGCGAGCACAGTGCCATCGCCTGCCCGCTGAACCAGGACGCCGCCATCGGGCAGGTCAACGAAAAAGAGATCAACTTGTGTTGCGATTCTCTGGCTGATTTGTGACACCGGGTCGGGTGGCACGCTGGGCAGATTCAAGCGATACCAGGCCACGAGCAACAACGAACTCAGTGCGAGTGCCCCCATGGCGAGCAAAGGAGCAGGTCGGACATGGATGGCAGACATAGCCTAAGCAACGCCTGCCTGAAGTGATTGTTCAGCAACACGCACCCGCAAGGGCTTGGGCGGACTGTCATTGACTGTTTGGCTAAGCGCATGATTAGCAAGCGCCTGAGCAAGCAGTTGTGCAACTGTCTCGCCATCGGCCAAGGCCCTCAATAGGGGCTTGGGATGACGCAAATGCCAGGCCTTGGCATGTGGCCAGAGATGCGCCCAGGAAAGACGAGCACCATCTCGACCATCAAGCGTAAGGCAAATTTCAGAACTTCCAGGACTACGACTACGCCAGTCTGCCGATGCAACAATTCGAAACGGAATATTCACAACCAGGGGCAATGCCATACCAAATCGCATCACGATCCTTGCGCTAGTCATTGTGTATAGCGTTGTATGCGCTGATAGCCTGGCAAGTCCGAGCAACAGCAAAAGCGCGCTAAGCATTAAAACGATCATCCAACTCGCAGCACTCAAAGCCTCGGCGACGCTGCCTCCATCATGGACCGTCGTACTGATTTGCCAGATTGCAAGTACGAGGAAGTAAACCCCGATCTTGCGCACATGAAAAGCCTCGATCGCAAGGCGCCGCCACTGAGGCGCCCCTTGCCACAAGATACGCTCACCATGCGGAAGCTTTTCCGGAAGTCCCGGTATAGGCTCAAAATCGTCATGGCTCATTTTAAATTTCTCAGTTTATAAATGTTTAATACCAATCATTACCACCGCATGATGGTGCAGACTCAAACAATTGACTCAGCGCGGTCAGGAGTTGCGTAAAGTGTACCTGCGCCGTAATAGGCCATGATTCGATCTTCCTCAAGAAGCGTGACCTGATCTGGCTTCTTGGTTGCTGGCACTCCGTCAAATTGCTTTGCGAAAATTGAGCGAACCACAAGCGCCTGATCACCAACCCGCGCAAAGTTATGGGGTAACAATACCGAACGACCTGAAGGCAACATAACCTCAAAGTAACGAATTACTGATTCGGCCAAATCGACCCAAACGTCGGTTACCGTTCCCGCAACTTCATAATCACCACCAAAAACCGGTTTTCCGCGAGGATCCGGGTCACGAGCCTCAATCCAGTACTCTTTCGCTACACGCATTGGAACAATCTTAGGATGCCCATCAAATGTTAGATCGGGCCGATCGAGCCGCTCGGCATAAGCGCCTGGCCCAATCGCAAGCTTCATCGGGTCACCGACTGGTTCAAGCGCAGCGCCAATGACACCTCCGGTGTATTTTCCGGCAATAGGACGGTCATCTTCTTTTCCGTTGGGCGCAATAAAAATTTCTCCGTGGGGAGTTTTAAATGTCTTAGGCTCAGGCATACCGAAAGCACCGTCATAGCGTACATGCGATGGAAGATCAGGATTGCCTGGAAGCAATGGATAACCCTCGCGCTTACCTTCGCGTTGTAAATAAATTACGAGACCAAAAAAGAAAACCCAAAATAAATAGAGTACGACTTGAGCGATATCGATAAAGCTCGTAATTGCTCCGGCATCTCCTGAATGGGACAACATAATTAACCTCCGGTAAAAGTCAATAAGACGTCAAAACAATTCAAACATCCCGCACATTCCTCAAATTAGACAATCAACCAGGAAGCTGTACAACGCCAAAGCCTTGTTGCTGGGTGACATGAGACTTTAGCGAGCGCGTGATAGGCCCTATGAGTGCAAGCGTAACAAAAAGCATCACAATTTCAATATGATAAACAGCGCTATAAGGCATATCAGGGTTTTGCAAAGCCTCGCCCCATGCACCCGATAGCATAGGCTGACTGAAAAGATCTCGAAGCACACCGCCTAGAGCAATCGCAAAGCCTGCAGCGCTTGCCTGCATCGCACCCCACGCGCCTAGGGCAAGTCCCTTAAAAGGACCTTGCACTAAATTCATGGCTGTAACGAGGGTGCCGACCGCAAAGAAACCACCGCCAAAACCGACCAGTGAAGCCCCGATTCGAAAAAGATCGGGTGACTGCAAGGGACCGGCAAAGATCACAGCAGCGAAGGCAAAAACACCAATAACTGCACCATTAGCCGCAAGTTTCAAGCCTTGCTGCCCTTTCTTGAGAGCCCGGGCAGCAAGGCCAAAAGCGATCAGCATCCCTGATGCAGTAAAAGCGCTCAGCGCTGTCGTTTGTGACACCGAAAGCGATAGAACCTCAGCGCCATAAGGTTCAAGCAGAATGTCTTGCATATTAAAAGCAGCAGTACCTAGTCCGGTCGCCCAGAGAAAGCGACTTACACCTGGCTTAGAAACAAAACTGCGCCAGGCACCGCGAAAACTAAGCTTACCCACATGCTCCTTATGGCTTGGCTGTTTCCGCTCTTGTTTCCATAGTGAAATACAATTAAGAATCATCGTCGCAAGAGCAGCACCTTGCACAGCCCGTATTAGCTGAAGCTGCGAAAAGTCTGCGAGAGCCCACGAGAAGATTAAGGCACTGATAACCATGCCCGCTAGCAGCATGACATAAAGCAAGGCCACTACACGAGGCTGCTTTTCCTCGCTCGACAAATCGGCTGCTAGCGCAAGCCCGGCGGTTTGGGTTGTGTGTAGGCCGGCGCCAACCATTATGAAGGATAAAGCTGCCGCTGCGGGACCAACAAAGGCTGGGCCGTGAGCATCACCCGATAAAACAATAAGAGCGAAGGGCATGAACGCCAAACCGCCCGCTTGCATCAAAGTACCAAACCACAAATAGGGCACCCGCCGCCAACCGATTGCTGAGCGATGGATATCTGATCTAAATCCAATAAAAGCGCGCAATGGCGCAAAGAGAATCGGAAGCGAGACCATCAAGGAAACAAGCCAAGCGGCAACTCCCATTTCGACAATCATCACCCGATTCAAGGTACCCGTGAGCAAAACCAAGCACATGCCCACTGAGCATTGAAAAAGTGCAAGTCGTAAGAGTTGGCCGAGCGGTAGATGCTCGCTCGCCGCGTCGGCAAATGGCAAATAGCGCGGGCTTATATGCCGCAAGTGGAGCGCTAACTGCCTGTTTAGGGCTGCAAGCCTAAGCATGACTCATCCCATTGGGTTCATAGGCAACTGTTAGATGCTCAATATTTAATAGCTGAGAGACATAAAAGCCACTGTTTACCCTCTCACCGAGCGACAGCTTGCAACTTTGCAAACCAGACTTTTTGCTTAAAAGACTGAGCACCATTTCGCCTGCTAGCGGAACAATTGAAGGTGCGCGGTCAGCTCTGGGAAGACAGCGCCCAGCTGCATGCATTAGAGCTAGTATCGGCGTACGAGGAGCAAAGCTGACATGTAGACTTAACTTGGTTCGCTCAGCGAGCCGCTCGAGTGCTCGAGTCATGTCGACCACCTCATAGTGGATCAATGAATCCATGGCAACAACATGATCAAAATGGCCAAAGTTTGCATCGAGCATGTCGCCGGCTACCCAAAGAATACGGCCTTCGCTGGGCACCCGCGCAGCACGCTCTTTTGCTAACTCGATAAATTGGCGTGATAAATCGACCGCCAAAACATCTGCACCGCGGCTGGCAAGTTCAATGGCTATAGCGCCCGCGCCACATCCAGCATCTAAGATGCGGCGTCCTTGCAAATCAGTGCCGAGCGCATCGAGCATGTTGGCACGCATCCGCTCGCGGCCCGCTCGAACGGTTGCACGGATTCGACTCACTGGTGCATCGGAAGTAAGGCGCGCCCAGGCCGAGAACGCGGTACGGTCAAAGTAGTGTTCGACCTCGTTTCGACGTTGTTGATAAGAAGTTGGATCCATTAATCAAACCCCAGAAGATCAAAGATTTCACGATCTTTAAGCGACTCTGGCGCAAGCCCTTCGGTGCCAGCCCAAAGTTTTGCAGCGAGCTGCAAGTAAGCATGCTGCACGGCATCAAGCTCTGGAGATAATTCCATTTCAAAGAGCGTTGCTTTTTTTAGTCGACTACGCCGAATCGCATCAAGATCAGGAAAATGGGCAAGGGTACTTAAACCGGTTCTTGCATTGAAACGATCAACCTGATCGGTTTGAGCGCTTCGGTTGGCAATCACGCCACCCACACGAACTTTATAGTTTTTTGATTTCGCCTGAATCGCAGCAATAATGCGGTTCATCGCAAAAATCGAATCAAAATCGTTGGCGGTCACGATAAGCGCTCGATCGGCATGTTGCAATGGCGCAGCAAAGCCACCACAAACCACATCGCCCAAAACATCAAAGATCACCACATCAGTTTCATCGAGCAGATGATGTTCTTTGAGCAATTTTACAGTTTGGCCAACAACATAGCCTCCACAGCCAGTACCTGCTGGTGGACCACCTGCCTCAACACACATTACACCGTTATACCCTTCATAAACAAAGTCTTCGACTCGAAGCTCTTCGGTATGAAAATCAACTTGTTCTAAAATATCGATCACGGTAGGAACCAGACGCTTGGTTAGCGTGAAGGTGGAATCGTGCTTTGGATCACAACCAATTTGCAGCACCCTTTTACCGAGTTTGGAAAATGCTGCAGAAAGATTCGACGAAGTCGTGCTCTTGCCAATCCCGCCTTTGCCATAAACAGCAAAGACCTTGGCATTGGTAATCTTTTGTGAAGGATCTAAATGAACCTGCAAGCTGCCTTCACCGTCGCCTGCGCCGCGGCCCGGTCCTACAGCGCCCCGTGGCCGGATCTGCTCTTCAATGATTGGAATGCTTTTCATGCGGATAAGTCCTCGTAAACACCTTCTATGCGGTCTTCGATGTCATCGCTGGCTTCACGCAAGCTTTGCAAAGTTTGTGGATCAGGTTGCCAATAGCGCCGCTGGTGCGCTTCCAAAAGACGTTGGACCAGCTTGGCTGAAGCATTGGGATTGAGACTTGCAAGTCGATCGCGCATGGCGCGATCCTTGATGTAGGTCTCGGTCACTTGCTCGTAGACCCATGCGGGTACTTTACCGGTAGTTGCTGACCAACCCATGGTGTTGGTAAGGTGCGATTCGATTTGCCGCACACCCTCATACCCGTGCTTGAGCATGGCTTCGTACCATTTAGGGTTGAGCATACGGCTGCGGGCTTCTAGGTCAACCTGCTCTTGTAGGCTTCGAACCTTGGCAGTCCCCTGGGTTTGATCGCTGATGTAAACAGGAATTGCCGCGCCCCGTGCCGCCTGAATCGCACGGCTCATCCCGCCAAGACTATCGAAGTACTGGTCGAGCGAGGTCACACCGGTTTCAGCCGCATCCAGATTCTGATAGGCAAGACTGACTTGCGAGAGGTTTCGCTTGAGCATTTCAGGCTGCTGCGAGGCTTCGCCGCGACGGTCATAAGCAAAGCTTTTTCGCCTAGAAAACAAACTGGCAAGCTCATCTTCTTCTTCCCAGCGACTGCTTTCAATCAAGTGATTAATATTCGCACCATAGGCGCCATCCGCATTGGAGAACACACGCAAACAAGCAGTATCGAAGTCGCATCCCTCTTTGTCTTGGTGCGCGAGGGTGTTGCGGCGGATAAAGTTCATCGATAGCGGTTCATCGGCGCTTGCTGCGAGATAAGCGGCTTCAGCAAGCACACGGGTTTGCAAAGGCAGCAGATCGCGAAAGATGCCGGACAAACTCATGATCACATCGATTCTAGGTCGCTTTAATAGCTCGATCGGTATAAGTTGTGCACCCGAAAGGCGACCATAACTGTCAAAACGGGGAGCAGCACCCAAAAGGGCAAGCGCCTGAGCAAGCGGCGCGCCTTCGCTCTTTAAATTATCACTACCCCAAAGAACAAGCGCAATCGACTCGGGAAAGCCGTGACCGTCAGCTTGATGACGCGCGATTAGGCGCTCGGCTTGCGCCCTGCCGTCGGCCATCGCAAAGCGGCTGGGAATACGAAAGGGATCAAAGCCGTGAATATTGCGCCCTGCAGGCAAGACCTCTGGGTTGCGCAGAATATCACCGCCGGCCGAGGCCTGAATAAATCGTCCTTCAAGCGCGCGAATAATCCCCTCACTCTCCTGATCCTGCTGCAAATGCCGTAAAGCGTGGATGACTGCGTGCAGGCAATCAAGCCTAAGCCCTTCGGCAGCGGCCATTGCTTGAAGCGCTTGCAGGGCCTTTGTCATCGCATCGGGCAGTAACATTGAAGCGCTGACTTGTAAATCATCAAGGGGCTTACTTGCTATTGCTTTTCCCTGTGTTGAGGCGATATCGAGCACAGCACAGGCAAGCTTTGCTGATACAGGTGCACCTGCAGCCGCCTGCAGCATCGCCTGGGCCCATGTCATCAAACTTTCGTGCGATGGCTCACTGCCCAACTGGTGCATGCCTTCAGGGATTAGGCTTTGTTCGATTTCCAGCAAGCGAGCTTGTATATGGGCAACGCCTTGCTCACTGGCTGATGCACTTGCTGTGACCAGTTCAAGCTTCACTGCCTGCTCAAAGATAAGTGTTTGGAGAAGGTCTCGCTCCTGTTGCAGCTCAGGCGCAAGACCTCGCCAGCGTTCAACCAGGACCTTCAATTCGTGCAGACCCGCATAAAGCCCAGCCTGGGCAAGCGGTGGTGTTCTATAACTTAGGAGAGTTGCCGCGGCGCGTCGTTTTGCAATCGTCGCCTCAGAGGGATTGTTTGCTGCATAAAAGTAAAAATGTGGCGTATCGCTAATCAATCGATCAGGCCAACAAGCCTCACTCATGCCGCATTGTTTACCCGGCATGAACTCAAGCGCGCCGTGGGTGCCGAAATGCAAAAGGGCATCAGCTTGAAAATGCTCACGTAAGTAACGATAAAAGGCAGCAAAAGCATGCGTGGGTGTGAAGCTCTTTTCAAAGAGCAATCGCATGGGGTCGCCCTCATAACCAAAGGCTGGTTGAACCCCGATAAAAACAGCGCCCAGGTCAAGTCCGTAGACAAAAATCGACTGTCCGTCGCTTTGCATCCGCCCTGGGGCTGGTCCCCATTGCGCGCTGATCGCATCGATCCAGCGCTCGCCTTCGATATAGTCATCAACCGAAATTTGAGCTGCAACATTGGCGCTTGTTCCGTAGCGCATCGCGTTGCCATGAAGGATTTGCTCGCGTAAGTCAGCAAGCGAAGCGGGCATATTGATGTGATAGCCTTCGCCTTGTAATCGATTGAGTAAATGCCAAAGCGATGCAAAAACATCGAGATGAGCGGCCGTACCAATACTTCCTGCGTTGGGAGGAAAGCCGAATATCACAATAGCCAATTTTCGCTCGGCGGCTGATTTCTTACGAAGCCTAATTAACTTTTCAATGCGGGCCGCAAGGGTTTGAACGCGCTCAGGATGTGCCGCCATATTGCGCTGTGAAGGCCCACGGCCGCCGAAGACCATCGAGCCTGTTGCACCGTCAAGCTCGGGAATCGCCACCATCATGGTACTCTCCACAGGCATAAGACCCCGCTCGGACTCTTCCCATTGATTTAATAATTGGAACTCTACAGCTTGTGCAGCGATATAAGGAACATCAAGTCTTTGGAGAATTTCCTGCGCTGCTTTGGCATCGTTATAAGCTGGCCCTCCTACCAGGGAAAATCCGGTAAGCGATAACAAAACATCGATCGAAGGCTTAGCCTGCTGATCAAAAAAGTAACGTTCGATGGCTGCACGGGCATCTAGTCCGCTTGCAAATGCAGTGATGACCTGCATACCGCGAGCCTCAAGCGCCAGAATCACTGCGTTGTAATGTGCAAGATTGTCTGCAAGCAGATAGGAACGCAGGACCAAAACACCGACTCGGGGCCGTATCGTCTTGCTTTGGAAACCGGGTAGCGCTGAAAGTTCGGTGCATACCCCGTTCTCCAGTGTGGGGTGGTAAAGCCCAACGTCCGGATACTCGATCGGATCCTGGATTTTTAAGCGTCCTCGCAACTGCGCGCGCGGTCCGCTAGCGTAGCGATCAACCAACAATCGCAGCATATTGCCCAAGTTACCCTGGCTTCCCGCAAGCCAGTACTGCATACAAAGGAAGTAAACCCTCACGTCCTGCGCAGTACCTGGAATGAAACGCAAGATCTTTGGCAAACGGCGCAACATCGCCATTTGCTTTTCACCTGAGCTAGCGGGCTGCGACGAGGCTTGACCTGGGCGACGCATAAAGCCCTTACTCAACTCGTCGGTGCCAGGTTCATCGTCGGTTGCCGAATCACTTGAGCGCGAGGCACCGCGAAGTTTTTTGAGAAAATTCATCGCCGCCGAGCTCGGCTTTTGCATATCAAAGCGCCCAACCCGGGTGAGCTTGGTGACCTCAGAGGCCGATAAGCAAACCAGCATCGCATCGCAGTCCATGCGACGCGCCTCCAAAGCAGCCTGGACCAAACGAATATGCTCTTCAAGAAAAAGCATATTCGCAACGATGATGTCGGCTTGGGCAATATCATCGAGACAATGTTTGAGCTTTGCCGCATCCGCAGCAAATTCAGCAGCTGCATGCAGGTTCAATTGCAAGCCCGCAAGTTCCTCAACAAGTTGTTCCCGCGCATGGTCCATGGCGCTTGCCAAATGGGCATCAAGCGTGATCACGCAAATGCGAATCGGCTGATGACTTAACGGGTTTTTCATGAGCGTGGGTTTCTAGTTTTCCTAGAGTTAACGGGCAAAGTGGGCTTTGGCGTCGTAAAGCGTCTTGATGGTGATGCGCGATAAGCCCTGATTTCGAGCAAATAACTCGGTGTTTTTTCGCGCTTTACCACGAACAAAAAATGGAATCTTTTTCAACTCCTGCTCAGCGTCAACTTCCCAGATTGGCTCATTGGCTGATTGTTGAACCGCGCGCTCCGCCACAGTTCCATTTGCAAGATCGATCTGAACCGTGTTCTCAGCCAGACCCTGGCTTTGGCTCGCTGAGAAACTTCCCCTTTGAGGCTGTGTTGCGCCAGTACCCAAATGCGATGGACTCTGACCATCGTGAAACTCGAAATCTTCTCGAAACATCGCAAGCAAATGCTCCTCAAGACCCATCATCAAGGGATGAATCCAGGTATCAAACAGTACATTGCTACCTTCAAAGCCCATTTGCGGCGAGTAACGCGACGGATAGTCCTGAACATGGACTGGCGCAGAAATCACCGCGCAGGGAATGCGCAAGCGCTTGGCGATATGCCTTTCCATTTGTGTGCCAAGCACTAGCTCAGGCTGAAGCTCGTCGATCGCTCGCTCAACCTCTAAATAGTCATCGCTAATCAGGGCAACTGCGCCAAGACGTTCGGCAAGGCTGCGAATTTCCCGCGCCCACTCTCTGCTATAAGTTCCAATACCAACAACCTGTAGACCGATCTCTTCGCTAGCCATGCGCGCGGCAGCCAACGCATGGGTGGCATCTCCAAACACAAAAACACGCTTACCGTGCAGATAATTCGAATCGACTGATCGCGCATACCAACCCGATCGGGCAGCCGCTGACAAGCTTTCGATCTGCGACGGATCGAGATCAAGCCCTGCTAGCACCGCCACCTCGTCAATGAAGCGCTGGGTACCCTTAATGCCGATCGGTATCTCTTTGGTAAAGGGCTGAGCGCAGTTTTTTTGTAACCACTGTGCTGCTTGTAATCCAAGTTCGGGATACATCAAGACATTGAAATCAGCCTCAACCAGCCTTGATATAGCCTGTGGATCAGCACCAAGCGGCGCAACGGTTAGCACATCAATTCCGATTGCATTCAACAAACCGCTAATTTCTTTCACATCGTCGCGATGTCGAAATCCGAGCGCGGTAGGACCAAGCAGGTTACAACGAGGCCGTCTTGCAGAAGACACTGCGGGATACTCGGCGGAAGACTCTGCGGCAGGCTCAGTGACATGCTGCGGTTTAGCTTGTGCCCGGGCTTTGACCAAATGACGAACGAGTTGGTAAAAAGTCTCTGCAGCACCCCAATTTTCTTTTTTCTGATATGAAGGTAATTCAAGCGGTATGACGGGTATGGGCAGTTGTAAGGCTAATGCAAGTCCAGCCGGATCGTCCTGTATTAATTCACCGGTGCAAGAGGCACCAACAATCATCGCTTGCGGTGCGAATCGATCAAAAGCCTCTTGAGTTGCACGCTTAAACAAAGCGGCAGTATCTGAGCCCAAGTCACGTGCCTGGAAGGTTGTGTATGTGACCGGAGGCCGTTGATTCCTCCGCTCGATCATGGTGAAGAGCAGAT
>Ga0194130_10004767_pt1 | contig 16948 bp, 16 predicted proteins | sample TA2KigsurfametaG_FD_160084 | JGI IMG/M metagenome (GOLD analysis project Ga0194130, IMG submission 160084) | Freshwater microbial communities from Lake Tanganyika, Tanzania - TA2015050 Kigoma 12 surface | ecosystem: Environmental > Aquatic > Freshwater > Lake | place: Tanzania: Lake Tanganyika... | reverse complement strand
TGCTCCATTGTTTCATTCAGCTATGAAGACTGTGGCCCCAATACGCAAAGAACTCGGAATAAAGACATTTTTTAACATGCTTGGGCCCTTGGTGAATCCGGCCAGACCCCGCTATCAGCTGCTTGGTGTCTTTAGTCTGGAGCTTGCACGTTTATATGCCTATTTGTATCAAAAATCCAATACCGGGTACACTATCGTACATGCTTTAGAGGGTTATGATGAAATATCGTTGACTTGTGATTTTAAAACCTTTACACCTAAAGGGGAACATATTCATTCAATTTCTGACATGGGTTTTGATAAGATTGATCCATTGGCGATCACTGGAGGTAGTACGGTGCAGGAATCTGCCGAAATTTTTAAGGCTGTTTTGGATGGAAAGGGTACCACAGAACAGCATAATGTAGTTCTTTGTAATGCCGCCGTTGCGATTCGGACAATCAAGCCTGAGAGCTCTTTTGCAGATTGTTTTTATGAAGCTGAGGAATCTCTTAACAGTGGAAGAGCGCTAAGAAGTTTTAATCGACTATTGTCATGAAAATTAAGGTTTGTGGGATGAGAGATCCGGAAAATATGCTCGATCTTGCTGAGTTGAAACCAGATTATATGGGTTTAATTTTTTATCCAAAATCAACACGATATGTGCCTCATCCTGATAAGACTACTCTGGCAAGTTTACCTGGTTCTATCTGTTTGACAGGGGTATTTGTGGATGCAGAATTGGAATTGATTATTCAGAAAGTAATGGATTATGGATTAGGAGCTTTACAACTTCATGGGAAAGAATCGCCAGAATATTGCCTGCAATTAAAAAGAAAGCTTAGAAAGCTTCTGCCTGATCGATCTGTTGAATTGATAAAGGCTTTTGGAGTTGATGCGAGTTTTGATTTTTCAATTTGTGAATCCTATGACGAGGGGGTTGAATATTTTTTGTTTGATACCAAAACTCCGGCCCATGGCGGATCAGGAATTTCATTTGATTGGAAAATTTTGGATTATTACCACGGTGAAAAGCAATACTTCTTGAGTGGTGGGTTAAGTCCGGAAAATATTAAGGACTTGTTAAATTTAGAGACGAAGAAAATTTATGCTGTGGATTTGAACAGTAGGTTTGAAATACTTCCGGGGATCAAGAATATGGAAAGTCTTAGCTCTGCATTTCAAATCTTAAGAGCTGAAAGAATATCTTGAAAAGTAAAATAAGAAGTTATGAATAGAGAATTTATTGAGAGTTCATTAAAATGGGGGGTAAATGAGGAGGGTTATTTTGGAGACTTTGGCGGAGCATACATACCCGAAATGCTCTATCCGAATGTAGAAGAGCTGCGCAGGTGCTATTTGGACATAATTTATGAGCCTGCCTTTCAGAAGGAATTTGAAATGTTGCTCAGAGATTATGTTGGAAGACCTTCGCCTTTATTTCATGCCGAACGTTTATCTGAGAAATATGGAACTACCATCTATTTAAAACGGGAGGATTTGAACCATACCGGTGCTCATAAAATAAATAATACCATTGGCCAAATCCTGCTTGCGGAACGTTTGGGCAAAAAGCGGATCATTGCCGAAACAGGAGCCGGGCAACACGGTGTGGCCACAGCAACAGTATGTGCCTTAAAAGGGCTTGAATGCATAGTTTATATGGGGGAAGTTGACATTGCCCGTCAAGCCCCTAATGTTGCACGAATGAAAATGATGGGAGCCAAGGTGGTACCTGCTACTTCAGGCAGTAAAACGCTAAAGGATGCGACTAATGAAGCCATGCGCGACTGGATAAATAATCCTGTTGATACGCATTATATTATCGGTTCGGTGGTGGGACCCCATCCTTATCCGGATATGGTATCACGTTTTCAATCCATCATTTCTTTAGAAACTAAAAAACAACTTCTTGAAAAAACCGGATCTGAAAACCCGGATATCGTCATGGCCTGTGTAGGCGGAGGCAGTAATGCGATGGGAATGTTTTACCATTTTCTGGATGATGAGGATGTCCGATTGATTGCAGTTGAAGCCGCAGGATTAGGAGTAAACAGTGGGGAGTCTGCTGCAACCACCGCTTTAGGTAGAGAGGGTGTCTTACATGGCAGCCGTTCGATTTTGATGCAAACGGATGACGGGCAGGTGGTTGAACCTTATTCAATTTCTGCCGGATTGGATTATCCGGGTATTGGTCCGCAACATGCCCACCTATTCAAAAAAAATCGTGGAGAATATGTCAGTGCTACCGATGAAGAAGCGATGATTGCAGGCAGGCTCTGTGCCGAACTGGAGGGAATTATTCCGGCCATCGAAACTGCTCATGCATTGGCTCATTTGGAACGGATGGTATTTACCGGCAAAGAATCTGTGGTGATCTGTCTTTCAGGTCGCGGCGATAAAGATTTAGATACCTACATGAAATACTTTGATTTATAATTTATTGCTTTACTTTCCCGAAAATAGAATCGAAAAATCTATGCTAAGACACTTATGAACAGACTTAATCAATTATTTCTAACCAAGAAGGAGCCCCTTTTATCATTATACTTCACGGCAGGATATCCTGATTTGAACGGTACTCTGAATATTGCCGAAGCAGTGGAAAAGGCAGGGGCAGATTTTATTGAAATTGGATTTCCCTATTCAGATCCTTTGGCTGATGGTCCGGTGATTCAAAATAGTTCACAACAGGCCCTTGAGAATGGAATGAACCTTCATGTTCTTTTCCGGCAACTTAAAGAATTACGTAAGCGAGTTACCATCCCTGTTTTATTAATGGGTTATGTTAATCCGGTTTTGCAATATGGTGTTGCAAATTTTTGTTATTCCTGCGCAGAGGTTGGTGTGGATGGAGTGATTGTGCCTGATCTGCCAATGTATGAGTACGAAAACCTTTACAAAGACAATTTTATTAAAAACAATCTGAGCAATATATTTTTGCTTACGCCACAGACCTCGGAGGAACGGATTCGGAAGATCGATGAACTCAGTAATGGATTTATATACCTGCTTTCTTCATCATCCACAACCGGTAAGAATCTGACTGTTTCAAATGAAGCCGAAGCATACTTCTCAAGGATCAGGGATATGAAGCTTAAAAATCCAACCATGATTGGATTTGGTATTTCTGACGTAAAGAGTTTTAATAAAGCAGTTGAATATACACGCGGCGCCATTGTTGGAAGCGCTTTTGTCAAGTTTCTGAATACAGAAAATGCGATGGAAAGAATTCCTGACTTCATCAGGTCGATCAGACCATAACACCTCTTTTTTCATGTTGATTGATCAGGTTTTCCTGATTTTCATTAAAGGGAAAACCAGGTCTAAGGAATTTATAGTTCGACTTGTTCAGGAGTGATTGAGTCCATTGACTATGGACATGTGGCTTGGGATGGAATTTCTTCGTTAAACCAATTTCTTGCTTTAAAAAACACATTATTGTTTGAGGGAAGCCATAAGTTATGTACATTATGACATTAAATTTTAGAAATTAAGTTTTTTATTTGAATCCATATTATGGAACTATTGATCATTACCATCTTTATTATAGGCTATGCCGCAATCGCTTTTGAGCACCCGATTCATACGAATAAAACCGCCAGTGCTTTACTCACCGGGGTGCTATGTTGGGTTGTTTATATAATGAGCGGAACAGAAACAGACCTTGTTACGAAAGAGCTTTATGAGTATTTAGGACAAATATCCGGCATATTGTTTTTCCTATTGGGGGCTATGACCATTGTAGAATTAATTGATGCACATGATGGCTTTGATGTAATAACCAATAAAATTACCACCAGCAATCAGCTTAAACTTTTATGGATCATCAGTATTATAGCATTCTTTCTTTCTGCAGTACTTGATAACCTGACCACTACTATTGTTATGGTTTCTCTGCTCAGGAAATTAATCAGTGAAAAGAAGACCAGAATGTTTTTTATCAGTATGGTGGTACTGGCTGCCAATGCAGGAGGGACTTGGTCGCCAATCGGGGATGTTACTACTACCATGTTATGGATTGGTGGGCAGGTTACTACAGGTAATATAATTACTCATTTGATCTTACCAAGTTTAGTTTGCATGGTGGTTCCACTTTTTATATTGTCTTTTTCGTTAAAAGGAAAAGTAAGCAGGCCCGAAGTGATAGAAAGTACTCATGGTGAAAAAACAACGGCTTTTGAACGTCAAATTGTTCTGGCTTTGGGAATTGGTGCCTTAGTTTTTGTCCCTTTCTTTAAAACCATCACACACCTGCCTCCTTTCATGGGTATGTTATTTGGCCTGGCTATCCTTTGGATTGTTACTGAGTTTATTCATAAAAACAAAAATGATGCAGATAAGGATACCTATTCAGTTATTCAGGCTTTGAGAAAAGCAGACGTGCCAAGTGTGTTGTTTTTCCTTGGAATATTAGTAGCTATTTCAGCCTTGGAGTCCACTCATCAGCTTCAGGATTTGGCCAATTGGATGGATGCAAAGATTGGTAACCTGGATGTTATTGTAATTTCCATAGGACTTTTATCATCCATCGTAGACAACGTTCCCCTGGTTGCAGCAGGTATGGGGATGTATGATATGGTTACTTATCCAACCAATCATTATTTTTGGACATTTCTAGCCTATTGTGCCGGTGTAGGAGGCAGTTGTTTGATTATTGGCTCTGCTGCCGGAGTGGCTGCAATGGGTATGGAACGAATAGATTTTCTTTGGTATTTAAAGCATGTTTCCTGGTTGGCTTTAGTCGGTTATTTTTGCGGAGCCGGTGCATTTATGCTTCAGGATTACCTTTTAAATCTTTAATCAGCAGAGCATTGAGTTTCTAAGATTCTTTATTCCCTTGCCTCGCAGAAATGATCTTCGAGCTTATATTGAAAAAAGCAGGGCGATTCTCAAATGATTGAAGTTTCTTCAGCTATATTAATCGGGGTTCAACATAAAATACCCCAAAAATCTGAGATCGATAGTACACCTTGCCGGTGGAGGTATCTTCCGGCGATGGAGCATTGGAGATCCATCGAAAAGGTAATTTATAATATCGAATTGAGTTTATTTATATTTATTTAAGCTCATTTTTGTTTAATGGAACTTTTTCCGAATCATTTATAAAAATTGATCAAGATGGCCTTTGCCTTGTCTGATTAATTCAAATTGACCCTCACTGCAATCCACAATGGTGGAGGGCTCGTTATCACCATCACCTCCATCAATAACCAAGTCGACAAGGTCTTGATATTTTTCATGAATCAGTTCGGGGTCTGTTGAATATTCAATAATTTCATCATCGTCATGTATGGAGGTAGATATAATTGGATTACCTAGAACCTTTACGATAGCCCTCGCGATGTTGTTATTGGGGATTCTGATCCCAACGGTCTTCTTATTGGAGCTCAATAATTTGGGGACATTCTTATTTGCAATAAAAATGAAAGTAATTGGTCCAGGAAGCGCCTTTTTAATTACACTGAAAGTCTCGTTATCAATTTGCCTGGTAAAATCTGATATATGGCTTAGATCATAACAAATGAATGAAAAATTTGCCTTTTCAGGTTTAATTCCCCTGATTTTACATATTTTTTCAATTGCTTTAGGGTTACTGATGTCACATCCCATACCATAAACGGTATCCGTAGGGTAAATGATTATTCCGCCCTTTTTAAGAAGGTCAACTACCTGTTGAATTGCCTTTTCATTGGGGTTTTCAGGATATATTTTGATCAACATATCTAAAAATACAGAAATTCAATCGTTAAATCCCGGGCTAAATTGGCGATTATACCAATTAGGCTGATGTTATATTTTAAAACTCGGCATTTTTTGGAGTTCTCGGGAAAGGAATCACATCTCTGATATTGCTCATACCCGTAACAAAAAGTACCAGTCGTTCAAATCCCAATCCGAAACCGGCATGAGGTGCCGATCCAAACCGACGGGTATCAAGGTACCAGGACATTTCCTCTTTTGGGATATGCATTTCTTCCATTCTTTTTTCGAGCTTTTCTAAGCGTTCCTCACGCTGTGAACCCCCAATAATTTCTCCAATACCCGGAAACAAAATATCCATGGCTCTTACAGTAGTCCTTCCTTCGGCATCCGGTTCATTCAATCGCATGTAAAATGATTTAATTGCCGCAGGATAATCGGTTAAGATTACCGGTTTTTTGAAATGCTTTTCAACCAGAAAACGCTCGTGCTCTGATTGCAGGTCAGCACCCCAGCTATCAATGATGTAGTTGAATTGTTTTTTTTGATTTGGCTTAGAGTTTCTAAGAATATGAATGGCTTCTGTATAGGTGATCCTCTCGAAATTATTATCCAGGCAAAATTTCAACTTGGATATCAAGTCGAGTTCTGAGCGATCGGATTGTGGTTTTTGTTTTTCTTCCTCTAATAATCTGTTGTTAAGAAAATCTAATTCATCGGAACAATTTTCCAATGCATAAGAGATTACGTAGTTTAGTAATTCCTCAGCCAGATCCATGTTATCGTTTAAATCATAAAAAGCCATCTCCGGTTCTATCATCCAGAACTCAGCCAGGTGCCTCGTGGTGTTTGAATTTTCAGCTCTGAACGTTGGCCCAAAGGTGTAAATATCTCCAAAAGCCAGGGCAGCAAGTTCTCCTTCCAGCTGACCGGAAACAGTCAGGTTGGTAGCTTTGCCAAAAAAATCCTCTTTATAATTGACTGAACCGTCCTGATCGCGAGGTATATTATCCGGATCAAGCGTGGATACCCGGAACATTTCGCCGGCACCTTCTGCATCCGAAGCGGTGATGATTGGGGTGTGAAGATATAAGAATCCTTTATCGTTAAAAAATTTATGGATGGCATAAGCCAGGGCATGTCTAACTTTAAAAACTGCATTAAAAGTGTTCGTACGGAAGCGCAAATGCGCAATTTCTCTTAAAAACTCTAAACTGTGTTTCTTGGGTTGTAGAGGGAACTTCTCTGCATCGCTATCACCCAGTATTTCTATCTTGTCTACCTTGATTTCAATGCGCTGGCCTTTTCCCAGAGATTCAACGATTTCACCTTCTATTGAAACTGCAGCCCCTGTGTTTAGCCTTTTTAAGAGGCTTTCATCGAAAGAATTAAAGTCTAATACCGCCTGTATATTTTTTATTGTTGATCCATCATTAATAGCGATAAACTGGTTGTTTCTGAATGTTTTGACCCAACCCATCACCTTAACCTGCTGACCGAAATTTGTACTGTCCAGTAAATCTTTAATTCTTATTCTTTTATCCATCTTCTTTTTATGAATTGCAAAAATACAAATCGTTCTCTGAACCGCAAGGTGGGGCAAGTCTTTAGAGCATGTACTTTATTGACAAATTTTTAAATCTTTTTCGACCTGCGTCTGGTCGTAATAGCCCATTTGGTTACCAAATGAATTACTGATGTAATGTTTGGGTATTGCCGAAGTGGGGGTATTTGAAAAACGATAGTTCAAATATAGCACAAAAGCTGATAGAAGCACAACAGTTGATATACTTCCATCAGCCCCCATTTTGGCAATACCGTGTTAGTGGCTGGCGTTATCATCGTCTAGTTGTTGGTAGTAATCAATATGGTTTAGCAACTCCATAGATTCAAGAATCGGTTGCCACTCTTTACCTCTAAAAATCCACTGAAACCATTTTTTGTTTTGGTTTTCATATTTGATATTGAAAAATAACCAAGTAGCCAAATAAACAAAAATAAAGGTAAAGAAGCCGTTTACAAGAATGTAGGCAATATTTCCGCTAACAATCATTTCTTTTGACAAATAAAAGGTTGTCCAAAAAGGCAACTGCAAAAAAGAGATTTTTGCAGACCATAACGTTGAGCCTTTTAGGTAGGATAATTTTTTTTGAGCAGAAATAACGCTGTCAGAGATATTTACATTAGAAATCATAATGAGCTGATAGAGATAGATTCCTATTGCAACGGCAGTAAGTATAAGCTGTACAGCAGCAGAATAGAGGAAAAATAGACTTACCTTATCATAAGCATAAACAAAAAGTTTTGTAACAATAATACCCCCAAACAGTACCCAAAGAATACCAACAAAAAGTGTAAATATTTTTATTGGTTTCATTGACGCAAGTAAGTTTTGGGCTTTCAACTTCGTAATTTCGTCAGTATTTTTTTTGTTTACTTGTAGGTTACGTTCCAATTTTTCATTAGACGATTGCCAAAGCAATTTTAATTCGTTTTCGTTCATTGTTTTTATGAATTGAATTGTGAAAATTTCTTTTTAAGTTTTTCCTTGATGCGTCCCAATTTTGTTCCTACATTGCTCACAGACAATCCCATTATCTCTGATATTTCAGCGTGGCTTTTATCTTCTAAGTACAGCAACATTAGGGCTTTGTCAAGGTCGTTGAGTTCAGAAATAAACTTCTCCAAAAGGCTTAACTGCTCTTGTTTCTCGTTACTTTCTTCCTCTCTGATTGATGTAAGTTCCTCAACTAACGGAATATTTAGATGTTGTCTTGTTGCACTTTTTCTATAAAACGAAATAGCAACATTCAAACAAACACGATACAACCAAGTTGTAATAGCAAAAGTATTGCTGTATTTTGGCAACGATTTCCAAACTTGTATCATCATTTCCTGCAACAAGTCTTGCCTATCCTCTTCATTTTTGCAATAAGTTTTGGCAACCTTGAACAAAACCCCTTTGTGTTGTTCAATGATTTGATGAAACCTAAGGCTTAGTTCATTACTATTTGTCATAGTGCTGAAAACTATTTTTTAATAAGTTCATACGCTTGCAGATTGTGTCGAATACCGTTATGTGTAACGTCCTCTATGATTTGAATATCGGCTTTACTATTTTCCAAAACTGTTTTTTTCAATATGCTCATTTTGCGAAAAATTAAAAGAGAAACTTGATTTTCATAATTATTCGCAACACCTGTCAAAAAATCACAGTCAGGGTCAAAATATTTTTATTGTCATTGTGTAAGGTGTCTTTTTTACGCTTGCCACTAACACTATTATTTGTGCAACATCGATATCCGGCAAAGAATTGTTGCCCGGCATTTGACCTTGAAAAACGATGTTATTGATTCGAATTTCTTCATTTTGCCCATTTTTGATCATAAAAGCAAGTTTATTTCTATTCAATTTCAGGTAGTTGCTGTCTGTTAGCGGGGGGTACAGTGTTCCTAATCCTTCTCCATCAGCACCATGACAGCCCTGACAGTGCTTTTCATAGAGCCCCTTACCGTTGACATAATAACGTTTATAGTTGATACTGTTCTCGTTCTGACAGGATTGTACACACAAAGTAATGCTCAAAAACAATAGAATGGCATAAACTAACTTATTTCTCTTCATCAGCTTCTTCTATTAGCAATTTTTCCATATCCTCCATCAATTGCTTTACCTGCTCAGCTTTTGTGCCATCATAGGCTCCTCGGAGCTGTTTTTTAGTATCAATAAGAATAAACCAACCTTGATGAACCAGCCCCTGAGGATCAGAACTATCTTCAAATGCTGAAACTAAATAGTTCTTGGCTGCAATGTTGAATATGGAATCACGACTTCCATGGACAAATTCCCATTGATTTCCTTCAAGGCCAAGTTTGCTCGCATAGGTTTTTAAACGGGAGGGTAAATCGTATTTGACATCAATGGAATGAGATAAGAGTTTAACCTTAGGGTTACCCTTGAATTTTTTGTAAACGTCCAATAAATTTCTCTGCATTATCGGACAAATAGTATTGCAGGAGGTGAAAAAGAAATCTGCGACATAAATCTTTCCATCAAAATCTTGATCAGTAACAGGCAAGCTATCCTGATTAAGATAACTAAATGCTGAAATGGTTTGGTAAACCGTGTCAATCACTGTTTTACCGTCAACGATTCGCTCAACGGGTTCGCGGTTTCCCAGTATGGGAAGTTTAGTATTGGAGGTGTCGGAACAGGACTGGAATGCAATGAGAGCAGTAGCAAAATAAAAAAGCTTTTTCATGTTGCAAATATACTTTCTTTACCCTTAAAAAGGCTTGTAATTGCAAATTTGTATGATGAAACAGAATTTTGGGTAATGCTCAAATCAGCGAATAATTAAATTATTCATAGGGTTTTACACGGCCAGATCAAGCATTATCCCTGCTATTTTTTCATCCAGCTCCTGATCCTTCAATTTGAATTCGCTGACATTCGGAAGGACGGTTTTTACACTGCAATAAAATTTGATTTTAGGTTCGGTACCTGATGGCCTTGCAGATATGATGTACCCATCTTCAGTAATGAATTGTAAAACATCTGATTTGGGCAAATTTAATTTTTTAGACTTTCTATGGATTAGGTCGGTCTCCGTTCCCAATTCATAATCCTTGAGGCAGATCACCTTTGATCCGCCCAGACTCACCGGTGTGTTAATCCGGAATCGTTCCATCATTGCTTTAATTTCTTCGGCTCCGGTTTTACCTTTTTTGGTTATTGAAACAAGTTTTTCCTTATAAAAACCATAGGTTTGATACATGTGCAGCATGGTTTGGAACAAGCTGCTACCCCGATCCCTGTAATAGGCTGCCATTTCAGCAATGAATGCACAAGAAATTACGGCGTCCTTATCCCTCACTAAATCGCCTACCAGGTAGCCATAACTTTCTTCCCCACCTGCAATAAAGGTTTTTTTACCTTGTAATTCTGTTATCAAAGCTCCAATCCACTTAAAACCCGTAAGGGTTTCATAGAAAGTCACCTGCTTAGATTTTGCAATCTCAGCAATCAAATGGCTTGTTACGATGGTGGAAACTACATATTCCTTACCGGTAAGTTTTCCTTTTTGTTCCCATGCATTTAAAAGATAATAAATGAGCAAACTACCGGTTTGGTTTCCATTTAGCAAAATGAACTCACCTTCATCATCTTTTACTGCAATACCTACCCTGTCTGCATCCGGATCGGTAGCAAGTACCAGGTCAGCATCGATCTCCAAAGCTTTGGCAATAGAAAGTGATAAGGCTTCTTTTTCTTCCGGATTAGGGTAAATTACCGTTGGGAAATTACCATCCGGAATTGCCTGTTCTTCAACAATCGTAACATTGGTAAATCCGAAACGATTTAATGCCGCAGGAACCAAGGTTATACCCGTACCATGAATGGGTGAAAAAACAATTTTAAGATCATGCTGTCTTTGAATAGCCTCCGCTGAAACTGATGGTGCTCTGATCTTGTTTAAATATAATTCATCAATCTCTTCTGAGAGGTATTCGATATTCTGATCGACGGGTTGAAACTTAACTTCATTTATATCTTTAATAGCCGACACCTCGTCCATTACCATTTGATCATCAGGCGATTTAAATTGACCTCCATCCCAGCCATAAGCTTTATAACCATTGTATTCTTTTGGATTATGGGAAGCAGTAATCATAACCCCGCTCCGGCATCCCAAATGTCGGATAGCGAAGGAAAGTTCCGGAGTTGGCCTTAACTCTTTGAAAAAATAAACATGAATTCCATTCGCAGAAAAAACATCGGCTGTAATTTTAGCAAAGTAATCTGAATTGTTCCGGCTATCATAAGCAACGGCAACGCTGATCTTTTCTCCGGGGTATTTTTTGAGTAGGTAATTAGCAAGACCCTGGGTTGCTGTTCCGACGGTGTATTTATTGATGCGGTTAGAACCAGGCCCCATGGTACCTCGTAGTCCTCCGGTTCCAAATTCAAGATCCTTGTAAAACGAATCAGTCAATTCAACAAACGAGTTAGAATTCAGAAGTTCTTTTATTTCATTCTTGGTTGTCTCATCATAATTGCCCTGAAGCCAATTATTTATCTTATTTGCTACGGAGATTTCTAACTCATTCATGGATTAATAAACTTAGGATTAGGTCTTGAGGCGTTCTTATGAAAATGAATTTAGTACCCAAATTAAATACTGATTGTTGTGAAAATTAGGATGCTTTTTCCTATTTTTAGCCACTCATTGCACAAGTATAAAAATCATTTGCTGCAATCTAAAATTCTATTTTAAATGAAGGTATTAAAGTTCGGAGGAACATCAGTTGGCAGTCCGGAAAGGATAAAAAAATTATTAGACATTATTAACCCGGAAGAAAGACAGATTGTCGTTTTATCTGCTGTTTCGGGAACTACCAATAGCCTTTTGGAGATAGCTCAGGCTTATCTTGCGTCCGATAAATCAAAGGCTGCTGAGCTTACGGCCATTTTAAGGGCCAAGTATGATTTGTTTATCAAGGAGCTTTTTTCTTCAGAAGCTGGATTAGAAAACGGAAAAAATTTAATTGAATACCATTTTAACCTAATTTCTTCATTTGCCAATGCCCACTTTACTGCCATTGAGGAGAAAATAATTCTCGCTCAGGGTGAATTAATATCAACAACACTCTACCATTTTTATCTGACAGAAATTGGGGTGAAATCAAAGTTAATACCAGCACTTGTTTTCATGAAAATTGATGAAGACAACGAGCCCATGATTGATTTTATTAGTGAGCACATTCAAGCATTATTAGATCCTGAAACGAACCTATTCATTACTCAAGGTTATATCTGTCGTAATTCCTTTGGTGAAATTGATAATTTAAGAAGGGGAGGAAGTGATTACACTGCTTCATTAATTGGAGCTGCAATACGAGCTGAGGAGATTCAAATCTGGACAGATATTGATGGTATGCATAATAATGACCCGCGTATCGTTAAAGGCACCAGGCCAATTGCCAGATTATCCTTCGACGAAGCGGCTGAACTTGCATATTTTGGAGCCAAAATTCTCCATCCTCAAAGCGTTTTTCCTGCTCAGAAATTTAAAGTTCCTGTTCGCTTGTTGAATACTATGGAACCAAAAGCTGCCGGAACACTGATCACTAATGACAGCGAACGCGGGAAAATAAAATCTATTGCTGCAAAAGATGGAATCACGGCAATTAAAATTCAATCAAGCAGAATGCTCCTTGCCTATGGTTTTTTGAGGAAAGTTTTTGAAATATTTGAGCGATATAAAACTCCGATAGATATGATTACCACTTCTGAAGTGGCTGTATCAGTTACAATTGATGATATCAGCAACTTGGCAGAAATTATTAAAGATTTAAACAATTTTGGAACTGTTGAGGCTGATTACAACCAGACCATCGTTTGTGTAGTAGGTGATTTTGGTGCTGATAAGCACGGATTTGCCGCCCGAGTATTTGAGGCTTTAAAACATATTCCAATACGAATGATTTCTTACGGTGGTAGCCATTTTAATATTTCACTTCTTATTAATGACGGAGATAAAGTGGAAGCATTAAGATCATTGCATAATCGTTTATTTGAATAGATTTATTAGCTGCCTGTGGCAGATTAGCGAGTTGATATGTTTAGTAGGGATACCCTTGCCCGTTTCCAAAATTTAGAAACGCCCTTTTATTATTATGATCTGAATGTGCTGGATCAAACTTTAATTTCGTGCAAATCCGCATCCGATAAGTTTGACTTTCATATACATTATGCATTGAAAGCAAATTTTAATGATGTAGTTTTAAAATCAATTAAGAAGGCAGGTTTTGGGGCAGATTGTGTAAGTGGTAATGAGGTAAAAAAGGCCATTGAAATCGGTTTTGATCCTGATAAGATTGTTTTTGCCGGGGTTGGTAAATCGGACAAAGAAATTGTTGAAGCGCTTAATCATGAAATTAATTGCTTCAATGTTGAATCAGTTCAAGAACTAAGTGTCATCAATGAGGTGGCAGCAAAGTATAATAAAAAGGCCGGAATTGCCATTCGAATCAATCCTAATGTAGATGCTCATACTCATCAATACATCACTACCGGACTTGAAGAGAACAAGTTTGGCCTGAACCAGTGGGAATTACCGGCTTGTGTAGAGGTACTAAAAGGCTGTTCAAATTTGGAGCTGATTGGAATTCATTTTCATGTGGGATCCCAAATAACCAATCTGGAGGTGTTCAAAAGTCTTTGCATCAAGGTCAATGAACTAAATACCTGGTTTCAGGAACATGGTTTTGACCTTAAGGTTTTGAATGTTGGCGGTGGACTGGGGGTTGATTATCATCATCCTGATGAGAATACCATCAATGATTTCATGAGCTATTTTGCTATTTATAATCAATTTCTTGAAAGAAGACCGGGGCAGGAAGTTCATTTTGAATTGGGTAGGGCATTGGTCGCCCAATGTGGTAGTTTGATTAGCAGAATACTTTACGTTAAAAATGGTTTGAAAAAGAATTTTTTGGTTTTGGATGCCGGAATGACCGAGTTGATGCGTCCGGCACTTTATCAGGCCTATCATAAAATCGAAAATATAACGGCTGATTCAGCCAATCCAATTGTTTCATATGATGTTGTCGGACCAATCTGTGAAAGTACAGATTGTTTCGGTAAGGAAGTAGAGCTTCCCGAATCTAAACGAGGTGACATGATTGCCATTAGAACTGCGGGTGCTTATGGAGAAGTGATGGCATCCGGATACAATTTGAGGGAGCGGGTCAAATCCGTTTACTCGGAAGGATAGAATCCTTATCGCTAATTACTTGGTTGCTCATATCTTTACCTGTATGGGCTTTTTTATTTTAGATGTTTTTTTTGTTTTTATCAGACTGTTTGAAGTATGAATGACTCTCATTTTCAGTTTATGTCTTTTTTGAAACCCTGTTTTAATGCTTTCATCCTGGTGCTTTTTAGTGCGGAGTTTCTAAATGCTCAGCCAAATAAACGATCAGAAAATCTACTGGTTCATCAGATCAATGCCTCAAAAGATAATCCTCGAAATAGCGAAGGAGATTTTATTGAACTGAAAGATGGGCGAATACTTTTCGTTTACAGCCGTTTCCTGGGAGTTTCGGGAAGTGATCATGCGCCTGCTCAGTTGGTTGGAAGATATTCTAATGATGATGGGATGAGCTGGTCTACAGAGGATCGGGTTATTGTAGATAAAGAGGGAGATATGAATGTCATGTCAGTTTCTTTACTTCGATTGAAAAATAATCAAATCGCCCTGATATACGTCAGAAAGAATTCATTAAGCGATTGTATTCCGTACCTAAAACTTTCGGATGATGAGGGGAAAACCTGGACAGATCCGGTAGCAATTATTCAGGATAAGCAGGGCTATTTCGTGGTCAATAATGACCGGGTTATTCAGTTAAAATCAGGTCGGATTCTAGTTCCTGTATCGATGCATAAGACCCCGGAAACCCATTGGAGGAACAAAGGTGCCATTCGATGTTACTATTCTGATGATTATGGGCTACACTGGAGTTCAACAGACACTGTTTTGACTCCGGAAAGTATCATTACTCAGGAACCCGGTTTGGTTGAGTTAAAACAGGGGAGATTAATGCTTTACATGAGAGCAAGTGGGGGTACACAATTCCAAAGTTTTTCAGAAGATGGGGGATTAACATGGTCAATGGCTACACCCGCTGCAATTCCATCGCCGATATCTCCTGCATCTATCAAGAGAATACCGAAAACGAATGATTTGTTGCTGGTTTGGAATAATAATGGGGCTTCCGGGCCCGGATATTTTAAAAGTATTCGAAGCCCTCTAACCATTGCCATTTCAAAAAATGAGGGTAAGTCATGGAAATTGATTAAAAATATTGAGGATGATCCCAATGGCATGTTTTGTTATACTGCAATTCATTTCACCAAATCACATGTATTGCTGGGTTATGGAGTTGGTTTAGGTCTCCCAAACACACATATCAGACGCCTGAGTTTGAATTGGCTATATCAAAGAGCAAGCCACTATTGAAAAGCATTTAATCCGGTAATGTCCATCCCGGTGATCAGTAGATGGATATCATGGGTTCCTTCGTAAGTGACAACAGATTCCAAATTCATCATATGTCGCATGATCGGGTATTCGCCTGTAATTCCCATTCCTCCAAGAATCTGTCTGGCTTCTCGGGCAACATGTATTGCGGTTTCTACACTGTTTCTTTTGGCCATGGAAATTTGCGCAGGACTTGCAAGGCCTTTATTTTTCAATTCTCCGAGACGCCAAACCAAAAGTTGTGCCTTGGTTATTTCAGTGATCATTTCAGCAAGTTTCTTTTGTTGAAGTTGAAAGCCGGCAATCGGCTTTCCAAACTGTATTCTCTCTTTCGAATAACGTAATGCAGTATCATAGCAATCCATTGCAGCACCTAAAGCACCCCATGCAATACCATACCTGGCCTGGTTTAAACATCCCAGCGGGCCCTTTATTCCACTTATATTTGGAAGTAAATTTTCTTTAGGAACTTTAACATTATGGAATACCAGTTCTCCAGTAGCAGAAGCCCGAAGACTCCATTTGCCGTGTATTTCCGGTGCCGAAAATCCTTCCATCCCTTTTTCTACTATCAAACCTTTAACGGTACCTTGTTCATCCTTAGCCCAAACGATGGCCATATCCGCATGAGGTGAATTTGAAATCCACATCTTAGATCCATTTAAAAGATAATGACTACCCATATCTTTAATGTTGGTAATCATACTTGCCGGATCCGATCCATGATCCGATTCAGTTAATCCAAAGCATCCCAGCAATTCTCCGGATGCCAGCTTTGGTAAATAGTTTAATTTCTGATCTTCTGAACCATAGGCATAAATGGGGTACATAACCAAAGAACCCTGAACAGATGCAGTTGAACGTATACCCGAATCGCCACGTTCTATTTCCTGCATGATGAGACCATACGAAATATAATCCAAACCGGCTCCACCGTATTGAGGTGGAATGGTCGGTCCAAAGGCCCCAAGCCTTGCAAGCTCGGGTATCAGGTGTTTAGGAAACTCAGCTCTTTGGGCAAAATCTTCAATAATCGGACTTAACTCTTTTTTTACCCATGTTCTTACCGTATCACGTATAAGTTTATGTTCCTCAGACAGTAATTCATCTACCAAAAAATAGTCCGGTGCCTCAAATAGATCTTTCTTGGCTGATCTTTGAACATTTCTGGATTCCTGATCTTGATTTTGCATACAATTACTTTTTTCAAAACTACGTAAA
>Ga0194130_10004764_pt1 | contig 16953 bp, 14 predicted proteins | sample TA2KigsurfametaG_FD_160084 | JGI IMG/M metagenome (GOLD analysis project Ga0194130, IMG submission 160084) | Freshwater microbial communities from Lake Tanganyika, Tanzania - TA2015050 Kigoma 12 surface | ecosystem: Environmental > Aquatic > Freshwater > Lake | place: Tanzania: Lake Tanganyika... | reverse complement strand
TCACAACCGTGATGTCATGTGTACTGCAATAAATAGAATCGATTATAGCACGCTCAGTATCACCATCGAGCGCACTTGTAGCCTCATCCAGTATAAGAATTTTGTTTTGATTATAAAGAGCCCTAGCGATACCAATTCGCTGACGCTGCCCGCCACTGAGGCGGATTCCGTTCTCACCTACAAAGCTATTATAGCCATCAGGCATATTTTCTATAAAATTTGAAATTTGAGCTTGGTCAGCAGCCTTTCTTGCACGATCGAAATCTATCTTATCGAAGGGAACAGAGAAAGCTATGTTTTCTAGGATCGTGTTATCAGTTATGCAGATATTCTGAGGAACATATGAGATAGCAGCCTTCCAAGATGCCAAAAGCTCAGGTTCGTCGGATTTATGTAGGTCCCGACCGTCAACAATAACCCGACCGGAAGTAGGCACAAGCAAACCAATCAAAAGATCAATGGTCGTGGTTTTACCGTGGCCTGTGCTGCCTATCAATCCAATACGCTGTCCAGCATGTATTTGAAGGTTAAGACCCTTTAAAACCTCAGGCCCCGACGTATATCTAAAATGTACATCGTCAAAAATAATGGAATTGCTTAGCTGAAATGGTGTAACGTGGTTGACAATTTGAGGTATAGGTTGGCGGAGCATTTCGAGTACACCGTGGATACCGGCGCTGTATATCTTCAAAGCAGCCCAGCTAATAAAGATCTGCTGGAGTGCGGGGAGTAGACGCTGAGCGCCTAAAGCCAATGCTCCTAGAGTAGTGATTAATGTGACACCTTCGCCGCGCTGCAAAGCCAACACGAGTCCTATAAAGGATATTGCCACCATACTTATAGCTTCAAGCACATACCGAGGGAAAAAACTTAAAAAGGCATTTGTAGCCTGTAGACGTCTTTGTGGTAAATCCCATGTCCGATAAATACGGAGATAGCTATCTTGATTACTGCTGAGGAGAACTTCGCGAATTGATGAAAAACTTTCTTGTAAGGCTTTCAGTTGATTTGTAGCGGAATAGGCAATGATTTGACTGTTCAGTCGAAGCTTGGATCGGACCTTGACCGCTAATATCACGTATATAGAGACAAGCAGGACGCCGGCATACATGATTACCGTGGCGTCGATAAATAACATGCCTACAAACAGTCCAGCAGATATAATCAATGAGGTTGTTAGCTGTAGAAAGGCGTTTAATGCAGAGACAGTTTGACTTGTGAAAGTGGTTACACCAGTGATCAATGCGGCACTGTTGCGTTGCACATGAAGAGAGTATGGTTGGTAAATGGTGCGGCGATAAGCCTCACAACTTAACTCGGAACCAACCGCTGCAGCAAGGAGACCATTCAACCAAAGATTTGTAAGACGTGTACAAGCAGCCAAAACAGCGGATAATGCAAATATAAAAGAAACGGGTAGCAACAAATCATCCGGGGACGAGAAGCCAACAAGAACAGAAAGACGCATTACAAGAGGATTATTCCATAATTGAGAGGGATCGCTTAACATGCTAAGGAAAGGAATCACCATTCCCAAGGAAAATATCTCAGACAGGCCTGTTGCGATCATAACCATAAGAAGCATTCCAAACTGAATGCGACGTCGAAGCCTTAAATGCTGCCAAATAGCGACGAGTAGGCTTAAAGAAGACGAAGAAGAAGCATGATTAATCATTCCTTTAAACCTTACTAATAAGTTAGCATGATAGACAAATTATTAAGCATTTGGCGAGGCACGTTGAGTATAGGTAATGCGAAAAGTGGCAATGAAATCATAGCAAAAAGGTCATCAGGCTTTAAAGGCGAGGACGTGAGGCGTTAATGGTATGTGAATTATACAAATTTGATATGCAGGAGAAGCAAGCAAGGGAGAAATAGACACAGTCTGGCAAACAGAGAAATGTATGTCAACATAATAGCCCGAGAGCAAAGAGATGGTTGGAGGGTAAATCATGGTAAAACCATAGTATTTGATAGAGTCATTCAAGGGAAATTTATGAAAGGGTTGAAAAGAGGAAAGATATAGGAATTATAAAAATAGAACTTTGGTTGGGAGCAAATGAATCAGAGGTATATTATTATAGCCAAAAAGAAGCATGAGTGGGGATGAAGGAAAGTATTCACAAGAAGTAATTAGGTATGTAAGAGAAATAAGGCAGAAAATGAATGATATTATAAAGGCTCAGTCAATACTAAGCTGAGGTAATATGCATGATTTGGCAAAATAGGATTAAGGAGTGATTTAGGAGGTAACATATGCAAATACAATTTGGAGATAGATGAGTGGTTAGGGTTATATAGAAAAGCTATAAAACACGTTAAGAGCCGCAATCAACCAACGTAAAAGTGACTGAGGTACTAATATAGTGAGAAATATAAAATGACAAAGTCAGACTTTGTATCTGGCAAGAAGAGCGCAGCGATAGGAAACGTGCTATTATATAAATCGGTATTCGAGAGACTTAAAGTATGACTGTCGGGATTCAGAAATATGATAGACAGAGGCTACAAGGCACGTGCTGCCCAGCCTGTTCATTCAATAAAACAGTAGTGCTATACAAGAAATATCTTCGAAAGTCCAACGAATACGACAATTTTATTTTGTCGGAAATACTACAAACGAGAGAGGAGTCCAGTAATTGCATTCTGCGTTTCTGTAAGAATTGTTTGTTGATATATTTTGAACATAGATACTCGGAAGGGGAACTTAACAGGCTCTACTCAGCAGACTATTCGAGAAAAAGGGCGCCATATATATCAAGTTTTGGGAAAGCCGATAACGAACTTGAGCGAAAGGGGATAATCCAACTAGCAAGACTTTCACGGAGGAATTTGATCCTAAATGAAATACTAAAAGTAAGAGGCTGGGGACGATGTGAAACAAATATCCTCGATATTGGAGGCTGGGGCGGTGAAAACATACCAAATATATCAGATAAAACAAATAAGTATATACTTGATCGATCGAATCATGAGGTCACTTGCGATGGGGTATTACCGTATCGTTGGCAGGAAGGTGGCATCAGATTTGACGTTGTGATAAGTACACATGTGATTGAGCATGTGAATTATCCAGTTGATTTCCTTATAGATGCCTCGAAGCATCTCGCCGAGAACGGCTTGATTTACCTGGAAGTACCTGTTGATATTGTTGGACTTTTCAGGCAACCAACTATGTATGAACACATAAACTTCTTCTGTAGTTATTCATTACTAAGGGCGATCGAAGCCGCAGGCCTTGCTTGTATAACACTTAACACAAGGAGATATCTCTATAGCTATCACGACACAATAGCATATATAGTAGTAGCGGAGAAGAAAATAGCAGGAAAAAAATATTGGCTTCATTCATTGGGACGCTTTAGATGTTTAATTAGGGATATTGTCAACTACGTTAAGGCCAAACTTGACAGTTCAACAAAGATAAAATATGTGCCATTTTCTGCTTATCTTCTAAACCTTTGATAGTTTATTGTCGAACTGACTTTGTGGGAACAGGTGATATCTCTTGAGATAGCATGAAGTATGTTGTGATCAAGAAGAAAGTTCACCTAGTAGAGATTCTGCCAATCTAATATCATCCATATTATTGATATCAAAGGATTCGCGAGTTGATATGACTATACCGCGAACTGCACGGCCAAAAATAAGCCCAGTCTCACGTAAAGCTTGAGTACGACTGGCATAGATGGCGCTATTCTCCTCATACAGAGGTTCTCGTTCCTGTTGGCGACGAGGAGAATCTGGAAAAAGACGCTCCATGCGTCCTTGATCCCTAAGACGCCAAAAGTCTCCATAGTTAGGAGAAACGGACATAATGCAATCAATATCAGCTTCGGATTGCTTTGCACTATCAACAAAGCGACAGATTGTGCTTGCTGATCGGAAGGGTGATGTAGGAGGAAGAGTAATAACCCATTCGGGAAATTGTTGTCGAGATTCAAGCAGATTTAGGATATGGAGCAGAACACTTTCGGTAGAAGCCAAGTCTCCAGATATCTCTGGTGGGCGCATTACAACCTCAACGCCTGGGTAATTACGTCCGATGGAAGCAATAAAGTCGTCGTCGGTGGAAATATAGGTAGGTAAGTTAAGAGATGTAGCTTGAAGAGCGTCAAGTGTGTAGCTCAAAAGAGGCCTACCTTTAAGAGGATAAACGTTCTTACGGGGCACACGTTTTGAACCACCACGAGCAGGAATCACAACAATCATAATCAAGAGGATATAGTATTAATGCGAAAAGAATCGAGCAGCTGCGGAAGTGTTATCACGTCTTGAAGCTCAAATTCGGAACTAAGAATAGGAATCAAGCTAACTCCATGCGAAATAAACACATCTAAGGCTTTTAGCATGTCGCGCTTTAATAGAAAATGGAAGCCGTGATTAATGAAGGGTTCTACCGATGAATGAATATCTGTGCCGCGCAAGAAAGCACGAAGCAGATCACCCTCACTAACAACACCAACAACCTTATTATCGGTAACAACTACAACGCACCGACAATGATTGGCCGATATGGCACGGGTAACATCAAGCAAGGTACACCTGGAATCAACAATAAACAGACTCAGATCAGTCATGAGAAAGTTAGTATACGAGTCTTTTAATTAAGAGTTTATCGTCGATAGGGGTCTTTTGCAATATATCAAGAATTTTTGCGGAAGATTCCCCGTCACCATATGGATTAACACAATGCATCGCAAGGGAGCGAAACTCTGGGGTAAGTGCTCGCTTAATAGCCCGAACACATTCAATAACTGAGAAACTACAGTTTACTACATTGGCTCCTTGAACACGATCAGACTGGCGGCGTCCAATATTGACTGCTGGTACACCAAATGTTGGAGCTTCTAATAGACCAGAACTTGAATTACCGACGATCGCGCTACAGTGCTTAAGCAGCCCAAGATAGTCTTTACGGGTAAGATTTTCATAGATCTGGCTGTCTGATTGCCGCTGTTGAAGAAGAACGCGGCGTATAGTCGAAGATCCAGCATCATTGTTAGGGAGAATCCATATCTTTTTAAGACTAAAATGTCTTAGGGACTCAACAAGAATTCTTACCTGATGCTCGGCTAAATCCAATTCTTCTGTAACAGGGTGCTGAACAACGAGCAAAAAGGGGGTCTCTACATTAATATTGTAGTTTATTTCAAGCTCACTGGGACTAGAATACAAGCCTTGTACTAACTCATCGAGTTGGGGTGCGCCAACATTGTGAATCCGGAAAGGTTCGTCGCCAAGTTTTAACAAACGTTCGACTGCATCGTGATTGGCAGCAAAGTGTAGATGTGCAAACTTACCTAAAGCATGCCGAGCGATGCCATCAATATTGCCTGAGCGTTCGCCAGCCTGAATATGAGCAACAGGAGTATAGGTATATGAGCCCGCTATAGCGCCCATCAACTGTTCCCCTCGGTCACCAGCGAGTATGATCCAATCAGGACGTTGGCGTAGAAGTACATCGGTAAAGGAAGTTAGAAAAATACCAAGGGACTTAACCATAGAGTAGTGATTACTGCCTTCTAAAGACATGTAGATTTCGTCTTGGACACAGAAACCATCTTGCTTGATCTCATCGACAAGAGAACCATAACCAGGCAGAAGCAGCATATTGGTAGCACAAATTGAATAGTCGATACCTTTGCGCTTACAATGATGAATGATTGGGCGAATATAACCCCACTCACCTCGAGAACCATTTATAAAAAGCAGCTTCATAGCTATAAGGTAGAAAGATCATCCCACGAGATTAGGACATTCGATTCTATGTCATGCAGAGCTCGTCTACCAATTACATCTTGCATTTGATAAGAAGGAATACCAGTTCCAGGGCGTTTGGACCATATATGATCTTGGGTAATAATTTCGCCGCTTTTAATAGAACGGGTAGAAACGATGCTTCGAAAAGCCCAGCGGCGTATGTCCTTCTCGCGTTGATGTATATGTTTTTTATTACCAAGGCCTAACTTAAGCTTTCGTGTTCCATCTACAAGACGTGTCAAGTCGTCAAAGTCAATTGAAACTGACTGATCAGGTCCCGACTGTTGCTTGTCAAGTATGACGTGCTTTTCCAATACACAGGCTCCTAGAGTAACTGCTGCAAAGCATGTATACAAATCAGGTGTGTGGTCTGAATGCCCAATCAAAGCTTGTGGAAAACGGCTGATCATCTCTGAAATGACGCCCAAGTTAAGGTCTTCATATACTGGGGGATATTCGCTGACACAATTCATCAGGATTAACTGTGTATCAAGGTGGATCAAAGACTCGTAGGTCCGGTTGATTTCGTCAAAGGTGCACATGCCTGTTGAAACTATCATTGGCTTACCTAAGCCGCTTATACGCTCGAGTGTAGGAATATCAGTCATTTCTCCAGATCCAATCTTATATGCTGGAACAAGGGGGTCGATCTCTTGGGCTGCTTTCCACGAAAAGGGAGTGCACAAATAAAGTATCCCAACATCGTCACAGTACTGCTTAAGCTGATAATGTTGGTCTAGTGAGAGTGCATACTTCTTGAGAAATTCGTAAAGAGGTTCCTTAAAGTTGTCGGACATTGGGACATCAGGAAGCATTTCCTCGTCAGGAAGATGGTGTTGAAACTTAATTGCATCTGCACCTGCAATCTTCGCCTGACGGACCATTTCTTTTGCAGCAAGTATGCAGCCGAGGTGATTATCGCATGCCTCAGCAATTATGAAGACAGGGTGGTTCTGACCGACGAGACGTCCGTTGATTGAAATGTCCATAATTGAAATTGGAACAGAGATTCGTTTTGAGACTACTGGTGGCTACGTGAAACTAATTTGATAGTTCAGCGACTACGAAGAGATTGGGTGGATGCCTTAACGAAAACTTACGATAAAGACGGATTAATGGATTCCAAGTGAGAGATTTAATATCCAGTTGTTCAACCAGAAGAGGCTCGAAACCTTCATTACGAATCATAGTAACAATTGTAGAATCACTCCAAGATCGAACATGCTGCCAGCGGTGGAAAACAGTATTAGATACTGGATTAGGGACATAGCTTGCGGAAAGATCTTCATCATTGGGTGTGGTGATGACAAGCCTGCCACCATGTGGCCTGATAAGAGATCTGGCGGAACTCATGATATTAGAAAGGTCATCGTCGTAGACATGTTCAATAACCTCACAACAAAAAATCAAATCAAAGCTGGCACCAGAGCAGCTAATAAGTTCGTTAAGGTCAGAAAAACACCCAGCAAAAGATGACATATGAGAGAATTTGTCATTCACTTTCAGGACAGATTCATCCGAAGTGTCAAATGCATATACAAGTGTGTCTGTGCCACCTAAAATTGGGAGGAGGCTTTCAAGTAGGCCGCCGTCTCCGCAGCCAAGGTCACAAATTTTTTTTGCACCTGCAATCAGGCTTGAATACTTTCTCAGTAAATATTTTCCATTAGATCTGGACCAGTAATTATGAGGAAAACGGGATTCGTAATCCCAGAAAGATTTGACCTCTTGAGGCGACCAGACATGTGGCTCCCACATAAAAGCAAAATTTTCAACAACAATAACACATGTGCAGGCAGGCACAATTCTAGTTTAGAATACAAGATTGGTATTCAATCACATGTTAGGGACGACTTGGTGCAGAATTTTACATGGCACAATAGGAAGGTTGATGCATCCGGATTGGGGTTGAGATCGACATAAGTAGAGCCCCTCGAGGTTATCTAGGAATATTTTAAGAGCATGACGTTAATCGGAAAGAGAGTTGTTCTAGTGAGCACATGTCCCTGATCAAAGCGTTGTGCAACGGCAGAGAAGTTAGTAATTGGAGAATATCATCTGAACTATTCCCTATGTAAATAATAGTAAGCACTGAAAATGATAGAGATATAATAGAATGATGCCTTAAAAACTGCCTATTATAGCCTATTTTTGCTTCAAAAAGCTAGAGTAGACTACTGTTTTTAAAAGAAGGCGATAAAGCTATGTTTTTTTCATTTTTAAAAAAAGCGGATATTAAAGCAGGGTGAGGTATGGGTTATATAATTGTCGACAGTGGGCCACAAGTCTTAGTAATGCCTAAGAGGTGGAGACAAAGAGCTATTGCAAAACATTGTGAGGACCAAGAGCGATACGAGACTGAGATAGAGGTGGTCTAAGTATTAGCAGTAATATTACGAGTTCAGGTATAGAGATAGTTGTCGATTCTTGATCTGTGGATGTTTAATTCACGCAAACTATAACCACCTGACACGCACAATGGCCTATGCGAACAAAAAACCATGTGACTCAAGAAATAAATAACTGCTGGCAAAACTCTATAAGCTTAACAGGTCATACCTGCGTGGTTCAGCAAGTCGCAATTACTGGTGGCAAGAATAATTATTGGGGAAAACTAAGAATCTACAATGCCATATTGAATTTGTGGGCGTTGAGCGTTGACGAAGTGCCTATATTTGATGGTATAATTTTTTGTGCGATACACAACCTTCATGAAATACTTACACATACTCTCGAATGTTACGTATGGTGGCGGCGAAGAAGTCCTTCTTAACCTAGTTACAAGCTTACCCGACCTTCATTGCCTGCTCTTGCTACGAAGGTCAGAAAAATTGCCCAATAATTCCTGTGTATATAACAAAAGTCCGCTCAAGTCAAAAGATTCATACTCTTTGCTTCAACAGGGGGTCACCTTTCTACTCCTAATAATCATACTTTTGCATATTAGACTAAGTACGAAGCGTGTTTCTTTAGAATATAAACTGGTTTTCCACGGATTCCCTTGCCAATTTGCAATGCCTATTGCGAGAATTCTCTTCCCAGACACAGTACTGTATTTCATCTATCATCAAATCAAACATCCTAGAATTGGAATTGGACGAATACCCTACAGAATATTTCTGCAGTTAGAATACATAGCTCTCTTTTTGGCAAGTCCATTATCTGTAGGTGCCCCAAGTCTACGTTCACTTTATTCTGTGAGGAATACTGTGATACCTGCAAACACCGAATGGACTTCTGGAAAACGGCTGAAATTATTTCATTTTAAAAATTGTATCTCTCCTTTTCCATTATTGGGTCAGAACGATGCTTACCTCAAGGACAATCTTGATATTTCATGGGATAACTTCATTCTGATTGTAGGTAGGTTTCAGACTGTTAAAGGCCAATTGCGCTTACTCGAGTTTATCAATACAAATCGATCTGGCTTAGGTAGCACAAATTTTATTTTTGCTGGGAGTGGTCCTACTTTAACAAGATGTCGTGCTTATGTATCTAGACAAAAACTAGAGAATGTGCATTTCCTAGGCTCCGTTCCAAGATCAAATCTTGCAATTCTTTATAGTTCTTGCTTATGCACGTTCTTGCCATCTTATGAAGAGTCTTATGGCGTTGCCCTCTATGAGTCTGCCTTCTTTAAAAAGAATGTCCTAGTTTTTAGCTCATCACTTCTAGTAGAGCCTTTTGTCAAACTTGTTGACATAAATTCGACTAGCTTCTCTTCTATGTCAATCAATTCACTTTGCAAATTTCCACAAGATAGCAAACATTATTTATTTACACCTGAAGATACACATGAATCACTTGAGTTATGCTCATTTAAGGATAATATGCAGCGCAATAGGTTTTCATTGTGACATAATAGTATGCAGGTCGAAAAACTCATTCACCATTGCTCCTCCCTGTGTTATGGTTGATTACTGATACCTAGATTAACCCATCACTCTATTCTCAATATGATCAAGGCAATAGTAATTGGTGGTTCTGGTTTCCTCGGTTCAGAACTGTGTAACCAACTCTCTGCTTCTGGTGTAAACGTTCTTTCTGTTGACAACCTCACAACAGGAAATCATGCTTTCCTTAGGGATTCTGTTGACCGTGTCACAGGTGATGCTAATGATCCTGAATTTATAAATAATACTATTGATACGTACCACCCAACTCATATCTATTATCTTGCTGCCCTCCATCATATTCCTTCAGCAGAGCTTAACCCTCACTTTTGTATCTCTAGTAATGTGATGGCTCTATCGAATGTTCTTGCACAGCTCTCTAAGCGTGATACTCCTTTGTCTTTCGCGTTTGCGTCAACTGGGGGTGTATATAAGGATCTTTCTGAAACTCCCCTCGACGAGCAATCACCACTGGATCCGATTGGCATTTACCCGCTAACAAAGTTTTGGGGGGAGCAACTTATCTCATACTACCAAGAAAAGTATGCAGATATATTCTCTTTTACGGTATTTCGGCTATTCAATCTTGTCGGGAAGAATGAAACAAACGATCATCTGGTTCCTGCCATTCTCTCACAGCTAAAATGCAGACCATCTACTCTTTTTCACGGTAACTTAAGACCAAAGCGTGACTACATACATGTAGCTGATGCCGCTAAGGCTCTTCTTTTATGGTCGCAATCGATCAAACAACCGATCCCCACTCATATCAATATCTGTTCTGGAACTGAGTACTCTGTACAAGAAGTGATTAATTTGTGTATGGAAGTGACGGATTGCTATCCATCTCTAGCGTTAGATCCTTCACGCTTGCGATGCAATCGCTGAGCTATGGGAATGTATTCGTAGAGATTAATAATTACATTCGCCTACTACGTATTATTTTTAACTTTAGTATCTATGTTAAAAAATTCTAACCCATTCTTGGCCCTGTTGAACTTTTGTCCATCAGATTCATCGGTTACCTACGTTTCACCTGAAGATATACGCAGTAGTAAGATGTCTGGTGGACATCTCGAAGCATTATGCGATATCTATTTTCTTTCAAAGCTCTATAAGTCTGTTGCAGTTGTTTACCCTAGTTCTTCAGCATCCTCGAATCATTTTGTTGACAACATCTTAGTATCTTGTAAAAATATACGTTACTGTCCCGTCTCTACTGCTTCGGGCAATCTTGCTATCGTTCTCCTGAGTTTAAACCGTCCCTCATTTGCTTCGTTTTGCAAACTATATCCTGATCTACTGGATTCATTTTTTGTAATCGGATGCCATCGTAATATACTCTTTCACCTACAACTGTTTATTTATTTATCCTATTCGGCATCTAACATCTTCTTTAAAAGTTATGGTTCAATATTCTTGCATAATCTAGACAACATTGTCGCTTCGATTAGGGTGTGTATCTATCCTCGTCTATTTTTTGCACACCTTTTCTCGGCTCCAGTTAGAATTTTAACTGATATATTTTCATTAGTATATTGTAAACAGATATTCATTACAAGAGCTCGCCAGAATGTCACTAATAATCCTATGGGTAATTTATATCACTATATTTTCGGGTCCAAGACTACTTATAGTTGCTCAGGACCATTTTACTTCTTTCGTAGTAGCAAAGGCGACTTACCGCTTACCAGTAAGCTTTACAAGCCGGCAGTTGATATTAATAAACAATTCATCACTATTGGTTCTCTCGGCGACAATACTTTTCCAACAGCTATATACGGAATTAAAAGTATGTTGATATTCCTCGATGCATACTCTCAGCAAAATAATCTTAGTATTACATGGAATATTGCGGGCAAAATTACCCCGGAGGTTATTTCAAAAGTATCCTCATGGTCAAAGCGTCTAACCATACACGTAAGATTCTTGGGTTATGTAGACTCGGTTGATGACTTCTATTCTAGATTGGATGCATACGTGGTTCCTGTTTCTGGAGGCTCGGCAATGCCAATCAAAGCATTAGAGGCCATCTGTAAGTTACATGTACCCTTGTTCGTTACTCAATATATCGAAAATTCCTGTTCCGCTTTTTACGGAGATTCAAATATAATAGCTTGTTCAAAGTTACGGTAATTATTTAAAACGATTTTTTGTCAGATAAATATCTCTTTTTTATCCTCTTTTTGCATCTATACGCATAAATCTGATCTTTGAGCTATTTTTTGGAACGTAATTATGAAATATCCACATTGCGCGCGATGGATGGACATGTGGATAGATTGAATTCTTAGCCCTGCGTAGTACTACTTGATTATCTTCGTAATATAGGGAGGCTGCGTCATTGGGTAAGCGTTAATTACTTGTTATTGGCGACTATTCTAGGGTGAAGATCGCTTGTTAACACTGAGGTACTCATCGTTATGGCTATGCAGGCTTTGTTTATTTCAATAATCAGGGCATCAAGAGGCTCAACTTGATAGCAAAGTATATTAAGACTGAAGTCAGTACATTGTCGGAACTAAAACACAGTCTGACTCAAGCAGGGTTGCTGTATAATACTCAATAACAGGCAGCCTACAAGCAGTTGAAGGAATGACCTCGCCCCTGATCGCACTGGCCTCTTCTGGACTTAGTATTACTTATATGTTTAGTCGTAGTCTCATCCAGTCTCTTTCCCGACGATCGCGAAGCGTATGCGGCTCGTTTTTGACTGCGCTGTCAGTAGCTTGTATCCTTACAGTAGAAAGTAACTCCATCTTTGCGGCCGCCATGCCCCGCGGGCAATCAGCCGCTCTCCCCTCGTCGAGTTCACAAGCGCGTCTCAACTACTCCGCCTACATTCTGGGCCCTGGTGACGTCCTACAGGTAGAGATTTTAAACGTACCCGAGCTGAGTGGGACCTTCTCGATCGGCCCCGATGGCACCCTCTATCTGCCGCGACTGCGGGCACTCTACGTGGAGGGACTGACTGTAGAGGAGTTGAGCTACTTCCTTGCCCAACAGTTCAAGACTTATGTGAAAAACCCGCAGCTCTACGTTAAGCCGGTGGCCTACAGGGCGGTTCGCGTTTACGTTGGTGGCGAAATCAACCGCCCTGGCTACTACACTCTCTCGGATTCCAAGTCCGTTAGTGAAGCCCTGACAAGTAACCCAGGATCTGGCTTAGAAGTGGGGCGCAGCAATTTATCCGGCCTGGCAAATGTCGAGGGGATGCGAAGATCGAGTCGACTCGTCTCCGAAGATGTAACCACCATTCAGGGCCTGCAGACCCAGCCCATTCGCTGGCCAACACTTTTCGATGCCCTCCGTGCGGCTCAAGGTGTAACCCCATTTTCCAACCTTGCCGATGTGCAGGTGGTGCGCAAACAGCCCCTAAGCACCGGGGGCGGGAAAGCTCGAGCAACAGTGAATTTTCTGCAAATGTTGACCAACGGCGACGATGGCGTAAACATACGCTTGTTTGATGGCGACGTTGTGAATGTGAATCGCTCCCCTCAAGTGCTTCGTGATCAGCTGATCGCCGCGAGTCGCACCAACCTTTCACCAGATTTCATTCAGGTTTATGTGAGCGGTCGAGTTAAAGAACCCGGCTCTCATAGCCTTCCGCAAGGAGCCACACTTAACCAGGCCATTGCCAGCGCCGGCGGAGCCAAGCTGCTGCGGGGGCAGGTCGAATTTCTGCGTTTCAGCCCTGATGGAGCAACAGACCGCCGGTTAATGACGTTGAACCCTGGAGCAAAAGCAGGTGATTATAAAAATCCCGTGCTGATGAATGGCGATGTAGTGCGAGTTAATGACTCGCTCTTTTCGGCAACAGTGGGAGTGCTCAACGAAGTTACAGGGCCGGCGGTCGGAATCTATTCGGTGTACAGCCTGTTCAAACCCTAACAAATCAATGAGCACTAATCCGGACGAATCTGCAGCCATTGCGACCCCTACCGGGGATGAAATTGATCTTAAGCAAGTAGCCTTAGCCCTGTCGCGCCAATGGCCTTTGATTCTGGCTGGGGCTGTTGGAGGTCTAGGCTCGGCGGCACTGAACACCGGACTCACCAAACCTGTCTGGGAAGGCAATTTTCAGATCGTTCTGTCATCGAAAAATCTGGAAGGCTCATCGCGACTTTCCTCCTTAGCCGCATCAAGCCCGATGCTATCCAGCCTAGCGGGGCTCAGTGGTGGCAGTACTGCGCAACTGGAAACGCAGGTCAAGATCCTGGAGAGCCCCTTAGTGCTCAAGCCGATTTTCGATCTGGTGAAAGCCCGAAAAGCACACACTGGAGACTCCATTTCGAAGTTGCGCTTTGCTGAATGGGTAAAAGGCAATCTCGAGGTGAAGCTGGAAAAGGGTACCAGCGTGCTAACAATCACTTACCGCGACAGCGACAAGCCGATGGTTTTGCCGGTATTGCATCAAATTTCGGAGGCCTACCAACGCTATTCAGGGCGTGATCGGCGCGAATCCATCAGAAATGGCCTGGAGTACAGCATCAAACAGGTGGCCAAGTTCCGCAAAAAGGCTGAGGAGACTACCCGAGCAGCCGATGCCTATCGCATCCGGTTTGGCATCGCTGATGGGGGTGGCAAGTTAGGTGGCGGCACTGTGTCTGACATCTCGAAACTTGTTGGCGGTTATAGCGGTGGCATCACTGCCCCAATCATCACAACCAGCCGTCCTGGGACCCAAGGAGATCCACTCGGACAGCTCGCGCAGATCAACCAAGAGCTGATCAGACGCCAACAAACCTTCACCAACCGTGACCCATCGATCAAAGCATTAATTCGCGAACGTGACGCACTACGCCGCTATGTGGAATCAAGCTCAGCGGGAAGTTTGGCACTCCCCAGCCAGCTAACCAATAGCAAAGAACAAGCGATGGAGATTGTGCTGCGCTACCAAGAATTGGAGCGAACTGCCAGGCGCGACAACGCCATTTTGGATTCACTTGAAAGCTCGCTGATGTCAATCCAACTAGAGCAAGCCCGGGTCAACGATCCCTGGGACTTAATCTCTACCCCAACAATGCTGGATGAGCCCGTATCACCGAAGTTATCACGCAATCTAGCACTGGGTCTTCTAGCCGGGCTGATTCTAGGGAGCGGTGGTGCCTTAGTGGCGGATCGTCGCTCCGGAAGAATCTTCAATCTTGAGGAGTTCCAATCCCTGGTACAGGCACCGCGGCTGGCCACACTGCCAAAAAACCCCGACGAATGGCCCGCAATAATGCAATTACTTGCCGATGTAAAGCTAGGACAAGCAATCAGCTTGGCGCTGATCCCTGTAGGCAATAGTCACGTTAACTGTGAGGCCATCGCCCAACATCTCCAGCCATATCTCGATCACAGCATCACAATCACCATCAGTGCCGATTGGCATCAGATCCGAACCTGCCAGATCCAGTGGCTTGTGGCGGCATCAGGCTCCAGCACCCGCCGAGAATTGGAGAGCTTGCAGCAACAACTCAAACTCCACACCAAAACCGTGGATGGCCTGGTGTGGTTAGAGGGTTGATCAGGTTGAGGCAGTGGTGTCTGTTGGCCGCCGCGGCAAGCATGGCGGGGCCCGTCTGGGGACAATCGTCCTCGCTGAGCTGGCATCCCCTCACGCCAGCTCAAGCCGTAAAACCCTCAAAAAGCCCTGTCTTGCACTGGCAGCCAGTGGCGAAGCCCGCGCGCCTGTCGTCCGGCGTTCGCTGGGAAACACTCCCCAGTTCAAGCCCGACATCCACCAGTGTGAGCTGGCAACGCTTACCATTTGAAGCTCCCGAATTTGTTCCCATCGATCCCAAGGTAGCTGCTGCCAAGGTGCCGCTGCCCCCTGCACCTGCACTACAAAGCCTCAACAGATCGATCGCCTTCAACGACGGCACCCCCGGCCCTGATCTGGCTTGGAAAGTGCCGCAGGGGTTCCGCTGGAGTGAGCAATGGTTCGCTGATTTCAGTGTCTTAGGGGCCAACACACGCCCACCCAACTCCAACTTCTGGGCTTGGAATAATGGAGATGCCACAGGGGAAGTGCACCTGCGAGTGCTTCAGGAAAATAACTGGACGTTTGGTCTTAACGCCACTTTCCGCAGCGTCTATCAAGGATCCAACTATGCTGGCGGAACAACCGGCATCGGCGATGGTTTCGCAACCGGTTTCCGGCTCGATTACGCCCTGTCACCAAGCAGCGGTGTAGCACTAGGAGCCGAACAGCTAATCCAATATGACAGCACGAATGACTCCGGGCGAAACCTCTATTTCGTGGGATCCAAAGGCTGGTGGCTGGGGGGCAAACCAGGGGTTTTCCCATTAATTGTTGGCACCGCGGGATTTGGGACCGGTCGACTTGGGGATAACCCAAGCTTGCAGTTCGCCTGCAGCTCTAGCGTTGCAGGCATTACCGATACGAGCACGAAAACCTCCAGCCCCCTGTGCTGGAGCCCTATCGGTTCAACAGCCTTTCTTTTCAATCCCAATTGGTCGATCTTCTCTGAATACAACAGCCAAGATTGGCTAGCAGGCCTATCACTGAGTGCCAACAATGGCTTTCCAATGCGCTTAAGCTGGGGAATACTACTAGGCAATTCCGGTACAAATTACAACTACGTGGGCACTGAGAATCTGCGTTGGTTTTTCAGAGCTAGTCTCGGGTTCTGAGCCACGTACGAAATAGCCAATCTTGCCTGACGACAGAACTTCACCTTTCCAACTAATTCAGCCCCGAGGGTTATGACAAGGGATAGGTCCGCAGCCAAGCAGCAAACCGCTGCAACCCCACCTCGAGCGAAGTGTTCGGACGAAAGCCCACCCAGTCCTCCAGCGCATAGGTGTCGGCGGCGGTGGCCACCACATCACCGGGCTGCATCGGTTCGAACTGCTTGATCGCCTCCCGCCCCAAGGCGTGTTCCAGCACCTCGATGAACCGCAGCAGCTCCACGGGCTGGGCATTGCCGATGTTGAACAGCCGGTGGGCCACAGCCGCCGTGGCGGGGTTGGGGGCCAGCGGGTCGAAGGCCGGATCGGGCGTGGCTGGCTTATCGAGGCAGCGCTCCACCCCCTGCACGATGTCATCGATGTAGGTGAAATCCCGGCGCATCTGGCCGCCGTTGAACACGCGGATCGGCTCCCCCGCCAGGATCGCCCGTGCGAACAGCATCGGTGCCATGTCCGGCCGGCCCCAGGGGCCATACACGGTGAAGAACCGCAGACCCGTGGCCGGCAGCCCGTAGAGGTGGCTGTAGGTGTGGGCCATCAGCTCATTGGCCTTCTTGGTGGCCGCGTACAGGCTCACCGGATGGTTCACGGGCTGCTG
>Ga0194130_10004758_pt1 | contig 16969 bp, 9 predicted proteins | sample TA2KigsurfametaG_FD_160084 | JGI IMG/M metagenome (GOLD analysis project Ga0194130, IMG submission 160084) | Freshwater microbial communities from Lake Tanganyika, Tanzania - TA2015050 Kigoma 12 surface | ecosystem: Environmental > Aquatic > Freshwater > Lake | place: Tanzania: Lake Tanganyika... | reverse complement strand
AGAGCACCGGCTCCAGTCCGGCCGGCATCAGCGACCGCGGCAGCGTGGAGATGCTCTCGATCTCCCCGCGGCGGATCACCCGGTCGGCCCCGCCGGCAAGCCGCAGCGTGAGGCTCCCGGGAGTCTCGGCGACGACGATCCCCTGCACGGGCACTCCCTCGTCGGTGACCACGACGGTCGCCGCGTAGCGCTGCTCGACGGCCCGGTCGGGATCGAAGATCGCTTCGAGGATCTGCGGGGCGGGCTTGCGCCCCACCGTCGCCAAGTCGGGCCCGAGCTCCACGCCGGTGTCGCCGAGCCGATGGCAGGCGGCGCAGCCGGCCCGGGTGAACACGGCCCGGCCACGCGCCGGATCACCCGGCTTTCCGACCGCTTCTACATAGCGCGCGACGACCGCCTGCCGGTCGGGATCGGCCGGCGCGAGGACCGGCGACGGCACCGGCTTGGGCGCGCGTCCCGGATGGACCTCGACCAGCTCCGCCTCCCCCTCGGCCAGCTCGCTCCCGCCGGCGGCCACCAGCGCCGCCCCCCGCACCCGTGGCCACTCGCGCGCCAGCCGGCTCACCAACTCGCCCGCCGGGAGCAGCCCGAGACAGTCGAGCGTGAACGCCGCCTGCACACGCACCGCCGGCGACTCGTCGTCGAGCAGGGGGCGCACGGCCGCCTCGTCGTCAACAGCGCCGCGCTCCAGGGCGCGGCGCTGCGCCGTGTCGCGGGCCCAGCCGTTGGCCGAGGCGAGGCTCACGCTGGCGCGCCTGCCGGGGTGGCCCGGCGGGGCGATCCGCCAGATGCGCCCGAGCGTCTCGCCCCCGCGAAGCTGCATCCGCCGCGCCATCTCGGCCGGCACCCACTCGGGATGCTCGAGGACCAGCCGCGCCATGTCGACGACGTACAGCGCCCCGTCGGGGCCGGTGCGGGCCATGATCGGCCGGAACCAGTGATCGGTGCTGGTGAGAAACTCGCGCTCGGCGTCGTCGGCATGGCGCGTGGCGGCGATCGTCGGCCCCGAGTAGTCGAGGACGCGCCGGACGACGAGGTTGTGGGCCGGCTCGGCGATGAAGATCGCCGCCGCCCCGGCGGGCCCGAGGACGACGTCGCGATACGGCATCGGATGGCAGGCGCTGGTCACCATCCCCGCCTGGCTGGCCTGGTTGAGGCGCCGTTGCGGCGGGGTGTCGAGGCGCACGCGCCGGTCGGGCGTGAGGTCGGCACGCGGCCGGGGCACGACGACGTCGGGGTGGCGCTCGAGGTGGGCCAGTGGCAGCCAGTAGTGCCAGCCGGGCACGGCGTTGTTGGTGCCGAACCAATTGCCGAAATCATCGCGCCACTTGCCGACCTGCGTCATCCCGACTTCGCGGCGAAACGCCCCCGAGCGCGGGTCGAACCGGAAGTCGTAGCGCCCAAGGTCGATCCGCTCGCCGGACCGGACGCACTCCACGGTCCCGCCGCTGTCGCCATTGGCGCCGTGGAACCAGCCGTCGAGCCCGAGGCAGAAGCCGTTGACCAGATGCTGCGGATTGCCGGCGGTGAACCCGGTGAACCAGGTCTCGCGCCGGTCGCAGCGGCCGTCGCCGTCGTCGTCGCGCGCGAAGAAGATCTCCGGCACCCCGGCCACGAACACGCCGCCGTCCCAGCAGGCCAGGCCGGTCACGTGGCGCAGGCCGTCGAGAAACAGCACGCTCGATTCATAAACGCCGTCTTCGTCGGCATCCTCGAGGATCCGGATCCGCGACTGCATCAACCCGCGTTCCGCTCCCTCGCCGGGAACGCCGTCGCGCCAGGTCACCGAGCCGTCGTCGGTCGCCTCCCCCTCGGCAAACGGATAGTCGCCCATCTCGGCGACCCACATCCGCCCGCGCTCGTCGAAGTCGATCGCCACCGGATCGATCACCGCCGGCTCGGCGGCGGCAAGCGACACCACCAGGCCCTCAGGCACACGCAGCGCCGCCAGCGCCTCGGCCGGCGACTTCGGCGGCGGCCCTGGCACGCGGAGCAACTCGTCGCGCCCGACGCGGACATCCCCCGCCACGAGCTCGCCATCGGCGTAAAGCACGCCGTCGCGGTCGAGCCGGGGCAGGGCAGCGGCGTCGCCCGGCTTCCCCTCGCGGAGGACGCGCGTCCAGCCGGTCTTCCACTCCAGATGATCGGCGGCCGCTGCCGGCGGCACGAACAGCCACACGCCGTAGCCCTCGGCGTTGGAGACGACGAAATCCTCGTGGCCGTCGCCATTGAGGTCGGCGCGGACGACGCCGCCGAAGCGTGCCACCTCGGGCAGTTCCGGCTCGTCGGCACCGGCGACGGTCACCGCGACGGCGGCGACGATCGACCCCAACAGGGCGTGGCGCGGGGGCATGGCGGTGGCTCCGGGTCGCCGGCACGGGGGGGCCGGCCACGTGATCATAGATCGTCGCCGGTCAGCGGCCGAGCCGATCGAGGACGGTGCGCGTGATCCGCTCGACGACCGGGTCGCGGCCGGCGAGGCCGTGGGCCCAATCGGTCGAGCCTACCGTCACGACCGTGCCCCCCGGGGAATCGCCGGCCCCGGCGGCCGTGTAGCACCCGACGACGGCGTTGCCGACGCGGTCGGCCGGAAAGCGGTCGTAAAATAGCGCGTCTTCGGGGTGCCACTTGGCCGGTGCCGTGGCGACGATCTCGAACCCCGCGGGCGTGCCGTCGCGGCCGGTGGGGAAGGGGAGCCCGTCGCGCCACTCGATCTCGCACCCGTCACACTCATAGCCGACGATCGTGTCTTTCCCGCCGAATTCGTCGCCGCGGCCGAGCCCCGTGCCGGCCAGGAGCCAGTGGTCGGGGCGGTGGACGGTGTAAGCGCCGGAGCCGTCCATCAACTGGCCATGGCTGCGGTGGTACCCGCCGAACAGGAACCCAACGCCGGTGAGCCGGTTTTCCGGCCGCGCGACGAGGTGGTGGCTCCATAGCGTCGACAGCCGCGCGTGGTCGCCGCCGGGAAACACCGGGTCCATCACCCAGCGCTGCTTCCAGCTCACCAGTGCCGTCCCCTCGTCTTCGGCCCGCACCTGCCAGCAGCAGGTGTTGCCGCTGAAGAAGGCGGCGTTGCCACCGCGGGCGATGAACGCCTCGAGGTGGTCGCGCATCAGCGCCGACCAGTACTCGTCGTGGCCGACCGAGAGCACGAGCCGGTAGGCTGCCAGCGCCGCCGGGTCGGTCTCGAGATCGAGGTTGGCGGCGAACTCGAGCGGGTGGCCGGCAGCTTCGGCCCAGGCGACGAACGCCCGCTCCCACTGGGAAAACTGGCTGGCTGGCGGCCGCAGGAAGCTCACCCGGTGCCCCTGCACGCCCGCCCGGCCGTTGTAGGCATACAGGCTCTGGCCGCCCCAGTTGTTGTAGGCGGAGTAGGTGTTGGTCGCGAGTTGGAGGAGGACCTTCGACGTCGCCCCGGGCACGGCGGGGCGGACGATGAAGAAGCAGGTCGCCTCGGCAGTGCGCCGCCCGCGCTGCACGTAGCGGCCGCCGCCGTCGGCGACGCGAAACACCACCTCGTAGTAGCCGCTCTTCCACTCCGCCGGCACCGGCAGCCGGAACGCCACCGGCCAGCCGCAGCCCGACGCCGATGCCTGCTCGGGAATCGGCGCCTCGCTGCCGGCGATGCCCTCCTTGGAGAGCACCACCTCGCGCTTCGCCCCGATCCGGGCGATCTCGACGGCAAACGCCGGCGCCGACGTGGAGACGTGGAGGGCGAGCTCCTCACCGGGGCGGAGGCTGACCCGGCCGGCGTAGCCCTCGACGAACAGCCCGCGCGGGTCGCTGGTGTCGGCGGCCGCGGCGAGGGCGGGCAGGAGGATCGCCAGCGCCCACGTCAGCCGGCGGTGGATCGGCATCGGGTCACTCCGGGAATGGATGGCGCGCGACTCACTCGATCCGCCACAGCTGCCCCTCGGTGCGGACGAGGACGGCGCTGTCGACGAACGCCGGGGTCGCCAGGGCCGCCTCGGCGAAGTCGCAGCTCCCCAGCTCCTTCCATTCCTTGCCGACGCCGAAGATCGTGGCCACACCGGCCTCGTCGATCACGTGGATCCGCCCACCGGCATGGACCGGCGACGCCGAAAAATTGCCGCCGATCCGGTGCCGCCAGTGGAGCGTGCCGGTGGCGACGTCGCGGCAGGAGACGATGCCGTTGTCGGCGACGAGGTAGATTTCGTCGCCGACGACCAGCGGCGAGGGGTTGTGGGGGATATTGTCGTCGGTCTTCCAGGCGACATGGGTGTCGGTCACGTCGCCCGAGCCGGTCGGCCGGATGGCGAGCAATTCCGCCGGGCCGTCGTAGCCGGTGCAGACGAACACCAGCCCGTGGGAAAACACCGGCCGGGGCACGACCGACCACTTGTTTGGGTAGCGCACCCGCCACAGCTCCGTGCCGGTCGCCGGGTCGTAGCTCACCACCTGGTGCGACGCCGGCGACACGATCTGCCGCCGCCCCTCGGCCTCGATTTCCAGCGGCGTGCAGAAGGAAAACCGCGGCGTCTGCGTCTCGGGGCGGACGCTCTTCCAGGCGAGGGCCCCGCTGCTCCGCTCGAGCGCCGCGATAAACGGCTCCTCGACGCCGTCGCCGTGAAACACCAGCCGAGCCCCTGAGAAGATCGGCGAGCCGCCAGCGCCGTGCTGCGGGTCGTAGGTCAGGCGGTCGTTGGCCCAGATCACCTTCCCGTCGAAATCGAGGCAGGCGGTGCCGTCGGCGCCGAAGTGGACGAACAGCCGCTCGTCGTCGGCGAGCGGCGTCGGGCTGGCGTGGGAATTTTTCTTGTGAAGTTTCCCGGCAGCCGCCTTGCTGAAAATCTCGTGATCCCAGCGGACCGCTCCGGTGGGCAGGTCGAGGCAGACGACGCGCAGCGACTGGTGCTGGGGCGGATCCTCGCCCGAGGGCACGGCGGTCGTGAGATAGATCCGCTCACCGCGGACGATCGGGCTCGACCAGCCCTTGCCGGGGATCGGCACCTTCCAGCGGACGCTCGTGGCGAGATTCCAGGTGACCGGCGGGTTGCAGCCGACGGCATCGGCGCGCCCGCCGGGCCCGAGGAACGCCGGCCAATCACCGGCAGCCGCAGGCACCCCCGCGCTAGCGCCCGCCAGCGCGACGACGAGACTCATTTCGAGAATCGACCACCGCGCGGGACGCAGCGGCAAAACATGGAGCAGGCTGGCAGCCACGAGAGCGGGTCCTCGTCGGGGTCGCGGGGCGATCGATCGCGGTCGGCGCGCGTGCGCCGGGCCACGTCGGCTCCGCGGTGGCGGGCATGATACCGCTCGCCGCGACGCCGCGGCACGCTCGCGGGGGGATCAAGCTGGACAAGCCCTGCCCGATGTGCCGATACACCCGAAGTCAGCCGTGCAGGGAGGTCTGCCATGAACGAGCGAACCGGTTCCCTCCCCGCCGTCCGGATCACGTTGGCCGACGGGTCGACGGTGGTCGGCGGGCGGAACAGCCTCGCCAAGATGCTCGAGTTGGCGTTCAGCCCGCGGGTGGCTGCGGTGGCCCAGCCGGTGGCCGGAACGGCCCGGCCCCAGGCCAAGCCGGCCCGCCCCCGCCGCCAGCGCCGCCCCGCCTGAGGCCGCGATTCCCCGACCCAGCTCCTGCGGGCGGCTCGAGTGTGCAGAGTGCGGCGTCGCCGCGCCCGGTCCGGGCGAGCGTGACACCAGGCAGCCCGCGCCTCGACGGCTCAACCCGGCGGGCAGCGGGCTGGCGGCCAGCAACGCAGTACGGCATAATGCCGTATCAACTGATTGCCTCTCCGCGGAGCCCGGCCGATGGCCACCGCCAGCCACACCAAGATCACGATCCGTCAGCCGGATGCCTTGAAGAGGAAGATCGCCAAGGCAGCGGCCCTGCGTGGGATGACGGTCACCAGCTTCATCAACGGCATGCTGGAGATCGCCGCCGACCGCACGCTCCGGCGGATCCGGTCGCGCGACGCGACCGACCGCGACAGCGCCGAGTTGCTCGCGATGCTGCGAAAGCCGGCCACCCCCAACGCGGCCCTGCGCGGAGCGGTGCGGCGGCTGCGGGACCTGGAGCGTGGCTGAGGCGCTCCGATTCGAGCCGTTCGATCGGAAGCGACACGACCGGAGCCGATTCGCCTGTGGCGTCCCGGCGCTCGACGAGTATCTCCGGACGAGCCTCGGCCAGCATGGCAGGAAGGACCTCACCCGGGGCTACGTCGCCGTCGATCCTGCCGATGTCGTGGTGGGTTACTTCACGCTCGCCGCTGGCAGGCTCTCCGTAAACGTCCTCGGCGACCGTGGCCGCTTGCCGGCGCGGATGCCGTTGCCGACCACGCTGCTGGCGCGGCTCGCGGTAGACATGTCATGGCAGGGCCGCGGGATCGGGGCGGCGCTCCTGGCGTACGCGCTTCGCGTCGCCGTCGGAGGTGCCGAATCGATCGCCTCGGCGGTCATCGAAGTCGATGCCAAGGACGACACGGCTCGGTCGTTCTACGCCCGCTTCGGATTCCGCAGCCTGACCGACGACCACCTCCACATGTACCTCCCGATGGAGACCGCGCGCCGGGCGATCGGGCGAGCGTGACACCAGGCAGCCCGCGCCTCGACGGCTCAACCCAGCGGGCAGCGCGTCAGGACGGCGGCGCCGATCAAGCCGGCGAAGTGGTCGGCGAGGCGACCGGCGGATGCCGGGTGGCGCAGCACGACGCCGACTTCGATGTTGCGCCGCTGGGCGGCGTCGGTGAAATTGGCGCTGGTCACCAGGGCCTGCTCACGGTCGACGACGACGCACTTGGCGTGGAGGCTCGCCCGGCCGTCGCCGACCTCCAGCGAGCGCGGGTCGTAATACAGCGCCGGCAGCCGCTCCCAGGGCCAGTGCCGCGCGCGGAACTCGCGGGCGAACCGGGCGACGAGCTCGGCGGCGGGGGTCGGGTCGTTCCACGCCCGCTGGATGTCGAGGCACAACGTCACCACCAGCCGGGGTTCCTCCGCCATCCGCCGGGCGAGTGGCTCGAAGAGCCGTTTGCCGTCGTGGACCGCATACCCGACCAAGAGGATCTCGCGGCTGGCCGCCCGTACGAGCGTCTGCATCACCGCCGCGGTATCGGCCGTCGGCACCCCGGGCAGGTCGGGGCCGGAGAGCACGAGATCAAACAGGCTCGTCGGCTTGGGAGTGGCGACCACGGCGGACGCGATCCCCTCCACCACGACCGCGAGCTGCCGCGGCGCGAGCCCGTCGGCGGCGAGCTCACGCAGGAGCGCCGCCACGGCCGCGGCGTCCGTCCCCGCGACCTGCTCGACGCCATGGAGCGTGATCGCCTCGGAGAGCACGCCGTCGCGCAGCGACGAGGCGAGGGCCTCGAGCGCGGCGCCCGGCAGGCGGAGCAGGGGAGCGAACCGCGCCGCCGGCCCGCGCGCGGTCATCGGTCGGCATCCCGGAAAAACTCCACGCCGAGCCCCTCGACCGTGGGCACGACGAGGGCCCGGTCGAGGTAATCGTTGTGCTGCTCGCACGACGTCTCGGCGACCAGCAGGCAGCCGTGGCAGGCGGCGCCGTGGAGCCGCTGGTGGTCGTGCTCGCCGGGCCGATGGTACGCGCACACCGGGTCGCTCGAGCACAGCATGCCCTCGTCGAGCGCCCGCCGGACGTGGCGGCTGATCGACCGCCCTGCCAGCACCAGGCCGCCGAGCGTGCCCTCGGCATCGGACGAGCCGGTGTAGATGAGGATCCCGAACTGACCGTCGGAGGGCATGCAGAAGATCCGCTCGCGGATCGAGCTCGACGGATACCCGCACTCCAGCGCGATCGCCGTCATCAGCAGGTGGCTGAACGAGTGGAGCATGTAATAGATGACGCCCGGAAACTCGACCTTCACCTTCTTCTCGACTTTCCAGGCGTCGAAGCCCTCGACGAGCACGCGCCCCCGCGCGACCACCTCCGGCCGCGCCGCCCAGGCACCGACGGCCGCCGGATCGAACCGGACAAACACCCCCTCGCCACGGTTCTCGATCGCCGGCACCCAGGTCTGATCGACCGCCAGGGCGGCGCGCTTGGCATCGATCGACAGCTCCCCCTGAATGTCGGGCCCCTGCGGCTCGCACCGGGTGAATCCCGCCAGCGCCACCACCTCGCGCAGGCGATGAACGAGGACCACGTCGGCGACGCCGCCCATCCAGGGAGCTGCCCAGTGCTCGCGCGGCATCCGCCGGGCGTGGAAATCGCCGTCGGGCACGTCGGCCCCCGCCTCCTCCGCCGACTCGGCCAACGCCGAAAACTCGACCTCCTTGACGTTGCGCGCCACGCCCGACTCTCCCGCGCGCTGCCGCTCGATCGCCGCGAACACGTCGGCATCGGAAAACCCTTCGAGCCGCTCCTTGGGTGTCGGTTTCTTCCGTGCCTTGGCCAGGTCGGCAAACGACTCGACGTCGGCGAGGAAATCGGCCCACAGGGCGCGGACGGTGTCGTCGACCGGGCGGCGGCGGTCGGGAATCGAGATCACGCTGAGCAACTGCGGAAAGTAGGCGTTGCTGGCACTCCGCACGAGCAGCCGCGCCGGCAGGTCGCACGGCTCAGGCGCGACCGCACCGAGCCATGGGCGGCGACCGCTGCAGTAGCCCAGCGCCTTCACGCCCGCCCCCTCCGCCATCGACCGGCTGACGCCGCAGTCGCAGGCGACGAACACCTGCGCCAAATCACCGCTCGTGCCGCGCTCCTCGATCCACAACTGCCGCATGCAGCCGGTCCGGGCGCCGTGGACGAACTGCTTCCAATCGAGGTCGTCGACATGCCCGCGCGGGCAGGCGCGCACGAAGCGCACCGGCACGACCTGGAGCTGCGACCGGGATTCGGCATCGCGGTAGCGGCCGTTTTCGAGGGCGGCGGCATGCACGAGCCGGCGGCGGCGAAAGCGGCCGGCCCCCGGCCGCGACTCCTGCACGATGAACCAGGCGGGGAAGTTCCAGGCGGCCACGTCCGTGCGCGGCTCATTCGGGTGCTCGGGGGCCGGCGGCGGCGCGCGGAGCGTGACGGTGTCGCGATCGAGAAACGCGCGCAGCTTCTCGACCAGCCGCGGTTCCTCGATGACCGGGATCCGTGCCGGGTCGTAGCGCCAGTGGTCGAGCCCGGCGACGATCACCGAGCAGTCGGGGAGGTCGATCATCGACCCCGGGCCGAACGTCGTCACCAATTGGCTGCGGCGCAGTTGGTTGAGGGCCATCGCATCCCCTACGGCCGACGGACGGCGAGGATCACACTCGGCTCGACGTCGCGCATCGAACGGTTCGCCTTGAAGCGCCGCCGCGTCCGCCCGAGGTCGCGCAGCTCCGGATCGAGGAAGGTGTGCAGGAGCCGCGCACCGCCCCCCAGCTCACGCTGGTATTCCAGGTGCGTGCTCGACTGCCGCAGCTCCTCGACGATGTTCACCCAGTCGTCGAGGAGGCTCCGGCAGCGGTGGAGCACCTGGTCGTGGAGCTCCTGCCCGGCTGCCGCGGACGGGGGCCAGGCGTGGGCCCGCGCCCGCTCGGCGAGCCGCTCCGCGATCGCCTCGACGGCGGTGCGAAACTCGCCGACCGCTTCGGCGCCGCGCGGCGGCGTGAGCCGGGGGTCGAAGTGCCGCACCAGCGCTACCAGCGTGCCGACCAGCGCCCGGTCGAGCGCCCGCGGCGAAAACGGCGTCACGCTCGTCGCCTCGACCGACCGGTAGAACGACGCGTGGAAGCTGCCGAACCGCTCGTAGTGCGACCGATCGCGCGGCTTGTGGATGTTGAAGATCGTCACGACCAGCCCCGGGCGGTCCGGGTCGCGGCCGACGCGGCTGGTGGCCTGGATGTATTCGGCACTCGCCTTGGGCTGACCGAGGACGAGCATCAAGCCGAGGCGCGTGATGTCGAGGCCGACGGAGATCATGTTGGTGGCCAGGGCCGTGTCGACATGGTCGGGATCGGCAAACGGCTTGGCGAGCCGGCTCTTCGTCACCGACACCTGCCCGGTGCTGACGCGCGACGTCAGCTCGAGCACGTCGCGCTGGATCGAGCGCCGGGCAAACAGCATGTCGGCGGGCTCGACGCGCCGCCGGTTGCCATATTCCTCGAGGCGCGTGCAGACCTCGTCTTCGACGATCCGCCGGCTGCCCCCCAATTCGCGCAGGCTGTTGAAGTAGCCGAGCGACGTCATGTAGGGATCGACCGGATTCATCGCGTTCTTCGCGCCGCCATGCTCTTCCCAGAGGCGCTGGGCCGCCGCCGCCAGCGCCAGGGTCGTGCGGAGAAACACCACCTTCTGGCTGCGCCCCTGCGCCGCCACGCCGACATACATCCGCGCCGGGCGGCTCGTCGCCGGCACGGTGACGGCGAAGAAGCTGTCGCGCCGGTCGGGGCCGGGCGGCGGGAAGACCTGGGTCTCGAGCCGCTCGAACAGTGCCCTGACCTGCGTGTGGGCACGGCGCACCGTCGCCGTGCTGGCGACGATCTTCGGCCGGACCGTCCGCCCGTCGCGCTGCCGCGAGGCGAGCATGTCGATCGCCGATTCATACACCCCCGCGATCGTGCCCAGCGGCCCCGAGATCAGATGCAGCTCGTCTTGGATCACGAGCTCCGGCCCGGGCAGCGATGCGGCTCCCAACGGCGCCCCGTCGTCGGGGTCGCACGGCCCGTAAAACCCGTCGGCGTCGTGGCGGTCGACGAGGCCAAACAGCGCCCCGGTGCGGCCGGTCCAGGGCAGGGCGGCGAACTTGTCGACCGTGGCGATGAGAAAGCAGGGCAGCCGGCGGTAGACCGGCTCGTCGACGGCGACGATCGGCAGCGGACTGTCGCCCGAGAAATCACAGGCGTGGTCGCTGCAGGTGACGCGGAGATCGTGCGGCTCGCGGTCATTGGGCACGAGCCGAAACGACTCCGCCGTGAACGGCGCACCGCACCACGGGCATTCCTCGATCGGGATCGGCGCCGGGTGGGCCCCCGGATGGCGCTTGAACCGGTTGGTCCGCGCATACGCCGTCTCGTCGTGCCCGGGCGCATTGTCGCCCCGTTTCCCGATCCGGTTGGGCGTGGCGGCGCTCCCGACCCAGAGGCCGATCTCGAACGGCCACGACCCGAGCCGGCGGGTGTCGCGCCGTCGCTCGAGCTCCAGGGCACAGACCAGCGCCGCGGCGCGGCCGAGCTGGTCGAGCGTGAGCAGCCGCAGCGTGTAGCGCATCAGCACGGCGACGCCGCAGCCGCGCGGCGTGCCGTGGCGCAGCCGGCGGAGCACGATCGCGTAGGCGGCGAGGCCCAGATAGGCCTCGGTCTTTCCGCCACCGGTGGGAAAAAACAGCAGATCGACCCGCTCCCGATCGGCATGGGCCTCGTCGGTGAGGCCATTGATCGCCAGGAGGATGAACGCGAGCTGAAACGGCCGCCACGCCGGCGCCGGCAGGTCGGCGGGCGCGCCGGCGCGGCCGCGCGAATACCAGGTGCGGCGACGGGCGGCGTGGGCCATCGCCCGGTTGGCCGTGCGAAACGCGTCGAGAGCCGCCGGCTGCGTGGCCAGTGTGGCGATGCCGGCCTCGATCCGCCGGGCCGCGGTCTTCATCGTCGCCAGCATCGCCGTCACGGTCTCGCGGCGGTGCTCGTCCATTCCCGCCCCGACCGCGGCCTGCGTCTCGATCCACGCCCGATACGCCGCGACGATCGGCAGCAGCGCCGCCGTCGCGGCAGCGCCGTCGGCCAGCGCCCCGAGTTGTTCCATGCCGAGCACGACGCCGTCGAGGCTGCGGGGTTCGACCCGTTCCACCGCCGCCTCGGGAATCCATTCGGTCTCGACCGCCCGGCACGCGCCGCGCTCGTCGACGATCCCGCGGGCCGAGACCCCGTGGCCGACCGCATGTTCGAGCACGTCGCGATACTGGACGTCGGCGATCTTCTCGTCCGACTCTTCGCCGTCGCGCAGGTCCGGCCTGCCGACGAAGAGCGCGCCGGCCGGCGTCTCGAGGCGCAGCCGCGGCTGGAACACGAACCGCGAATAGGGCCGCTCGGCGTCGGGGATCCGCTCGTTGACGAGAAACACCGCCACGCTGCGCGTGCCGGCCGGGAGCTTGCCAGCGGCCCGGGCCGCGGCGGGCACGTCGCGCACCGTGGCGACGAGCACCAGGCCCGCGGATCCCTCGAGGGCCGTGCGCGACGGCTTCCCGCGCGCTGCCGCGAGGTCGATCGTGGCCCGTGCGTGCCGGGGCTGCCGCCGGTAGCCGCGCGGCCCCGCGACGGCCTTCTGCACCGCCCCGACCGCTCCGGCGGCCTGCGTCGCCGACCCGTCCGCCGCCTCCGATCCCTGCGGCCCTTCGTAGGCGTAGTCACCCCATTCCACGGTCGCGGCCAGCGTCTCCACGCCGCCGGGCAGGAGCACGCTGACCCCGAGTGAACTGGGGAGCAGCCCCTTCTTGCCCGCCGTCCGGTCGATCTCGGCCCCGTCGTCGCTGGCCGGCTGCTCCGCCGGGCTGTCGATCGGGTCGTCCTCGGCGTCGTCCTCCGACTTGCTCTCGCACGGCAGCGTCGTCGGCACCAGGTAGCCGGTCAGATACCAACGGCGCGGCGACTCCGGCAACAGCTCGCCGGCGAAAGGATGATCGTTCGTCGGCCCGACGAGATCGAGCCGTAGCGCCTCGACGAGGCGGGCCCGGATCTGCGCGGACGACACGGCGGAGGCGGTCACGAAGGCCCTTCACGGGGAGCACGGAGCCGGCGGCAGCCGGCCGACCCGGACGGGGGGGAGCGTACCCCGGTGCCGCCCCGATCGGCAAGGTATCCAACTGTCAGTCAGCGCGCATTAGCGGCCATCAATCGGCGCCTGACACGTGGCCATCATCACGGAGCATTTGACCTACCGGTCTTTCAGCGGCAGTGCCGCTGAAGGAGTCCTGTGATGGCGATTAGCTGAAGATGACGATGGTTGAGACGATACAGCCGATTCGATCGGCGGGCCTGTCGTGCCGACAGAATGCCGGCCGGCTCGGAGTCGGGGATTTGGACATAGAAGACCGGCTGACGGTTGCCGATCTCCTCCATGGCTCGTTGGATCAGGCTCGTCTTGCCGATCCGGCGTCGCCCGGTGACCTTCGCGAGGAACCACCGCTTGCGGTTGAGCTCCCGCTCCAGCTCCGCAAGCTGTTCTGTCCGGCCGTAAAACCGCCATTCAGCCATGCGCGTACCTCGGGAGACAAAGCCGCCGCCACACTAAGATAAAGCGACTTTATCTCCCCGGAGATCAGTCTGCAAGTCATTCACTGGATTCACTTTATGGCTTGTCATTCATTGGGATGGAGCCCTCCATGGACTCCCCGCACCACAGGGCCCCGGGATGGGGCGAATGCGGGCAGCCCAGCCGAGAGTGCGGCTGGATCGAGCAGCTGCAAGGAAGCCGCCACGGTCGGCACTTCTGGCCAGCCACCATTCACCGCCGCTGCGGCTGCACCGCAGCCGGCGGGAAGGCTTCGAGGGAGTCGATCGCTGCGGGAAGCTGCCTCGTCGTGCTGAACGCCGCCGGCGGCTCGGCGGCTCGGCGGCGACGTCCGTGACGTCCGTGACGCTCTCGTCGGTCCCTCGCTGCCATCGTCACGCCGTCACGGCATCGCGTGGACGTCGGTTGCGACCCATCCTGTCGGTGTCGGCTTGCCGACGAGGGCTTTGCCCGCGAGCGTGAGCCCCGACACCTCGCCGAGCGCGATCACGGCGAACACCTTCCGGTTGAACCCGAGAAACGACTTCGCACCGTGGAGGATGTGGGCCTTCTTGGTAGCCGACGACACCACGCTGCAACTCGTGAATCCCTGAAACACGGCAGGTGCCGTGCGGGCAAGAAAGCCGGGATCTGCGAAGCGCGCACCGGTCCGCGTGCCGTCGAGCACCTGCCGCAGGCCGACGAACTCGCCCGAAGCATTGATCAGCCGCTTGTCGAACCGCAGGCCGCAGAGCGCGCAGAGGCCCGTGTCGCTGCTCGGGAGCAGCGCGTCGGTCCACGCGCACCGGCCCGTCTCGCGCACCGCCGCGACGCGCCCGTCTTCGAGGGTGACGGCGCGATCAGGGAGGAGCCACATGCCGGAGAGCGCGCTTTTCGCCAGCTCGTCCGGGAGCCCCTTGGTGCCGGTGATCCCGCAGGCGTGCAGCTCGCTCTCGTCGCCGGCTCGGCCCGAAATCTCCGACATGCGGAGGCGCTCCTTCGCCAGCGTTTTGCCCGAGTAGGCCGACACCGCGCAGTCGGCCTCCCGCAGATAGACGCCGCTGAACTCGCAGCACCTCGCCTCGCTCCGGTGCCCCACCGTCGTGCCATCGGCGAGCCGAACGGCTTCGTCGCGTCGAAACCGTTTGCCGGATAGATCACTCGTCACGCGCTCGTCGTCGATGACCGCGGCGCCCGTCACCTCGCATGTCGTGGCCCGATCGGGCACGACGTAGCGCCCCGACACCGCGCTTTGCACGAGCGCCGACCGCAGCGCCACGCCCCCCGTCAGGCAGCAGGTTTCGGCCTCCGTCCGCAGGATCCGCTTGCCGGTGATCGGGCAGGTGATGCACTCCTCTGCCAGCGCATACCCACCCCCCGCCTCGCTCCGCTGCATGAGGTGCCGCAGGGCCCGCACGCCGCTGACCTGGCAGACCTCGAGGCACTCGGCGGGCAGCACCTGACCGGTCACATCGCACCGCTGGCGCTCGGGCTGCCGCGTTACCGCGCCACCGGCGATCGTGATCCGCGACCGATACGGCGCGGACTCGCCGACCCGGTAGGCGACGTCGACCGCTTGCTCGCCGCCGACAACGTATTCCACGGCGGCCGCCTCCGCCGTCACGCCCGGGGCGAGATCGTTGACGAGTTTTTCCCGGCGTTCCCCGGCATCGGTCTTGGCGAGCTCGCGCTCGAGACGCTGCTGGTAGAACGTGCGGAATTGCCCGATATCGGGATCTTCGGCCGCGCGCGCCTCGACGAGCCGTTCCACGTCGGGGAAAACCGTCTTGGGATGGACCTGCGCCGCATCGAACGGCGCCACCGCGCCTTCGGCCACGGCCGTGATCTCGATGGCGACGACCTTCTCGTAGCTGTCGACGGCATTGGCCGCGCGGGCTCGGCAGTGCACCCGGCCGGTGACCGTGGCGCGGCCGGCGACCGGCTCGCAGCCGATGTACGACGCCCCCGGGATCTCACCCGACCATCGAGCGGCGATCGCCGCCGTCTCCTCGCGCGACAGCCGCTGGTCGGCCCCGTGCACCGCGCTGCGGTCGATCCAGCGCTGCACGAGCCGCTCGAAGGCGGGCTTGCCCGGCTGGTAGAGCTGCGGGGCCTGCCCCATGAACACCCCGGGCCGGACATGCCGCTCGAGAACCCCCGCATCGAACGCCAGTTGCACCCGTTCCCTGTTGGCATCGTGGCCCGTGAACAGTCCCGTGCCATCGTCGGCGACGGCCCAGCCTTCGCGCTCGAGCGCCGCGAGGACGAAGCTGGCCAGCGGCATCGACGGCGCGGCGGGAGTGAGCTTCGGCATCGGGATGTCGGCCTGATCGGGGTCGCTCATCGCCCCGAGCATGTCGTTCATCTCCGTCTCCTGTTCCTCGAGCAGCTTCCTCGCCTGTTCGATGCTCTCGACTCGCATCGCGGCCGCGCGCTCCTGATCCTGGCCGCAGAAGGCGCTCACGATCATGCTGCGGATCTGCTGGTCGAGCGACGTGCTGCCGGCGTCTTCGGAAGCCTCGAGCACGGCCTCGATGTCGCCGACCGTGTGGGCGATCACCTGCAGCTTCTCCATCAGGCGGGCCACGATCTGCTGCTCGGGGCTGTCTTGGTGGACGAGGTTGGCCACCCACACCGACTTGAACTGCGAACCGATGCGCTGCACGCGCCCGATCCGCTGCTCCACGATCATCGGATTCCACGGGAGGTCGTAGTTCACGAGCAAATTGGCAACCTGGCGATTCACCCCCTCCGCGCCCGCATCGGTGGAGATCACGACGTGGATCTCGGGATCCTTCTTCCGAAACGCCTCGATCGTCTTGCGATTCGCCGCCGGCTCACCGCCGCGGATGAATCCATGCGACACCCCCGCGTCGGCCAGCACCTTCCCGAGCATCGCCTGCGTCTCCCGCCGCGTGGTAAACACCACCATGCGCCAGTCGGGCCGCTGGGGCCGCAGGATGCCGACGATCTCGAGCAATTGCCCCGCCTTCGCCGGCATCGCCACGCGCCCCGCCAGCGCCCCCACCTCGAGGGCGATCTCGGCGGCTTGCGACCCGGGCCTGGCCATGTGGGCCACCTGGTGGGCGAGGGCGGCCGGGCTGCTCATCAGCGCCACGAGCAGACTGGTCTGTTCGACCGCGGAAAACTTCGCGATCGCCCCGCTGACGATCCGCTCGAGCTCCGTCTCCTCCGCAGTCGCCTTCACCGGATACGTCTTCACGTTCCGCTCGGGAAACACGAGCCGTGCCTCGCCCCGGCGCGTGCGAAACATGTACGACCCGACGATCTTCCGAAACTCCTCGACATGCTCCTTCCGCAACCGTCGGGCGACCTGCTTGCCATCGGCGATGAACCGCGCCGCGAACTGCGAAGGGTTTCCGAACGGGTTGGTATGCCCCCGGGCGACGGCGAGGCAATCGACGAGCGAATAGATGTCCCACAGCCGGTTCTGGATCGGCGTGGCCGTGAGCATGAGCACATACTTGAAGGCCCGTGCCCGGAGGGCCTCGAAGATCGCCTTGGCCATCCTTGGCGGCGTCGGCGACCCGTGGAGGTTTCGCACCTTGTGCGCCTCGTCGAGGATCAGCATGTCGAATCCGCTCGCCTGCCCCGACTCGAGGAATCCGCTCGCCGACTGGTAGGTGGTCACGATCACCGGCTCGGTCCGATGGGCCGCGCCCGGGAGCTCGGCGCCGGTGGCCCCATAGGCATCGATGCCGAACTTCGACCCGAGCTCCTCGACCCACTGATCGATGAGGATCTTCGGGCAGATCACCAGCACCCGCGCCACCCGCCCGCGCTTCA
>Ga0194130_10004756_pt1 | contig 16971 bp, 18 predicted proteins | sample TA2KigsurfametaG_FD_160084 | JGI IMG/M metagenome (GOLD analysis project Ga0194130, IMG submission 160084) | Freshwater microbial communities from Lake Tanganyika, Tanzania - TA2015050 Kigoma 12 surface | ecosystem: Environmental > Aquatic > Freshwater > Lake | place: Tanzania: Lake Tanganyika... | reverse complement strand
TTAAGTTTTAACTTATAAAAGTATTGAGTGGTTTGTAACGTTATCCTAAAGATTGGGTAACTGTAATTTAACTTGTTTTCCTTGATAAATATAAATTATCAAGAAATATCAAGTTTTTTGTAACGGTGTTGATGAGGAAAATATAAAAATAGTATTCAATACGGATACTGAAGAAAGTAAAAGAAAAGTATTTTCGACAATAGATAGTCAATCTCATGTAGTTGTTATTGGACATTGTTGTAATCCAGAAAAAAATGTGATGCCTAATATTCCAGTTATAAATGCTCAAGATGGAAGCACAATTAATAATAATTTTTTGTCGGCATCACAATTACTTTCATATTTATCGCTTATACCCAGAAATTCATTTGCTAATAAAAGTGTATTATTAAATTTAAATATATGTAATGGATTTACTAATTTTGTAGAACCGAAATTAATTTCATTATTAGAAACAGAAATTATAAAACCATTAATTATAAGTAAAACACAAGAAGTCATTAGATTTAGTGGATTAGCAACTCCTATAATAGAATCAAATATATTTAATCACACTTGTGATACACCTAGTATGATAACTTTTTGGAATAATAAATTAGGTTATACAAGTGTAAATGCCAATATCTTTAATGTTGATGTGGATACAATATTTGCGAAAGATTAATTATTTTATATAATGATTTATTTATATAAATAAATTATTAAATGATGGAAAAATGGTATTGTTATATTTTACGAACCAAAAATTCTGAATATCAAAATAATACTTATAATGGTTCAACTAATGATTTAAACCGCCGTTTGAGACAACACAATGGACAAATTGGTGGAGGGGCAAAAGCAACATCTAATAAAGGACCTTGGGAATATTATGCAATTTTAACTGGTTTTGAAACCCATAATGAGGCTTTGTCATGTGAATGGAAAATAAAACATCCTACAGGAAAGAAATTAAGACCAAAAAAATATTGCGGTATTATTGGAAGAATTGATGCATTAAATTTAGTATTAAGTTTAGATACATGGACAAATAAATCAATTGGTTTAAATTCAGGAAAGCAATATACTTTATATTTAGCAAATGATGTGATTAATATTATTAAAAAAGATAATATTAAAGATAATGTTTATATTAAAAGTATTGATGAATTAAATATCTAATTAAAATTATTTTATTGATTTAATAAATATTTATTACCCATATCAGTAGATAATAATAATCTAATTGCAACACCAGAGAAGAATAATATAACTTCCATTACATAGTATTTATTCCAAACTTCACATTCTTTGGGTAATTCTGGTTTTAAAGAACCAAAAACTACAGATAAGACTAATCCTAATAAAACTGTGACTACACCAAGTAAAACTGCTTGATAAAAAAGTTTAGTATTCATTATTTATATTATATTATTATATATAAAAAATTTTAGTAATTTATAAAAAATATTTATATTAAGTTAATTAAATTTATGTAATATTTAACTGGTATATTGTTTGTAATATTATTTGTCGAAAATTTTAAAGTAAAAATTATTTTAATATTTTCATATTTTAATTCAATAATGTTTTCATTTAAAATAAGATTATAGTTATCATTTAAATTATTTATATTATTTATATTTAATATTATTTTATCAAAATTAGAACCAGTTAAATTTTTTATTAAGTTATTTATATTAAATTTATTTTTATTCATAAAATTAAAAACAATACTATTTATATTATTAAGAATTAATGAATACTCATTTTTTGGTAAATTTGAAAATGTGTAATATTTTTTATTTTTAATATTTACATATTGTTGTCTAAAAGAAAAAGTATAATTTAAAATACTTTGATTAAAATTATGATATATGGAATTATTATTTTGTTTTGAATATCCACAAAATTGTATTAATTTTTTTGGTTTTATAGATTTCAAAGGAATTATTAATTCATTTAATTTATTATTATCTTGGGTTTCTATCATATTACATAATCGGTGAATATATTTTAATTTAATGTTTTTATTAAAATTATTCCATTCATCATTATTCAAATTTATAATATCATTAATTTTTTCTATCAAGGTATTTTTTAATTCATCCATTAAAACTATATTATATTTTATAATAATTTATTTTTATATGATATTTATATAAATGAATACATTTATAAATGCTGTTGGTTCTAATATGCCCGAAGAAATAATAAATAATATTAGAAACAGACTTTTTGAAATAAAAACAAAACATGGAATGATACCCTATAGTTTAGTTAAAAATTTTTTGCTAAATAATACAAAAATATATGATATTTATGCAAACGAACCAAAAGATTCAAATAAATTATTTTTATATAATATAGAACACGCTGTTTTAGCATCAATAATATCAAAAAGACCAAAAGGAGATAAAGAAGAAAAAATTTATATAAATAACGAACCATATCATGACCCACATATTTTATTTCCAACACTTAGGGCAATAAATTCTCTTCGTTCAAATTATATGTTTGGAGACCTTGAAGAAAATGGATTTAAAATGGAAAAAATTATTGACAATATTACTATAGAAACTATCAAAAATAAAGGTTATAAAGAGGAAGATAAATTACATATTGAAAAAATACCTATTCCTACTGATTTTAATATTGATGATAGTATTATAATAAATGACGAATGTAAAATTAAACAAACAAATAAAACTTCGAGACAAGAATATTACAATTGTAAATTAGGAGAATGTATTTTTGAACCAAAAAATCTTACATCTGGAACAATTGCAAGAATAGTGTTTTATTATTTTTTGATGTATGCATATGATCCAACTAAAAGACCTCATACTAATACAGAACCTTGGTTAGTATATGATATGAATACTATTACTGGTGGTAGAAATATATGTTATGGATTAAAAGATGACGAATGGGAAAAATTTTTTTACGATAACTTTTATTATTATTACTATTCTGCAAAAAAATATCCAATTACTGATTTAGAAACTGAAAGAAATAAAGAAATAATAAGTTTAACTGGTGTCCCAAATATTTTTGTTGGTTATTATGATGATAAAGGAAATTATGTAAAATCATCTTTTGATTTTATTGATGAATTAATGGGATTTGTACCACCATCAGAACTTAACAAAGTATTAAATTGTAAGTTAAAAGGTATAACTACAGATAAAACTTATGGTTCTACTATAGATATAACCACTATAAAATATTTAATTAAAGATGCTGAAATTGATGAAGTCAAATGTAATAATGATGATTTTTACAATATTATTTCAAATCAAGTCGAAACTTTAAAACTAATAAAAGTATATAAGACAAATATAAAATATAAAAATACATTTGAAAATATATATAATTTATTAAAAAAAATAGAAGAATTATTTAAAGATTTTACAGAAAATGATTTTAATAAATTTGCAAATTTAGTAATAAAAAAATTAAATGAAATAAATTTAAAAATGGATATATTGACTGATTTAGTTACTAAAAAATTAAAATCAATATCTGAACAAAAAATATTAGTATCAGAATTAAAAACTATATATTTGGATGCAAATAATAAATTGGAAGAGTTTCATGAATTTATCAGAAAAAAAATAGATGAGAATACTGGCAATACAGAATATTTAGAAAAATTTAATAAAATTTTAAAGAATTGTGAAACAATACAAATAAATGAAACAGAAAAAAAGAAACTAAATAATATTTTGGATAAAGTAATAAATGACAAAACAGAAACTCAGATTAAAACTAAAATTGAACATAAATGTAAAAATAATAAATATTATGAGAAGTATTTAAAATACAAAAATAAGTATTTGGCTTTAAAAAAGACGAAGAGTTATTTTAACAATCAAAAATAAGTATTTGGCTTTAAAAAAGACGAAGAGTTATTTTTAACAATCAAAAATAAGTATTTGGCTTTAAAAAAGACGAAGAGTTATTTTTAACAATCAAAAATAAGTATTTGGCTTTAAAAAAGACGAAGAGTTATTTTAACAATCAAAAATAAGTTTATTTTGTATTTTTTTCTATAAATTCAAATGTTTTATCAAAAGATTTTGGTTTGACTAATGATATTTTTCCACAAGCAATACAATCATGTGACAATCCTTTAGGTAATTCTTTATTTTTTTGAATAAATAATTTAGTTTCTGGTAAATCACAAATGGGACATAAAACATAAATTTTTACAAAATCCATAAAATGTTTTGTAATTACTTCATTTGTATAATTACCTTTGAATGTTAAACAACCTTGATCTTTATCTTGTTTCATAGGACATGATAATGCATAACCAATATATTTTCCAAAAAAATCACTTGGACGTTTAATTTTCAAAGCAATATCTTCACTATTTAGAAAACAAGTAGTCCAATTATCTTGTCTTCCTACTACTTTTATAGCAAGTGGTTTCATTTTATATCTGTAAGATGGGTCATTAAAACTTGCTTCTGAACTAGCTAAATAAATTATATCTGTAAAATTCATTTTAATTAATAATATACTATAGTTTTTTATTTATAATATTTTATAATATTTTCAACTTTTTTACAATATACCAAACTTAAGGAATTTATAGAGCATAACATGTCTAATTATAATATAATAATATTTTCATTAAGTTGATAAATCACAATTTATAATTTTTATAAAATTAAGATTATAAAATGTGTTCATCTTTACATATATTTTTTTATTATATAGTCAGATGTACTTTTAAAATTATACAAATAAAAGCAAAAAGTTTTTTTTATGATGATAAAACAATTTTTCTTTTATGATTTTATATAAAGAAATAAAAATTAAAGAGCTTTTATACTCTTTAATATGTATTTTTATTTGTGAATACGTTATAATATATATTTACAAAAGAAGGAGCTTAAAAAGTATAACGGATGACTAAAATTATTATTTAGTTATCTGTTATACTTTTTAACCCAATTTATTAAAGTTAATTTTAAAAATAATCATAAATTAATAAAAATGTTTACAAGAGCTTATAACATCTTTTAATTTCTTAAGTTTGGAGGATTAATTTTTTTATTAAGGTATTTTACATTTTATATATAAAATAACAGACAATGACAATATATTACATTTCTTAACTTAAAATTGATTGAATTTAAAAAAGTTTATTTTACATCCAAAAGGTATTTTTATTAAATTAATATCTATTTCTTCTGTTAACCATAATTCCTTTAAAGTAATTGGTAAATTACTTAATTCTAATTTTAATTTTCTAAATATTAAAATTTCAGTGTCCAAACTTAAATCATTTATTCCATAACTTGTTTCATCAATATCTATATTTTCTTTTATTTTTAATATTTCTACTGGTAAACTACTTAATTGATTATAATTTAAATATAATCTTTGTAAATTAACAAGTTGACCAATTTCTGCTGGTAAACTTCTCAATCTATTTTCGTATAAATATAATTCTTTTAAATTAACAAGTTTTCCTATTTCTACTGGTAAACTACTCAACTTATTATTTCTTAAAAATAAATATTCTAAATTAACAAGTTTTCCTATTTCTGATGGTAAACTACTCAATTGATTATAACTTAAATTTAAGGATTGTAAATTAATAAGTTTTCCTATTTCTACTGGTAAACTACTCAATTGATTAATACCTAAATTTAAACTTGTTAAATAAAAAAGTTTTCCTATTTCTACTGGTAAACTACTCAATTGATTATTACTTAAATATAAATAATTTAAATTAACAAGGTTTCCTATTTCTGATGGTAGAGTGCTCATTTGATTTTTATTTAAATATAATCGTTTTAAATTAACAAGGTTTCCTATTTCTGCTGGTAAACTACTCAATTGATTATTTTGTAAATATAATTCTTTTAAATTAATAAGATTTCCTATTTCTGATAGTAAATTACTTAATTGATTATAAGCTAAATACAATCTTTCTAAATTAACAAGGTTTCCTATTTCTGATGGTAAACTACTCAAATGATTATTGCTTAAATATAATATTTGTAAATTAACTAGTTTTCCTATTTCTGATGGTAAACTACTCAAATTATTATTTATTAAAAATAATTTTTTTAAATTAACAAGATTTCCTATTTCTGATGGTAAATTACTTACATTATTATTACTTAAAAATAAATATTCTAAATTAACAAGTTTTTCTATTTCTGGTGGTAATTTTGTTAAATTTTTATTACTTAAATCTATCGCATTAGTAGTTTCTATATCATAAATTTCACCTAATAAAGTAATTGACATCTTTGAATGTATATATAATTTTATATCATTTAGTATATTATTCAATTTTTTTAAGATATTTTATATTTTATAAATAAAATAACTAACAATAACAATATATTATATTTCTTTAGTTGATGTTGTATAGTTGTCTTTAAAAAAAGTTTATTTTGCATCCAAAAGATATTTTTATTAAATTAATATCTATTTCTTCTGTTAACCATAATTCCTTTAAAGTTATTGGTAAATTTGTTAATTCTAATTTTAATTTTATAAATATTAATATTTCAGTATCCCTACCTTCGTATTTTTTTTTAAGTTATCATTCATATTCCCCCCAACAATTTATAATATAACTTGGAAATTGTTATTATTAAGATTTAAGACCATTAAATTTTATTTTACATATGTTGTAAAGAACTTTTGTGTTTTTATTTAATATTTGATAATTTTTAAAAATATTCACTTCTATAAATTTATACATTAAACTACGATTGGAATGACCTTTAACATACCATTTTTAAAATGGTGTTTTACTTTTTCTTTCTTTATGATCACCTAATTTAATAAATTTATATTTGACATAACATAAACACACATTTTCTAATATATTTTTTTTTAATTTACTTTTTAATAAAATATCTAAAATTTTATATACTCCTTTAATAATATTACTTTTATTAGGTCTATTAACATATTTTATATTTTTATTTTTTTCTTTTTTTATATAATCTTTTTTTACTTTGTTATTATAATAATAAGTTTTATCAAATATTTTAGATAAATAAATAATAGATAGATTAACCAAATATAATTTTTTATATTGATCATAATTTTGTTTTTTATTATGTTCTATTAAATGTTCAAATTTAAAATTATATTTTAATAATTTAAAAAATATTGCTATTGACCATCTTTCAGCATATAATTTTTTAATTATTTTATCATCATATTTTTTATTATCTAAATTAGTTAATAATGTATATTCATATTTCATATTTATAGTTGCACTTTTAAAAGTTATGTCATATTTATCGTTATTTTCCAATACAATATCTTTTTTAGTTTTTCCAGTTGTTTTTTGTTGTTTTTTTATACAGGTTTCTTTTTTTTATCTATATAATTTTTATATTTACTGTAGGAAATGGTATTTTCTACTTCATCAAAATATTTAATAATACGGACATCATTTATATTTTTAATTTTATTAAAATTTTTACAATTATTTCTAAATCTTATAATAATTTTATATTTATTTTTTATTAAAAAATCAATAAATTCATAAGAACAATATGCTCTATCTAAAACTAAAATGGAATTTAAAGGAATATTAGAATTTTTTAAATATTTTTGAGTATTGATAGTTCATTATTTTTATTTTTATTACCTTCAATATTAAGTTCTAAAGGTAAATCATTTGTTATGTCATAAAATCCCATATTTAATGAAGTTTCTAAATTATCTTTTTTATTTAATGAATTGATGTTATTGAATGTTCCATCAGAAGAAAAAATAAAAGGTTTTTTAGTATCAATATTCATTAATTTTTTATAGAAATCAGAAATATTTTTATAAAATTTATTATAAGTTATTAAAGGTATTTGTCTTTCTCTTTTTTCAAAAGCAGGTTGTGTAATTGTAGTATCATTATTAAAATTATATGAACAAACAATACTTTCTTTTGTTGTATCAAGTTTAGAATAATTAAATTTATATAATAAAGCATCAATAAAATTAATGTTTCTATTTCTTGTTTTAATATTTAATCCTTTTTCAACATCATTAATAATATCAGTTTCTAAATTTAAAAATATTTTATTAAGTTTTTTTGTTACATTTTCATAACTGAAATTTTTATTCATAATTTTAAGTAATATTTAAAATATTAAAAATTCTAAATGATTTTAATTGTTTAAAAATATAAAAAAATATAAAAATAAAAATATATTTTAAGACGATATATGATTTAAAATTTCTTAAGTTTGGAAGATTAACTTTTTTATAAATAGATTATTATTTTTTATTCAACTATTTCATAGGGGTCTAAACAAAGAAAATCACATTTGTATTCCTCAAAATATCTTTTAAATTTGCAACAATGCCTTAAATCGTCAAATTCAATATCAGACATTACACAAAACATGTGTATATAATTTGGAGTTATATCAAAATAACTAACATAGGAAGAATTACCTTGAGATATTTTAGTTATATAAAATTTATTTTCATCATAATTTTTTCTTAAACTTATAATTTCCTCATTTGTATGAGTTGTTTGTGAATCAAAAACTAATATATTTTTTATCCAGCTGTTGGTAATAAATTTAAGTGCTTCTATCAATGATGAATAATTCTCATTAAGAACAAGAGTTTCTAAATTTGGAAAAGAAAATTTTAAATAATCATTTAGATCTTTCCAATTACCTACTCCTCTATCAAATGACGCAAAATATATTAGTTTTATATTATTGTATATTCTATCTTTTTTAAATATTGAACTTGACCAAATTTCATGGCCAATATAACATATTTCACTTTTTTTATAATTTTTATTTATATCAAAATTATTTAAAAAATTTAAATTCATTTTTATTTATTGTACATTTAAAATCTTTAAATATTTTTTAATATATTAAAAAATTTATTTTTGAGTTAATAAAACTTAAAAATAAAGCGCTCCTGATAGGGTTCGAACCTATGACCTCACGGTTAACAGCCGTGCGCTCTAACCTACTGAGCTACAAGAGCTTACAAACATACACTTTATATGCTTGTAATTATTAATATACTACAAATCTTTAAGTCATTTTCAAATAAAATATTTTAAAAATATATATTATATAAAAAGTTAATGAATAACAATATAATTTTTGTAAATGAAATAAATTTTTTAATAAATGATTTTTTAAAAACTATAAATAAAGAAGATATACAAATATATTTTCCAAATAATGAAATAAATTCATCAACGAATTTTAATGATTTTATAATTAAAGAAATAACAAATGAGCAAAAAGAATTTTTAAAGGATAATATAGATTATTCAATGAAATGTTTAAAAAAATTAGATAGTTCTTTATTAAATCAAAATACTGATTTAGAGTATGACTTATGGAAATTATGTATTTTTGACAATATGTTTTTCAATTTACCATTTACATTACAAGATATTATATTTATACCAATAAGTTATATAAAATCAAGTATGAATAATACTAGTTTATTAAATTTTTTTTTCAAAGATAACATAAATAAAAGATTTTCAAAAACATTAATTCATGAAAAAATACATTTGTTGCAGAGATATAATGAAAAAATATGGGATGAATATATTATAAAAAATACAAATTGGATTATTTCAAATAGAGAGTTAGTCAAAAATTATTCTTTGTATGGTAATAATAAAATAATTTTTAATCCAGATACATTTTATGTAAAAAGTAAATTTATTTATAATGACAATAATAATTATTATTATGGTCAAATGTTATTAAATTCAAAAAAAGAAATTAGCAATATATGGTGTAGTATAAAAGAAAGAGATAATATTTTTAATTTGTATCCTGATTTAAAATATTCAAAAAAATATGAACATCCATATGAAGAGTTAGCATATAGTATGTCAGATGAATTACATAATAATTAAATTTCTCTTAAACCTCCTACACTTTCTTCAATAGTACCTAAATCAATTGAACGTGTCATATCTTCAAATATACCAACTTTTGAACATTTAGGTTTCCAATTACTAAAAATGACATAGAAAAGTAATATAAAAGCAATTAAGGAAACTGCAGAATTCCACATAAGTAAAGGATCAGAACGATCAACTAAAATATATTTATAGTCTTCAGATTTTGTTTTATCTTCCATTATAATATAAAATTTGATTATATAATTTATAATACATAATTAAAAAATAAAATTTAATTTTTTTGATTATATAGTTTACAAAACATAATTAAAAAATAAAAATAAATTTATTTTTTTGATTATATAATTTACAAAGCATAATTAAAAAAATAAATTTATTTTTTTGAAGACACTACCATTAAATACAAAATCATCAATAACAATATCATATACAATATGTAATGTCTTAAATCAACTGAATAATCTTTTTGAAAATATTCGATATAGTCGTCTTTTTCTGGTTTATAATAATTTTCAAAAGTAGTTGTTTTACTCATTGTCATTTTTGGATTATATGGTCTATCGCAATCAGTAATTATAAAATCTCCGTTATTATCTTTCCATAAACATTGTGTTGTATTATCTATAGGTCTCAATGATTTAAAAACGTGATCATAAATAAATTTTTGATTGCTAGCATAATCATTACATTTTTGCAAACTACCATTACTCATAATTAGACTATCATAATAAGTCAAACAATTATTACCTTCATCACCAACTCTTATAGTGTCTGAAGCAGTATTAAAATAAACCGGTGTTACATTATCATAATCCTTACAAGATATACTTTTAAAATCAAGAGTTCCATCTGTTTTTTTTTGTAAAGAAAGACACTCATTTCCAGTATTTAGTAAATATGGTGTATTATTTTCAAATGCCAAATTATTTTTTTTTGCATAAAAAGTGGAATTTTCATTTTTAACAAGAGAATTTGAATAAGAAATATTGCTAACATATTCACAAGCAGTAGTTGGCGTTTGTTCATAATTATAACCATCAGTAGTTACTTCCTCTTGAGGTATATTTTGAATAATATTTAAACCTTTGCAATTTGGATTACTTTTGCATTTATTAACACATGTCCATGCATTATTTGTTAAATCTTGAATACCAGTTCCGTCGTTAACAACTAAATTTGGGTATGATATATATGCATCTATACCTTGTAACCCTTCCATAGGATTGGGTGGATTATAGACTGGTTTCACAGCTTTTGGTGGAGGAGGAGGTGGAGTTCCCGCTTCTATTATAGTTGTGTCTATTAAGGAAGTATTTGAACCCATTCTTTATTTCTTATAAATAAAGCACAGAAAAAATAAAGAATTATAATATTAAAAATTATTTTTGTTTGTAAATTATTTCAATTAATAAATATCCCAAAAATAAAATAATTAACAATATCAATAATAAATTGTATTTATCAATTGGTTTTTGACACAACATATCAATTTGTCCTATATTCTTTTCTATATTTTTAATTTCTCTATTTGTATTGACAAAATGTTCTAAATGTCGAAATGTTTCTTTATTGTTTTCTGAACTTGGAGTTTTATTGTTAGTATTTTCACTTGAAGTTTTTGAACCTGTTTCAGAAGTAGTTACTGGTTTGACAGAATTTGAATCTGGAGGAGTAGTAGAAACTGCACTATTTAACATATTTTGATGATATTCATTACCAACTGCTCCTGGCAAAGACGTTGCATAAATTTGATTTTTAAGTACACCTCCACAAAAACCAGCAGAACTTTCATCACAAACCATATTGCAATTACTTCTTGGTAAACTAGTTAAATCTTTTAAATCTAGGTTGTTTGCTGCTAAACATTCATTCCCGCCTTGTAATGCAACATATTGATAACCTTCAGATTTACCAAGATTTATACAATCTCTTTGATTATGTACATTTCCTAATTCTTGAGTAATTACTGGTTTCACAGGATTTACATTGTAACAACCCATATATAAAAAGTTTAATTTTTCTTCAAATGGAGTTAATGATAATGTTTCTGCTTCTGGTTTTATAATTTCAGCTTCAACTTCTGTTTTTTGTTTTGGGACTCCATCGATTAAATTTTTAATTGATTTTAATAGGTTCATTTATTTATATAATATATTTTATATTTTTTATTTACTCTTTATAAAAATAAATAGTCAAAATAAGAACAATTATAATAAAATATAATATGTTGTAATTTTTTTACTCTTTATAAAAATAAATAGTCAAAATAAGAACAATTATAATAAAATATAATATGTTGTAATTTTGAAAACATTTATTCTGTTCATATTTTTCTTCAGCAATATTATATTTATTTAAATTATCAAAATCTTCTTTTAAATTAGATGCTAAATATATTGCCTGATAACCAGTTCTATTAGTGCTATCTTTAGTAACAATAATTGGGTCAGGTGGAGTATTATTAATATTGTCTACATAATAATTGTCTGAATTTGGAGTAATTGGATAAATCCAGGTATATGCTCTCCAAGGATTTACCACACTATTATATCTTGGTTCTAAAGAATACAAATAATGATCATTTATCCACATTTTTTTATTTCTACCATATTTATCCAAGTTTTGATTTTGATAAACATTTTGTTTTATTTCATCATCAATATAATTAACAAGTTCATCTGTTTGTTCGTCCAAATCATTATTTATATTTTGATTGCTTTTATTATTTAGTTTTGATTTATTATTGTTTTGTTTAGTTTGTTTAGTTTTATTAACGATTGGTTCATTAATTATTTTAGCCATATTTTTTATTTTATTTTTAAGTTTTTCTTTTAAGGTTGGTTCTATAATAGGGACAATATTTTTGTTACTTTGTTGTGTAGTATAATAAAAATCATCTAATTTATAACTTTTTTCATTTGGATTTTTTAAAATTCTATAGCCATTTGTTTTCAATGGTTCTTCAGATATACCCGAGCGATAGAGAGGTGGAGACAATTTTTTATTATTAGGAAAACTACCAGTAATAACAGATGTAGTAGTATTAACATTTGGTTTTAAATTTGCTTTTACTATACCTGAACCATATATTGATTCAGGATTAATTGTGTAAGTTGGATAATAAAGTCTTTTATTCATATAATGTTTTATATAAATAAAGATAAGATAAATAAAGTTTTTATAATTATAATTTATTTATTGCACATAATTATTAGCAATAAAACTATGATAATTAAATAAATATAATAATATGAATTAACTACCATACATTCATTAGCTTCAAAATTTTCCTCACTATTAATATTTTTTACATATGGAGAAGAGTATGGTAATTTGTATAAATAATCTTGGGAATTACGATTTTTTGATAAATAATTATTTATATTTGTATTTGTTTCAAAATTTTCTACATTGCTATTTTTATCATCATTTATATTTTTAAAACCATCTAAAACATTATAATTTTTAGGTTGTAAATTTTCAACAACAGGTTTTAAATAAAATTTTTGATTTATATCATCAACACAGGGCTTTACACTAACATCTACATTTTGACCATTTGTATTTACATTTAAACAATTACCATCCCATGTTCTGATAGATTTAATATTATCGTCATATGTCCATTTTTGATTATCATTATATGTACAATTTTCTTTAGTTATACTACCATCTGTATTAACTTGCAAACATCTAGCATCATTAACTTGCTGATAGGTTGAATAGAAATCATCAGTCGTACCACTCCAAAACGACCAACTTTGTTGATCATAATCTTTTTCTAGAGTGTCAGTATCCAAAGCCATAATTTCGTAATTTTTACCAAAAATAAAATTGTTATTCAACTGATTAGCACAAACTGGTTTTTTAGGTATAATCGGTATATTATTGTCGTTAGTTGTAATTCCAAGAGATGCATATACATTAGCATCTTTATTAAATAAAGTTGAATTTACACAAGAATTATTTTGATAAATATTAAAAGTACCATTTAGTGGAGTATGTACTTTTTTATTACCAGAAATACTATTTGTATCAAAATTTGTAGGTTTAATTGTTTCTTGTGAAACTGCGCAAGTTTTTTTTGCAGTATCATAATTAAATCCTTTGCATGTATCATCATTTTGACAAATATTTTCACATTCTTTTAAAGACACATTATTAACTATTTCATAATGTGATTGAACTTTATATGCATTTCTATTTGATATTTTATTTGGGTTTCCAAACTTATTTTTTAACCAACAAGTATTAGCTGCATCGTTTGTAACAAATCCGACACAATCAGGATTATTTACACATGCTTCGCCACAATCAGATACTTGATTAATTGCAAAAGATTGTATATCATTACCAGGATAATCGATTTGTTCTGGCCCTGTCCATCTTGAATCAGTTGAAGGAAGATTTCTATTAATTGTATAGGCATTTCTATCACCATTTGAGGTTTGATTAGCAAAAGCACCTTTTAACCAACAATAATTTGCGGCATCATTTGTAACAAAACCCATACATTTATTATTATTATAACAAGCATTACCACAATCTGAAATTTGATTAATTTGAAAAGATTGTAAATCATTATATGGATAATCTGTTCCAAGTTGCGGTCCTTCCCATCTTGGATCTGTAGAAGGAGGATTTTTGTCTACTGGAGGAGCAGGTTTAGCATCACATTGTGCAAAATTATTAGTATTAAAAGCCCAATTATCTTTTTTATATGCATTTACGACATCATTACAAGTATTACAAGTTGGAGTACTTGCTCCATAACACGAAGTAGTTTCCGATGGTATTTTACATTGGTCAAAATTATTAGTATCATAAGCCCAACCAGCATTTTGATAAGCATTAACAACATCATTACAAGTATTACAAGTAGACGCTCCAGGTGCTCCGTAACAAGAAGTTGTTACATTTTCAAAATTTTCAATTTCATTAGAATTAGGTGTAGAAATATTTTCAGTATTCTCAAAATTATCAATATTTTGAGCCTTTTTATTGTTATAAATTACAAAATTATAATTACCGGAATCTTCAATATTAGTTTCTGGTTTAGTAGTATTAATAAATTGTCCTTTAACCACTACTCCAGTTTTTACAGGTTTTTTAGTTTTTCTATCATAACCATAACAAAAATTACCAGTTTTATCTTTTGGTGTTGGTATAAGTTTACTTAAATCATTTTCATCTGAACAAGTCCATTTAATATTTGGTGAAATGCCTGTATAACGACAATATTTATTACAAGGACCACCGCCTATTTGATCATACCACCCTTGATCACCAGTTTCATAACCCATTACTGGTTTTATTTCGCTTTCTGTTTCTGATTTCATATTTTTTACTTCAGCTAATGCTTTATTTGTATATGAAGTAATATTATCTGTCATAACAGTAACGACTGATGATATATTGTCTATAGCAGTTTTTACAGTTTTATTCATTATATATATTTATATATTATTCATTGAAATTTATTCAAGAAATAATTTATAAAAAAAATTACTTAACTTTAAATTGTATTATATAAATAATAATAATAAAGACCATTATACTCATTAAAAATAACATTGGGTCTATTCTACAAACATTATTATTATCATGAGAGGTATATAATTCAAAAGTTTCTAAAATATTGTTCATTGTTATATATTATTTTTATATTATTTATTAAAAAAATATAAAAAATTATATTTTTGGTGAATATTCCGCAGCAGGTTTTCTGCAACAAGGACATTTATAGGAATGAATTTTAAGCCAATCATCAATACAATCCAAATGATAAATATGTTCGCATGGTAATACTCTAACATCGTCTTGTTCATTAAAGTCATCTTGACAAACAGTACATTTTGAATTCATACTTTTAATTTTTAGTTCTAATTTTAAATATTTCATTGTAGGTATTTTCTCCAAAACTTCCTCTTTAACTACTAATTTAACATCTTCCATTTGAGGTGCAATAGCTCTTCTTAATATTGCTAAACGTAAACTTTGAGTTACAATTCTTTTAATTTCATTTTGAAGCATTGGTAAAACCATTGTATCATAATTATCGCTAAAAACAATATTTATACCCATCAAAGAATAGTACATTATTCCTGCAATTATTTGTTTAATTTCATATTGAATTCCACGATTGATACTAGTTCTAATTGTATAGCGAACTAAATCAATTAAATCTTCATCATATTGAATATTTTCCAAATAACAGATATTAATAAAATCAACAAGAGGTTGTTCTACCATATGCATATAATTATTACCTTCAATAATTAATTTTGTGGTTTCTTCCTCAATCATTTGTTGTGTAACTGCATTATTATTAACTTGTCCAATTGGAATACCATTAAATACTGAGTTTGGTTGTCCTGTTAAAGTAGTTTGCGGTAATACAGAATTTCCAGAATTTGATGGATTAATTTCAGCTATTGTTGTATTAGTAGTTGGAGTTACATTTATTATTCCAGTTGGAAAATTAAGTAATGATTGTAAATTATTTAAATTGTTTAATAAATTAAAAGGCTGATTATTTGCTGAACCATAAAATAATGGTGTAAAAACTTGTGTATAATAATGAAAATTATCTTCATCATCATCTTCTTCTTCACCAGTATTTTCATTATTTTCATTATCATTTTCATCATCTTCATGTTCACTATCACTTTGATTTTCACTTTGATTTTCACTTTGAATAATATTTAATTCTTCTTCAGTATCAGGTTCATCATTTTCAATAATATTTATATTTTCCTGAGAATTATTAGAATTATCCATATTATATTAATATATTCATATATTTTAATATAATAAAAAGTTTAAATTTCAATTTTATTTCAATATATGTCAATAATTAAAAAGTATATATATAAACCATTTATTATAATAAAGGGTATATATTATATATATTTATACTATTAAATAGTTATAATATTAAGTATAGAAGAGGACAAAATTGTCCTCTTCTATACTTAATATTATGAAAATTATCGTTGGTTACCCTATAAAAAAATTTTTTTAATAAGTATTTGTTATTTTGGGCGTCTGTTATCCTTTATATATTAATACATTTAATTCTACAT